>Ga0105106_10000860_pt1 | contig 21600 bp, 18 predicted proteins | sample PPLLaktember2015_5_FD_79109 | JGI IMG/M metagenome (GOLD analysis project Ga0105106, IMG submission 79109) | Freshwater sediment microbial communities from Prairie Pothole Lake near Jamestown, North Dakota, USA - PPLs Lake P8 Core (1) Depth... | ecosystem: Environmental > Aquatic > Freshwater >...
AGAAGCGCGCTGCAAAATCGACCCTGGCAATATCCCATTCCTGCTCGTGAGCGCAGTTTCAGCTGATGTAAATCCGTTGCACCGTTCTCTAAAGCTTGCTTTGCCTGAGAATAGGTAATCTCCTCGCACCGACATAGCAAGGTATCCTCTTTTGCCAATCCATTCAAGCCCGAGCGGAATCTATAGATACTCTGAAGAGCACTTGCCAACCGGTTCAGGCGGCGAAGCTCGGCGAAAGCTGGGGCGAGCTGCCTCTCAAGCTCTGATTTATTGATGTATTCCAGCTGGTATGCAGCCGTCAGCCCAGCGATCTGCCCCTCGAGCAGGGCCACTTTCGAACCCGCAATATCTGTAACGTCCCCTGCAACGAAAATACCCGGTCGAGAGGTCTCCATGTGATCGTTATGGATCGGTACGTACCAACTTAATAATTCGTCAAAACGTAGTTCGCAGCCCAAAGCTGCAGCTAATTGGAATGATGGGAGCAGGCCATAACCCAGGCAGATGGCATCGACTTCAAATTGTCGCTCGGTTCCTGGGATAGGCAACCCTTGAGCATCCAGGCGGGCGATCTTGGCAGATTCCACCTGGTCATGACCGGAGGCTTCAATGATGGCATGGTTAAACAATAAGGGTACATGGTGGTTGCACAGAGCAGTGGTGTAAGTCCAGGCTTCGCTCAGGCGATCCCAATGCCCCCAGAATTTTGGTACGTCCTTTACATGGTTGAAGGGGTTGGCTGCTTCTGCGACACACACAACCTTTGCACCCGCCTTGAGCAGTGCGTCTGCCAACGCCAGCTGCAACGGTCCTAATCCGGCTAATAGAATTCGTTTTCCGGGCAGCACCCACTGCGTTTTTAGCAGACGAAGAGTTGCACCAGCGCCGGAGATACCTGGCAATGTCCAACCCGGGAATGCCAGCGGACGATCGTATGCTCCGGTTGCCAAGATTATTTTATCGGAAAGCAGTAGCATACTCTGATCGTTGTCAGCCAGTGCTAACGAACGGTCGTCGAATACACCCCATACCAGGGTGGTATTGATCAACCGGATCTTTGGATGGTTTAATTTTTCCAGGACGTCCATCGAATCATCTCGTCCAGATTTACCATCCAACGGATTGGTAAAGGCGAACTCGGACGGCGATTGGCGGTAGTATTGCCCACCCGGCAAGGGGTTATCGTCGATGATGGTGACATCTACACCGGCTTTCGCTGCGCTGTAGGCAGCCATGATCCCGGCTGGGCCTGCCCCAACGATGGTAAGCGGTGAAGGGGTTGAATCTGCCATTAGATTTGCCTCTCAATGATGTCGCCCGGTTGAGCGAATGTGACGCAAGCGCGCACATTTGGATGCCCATTAAGCGTTATCAGACAATCAAAGCATAAGCCCATCCCACAAAACATCCCGCGCGGTTCGCCAGACAATGCAGTATGACGGAACATATGCCAGCCGGCTGCCAGCAACGCAGCCGCTACAGTCTCGCCGGGGTAGGCAGCGATTTGTTCGCCATTCACTTGAATATAAAAAGGCTCCTTACGAGTGATACCATGTTGTACTCGAAGGTTATTATCCATAAATATCACCTTTATATTTACGCGACATATTATGTCTCGACGAGGACCTTACAATTTGAGTGTAGATTTTCCGGTCACTTTTTCCCCACGGAACTTACGACAAGCATCGTGGTTTGTTCGATGATCTCGGTGATCTCATGCACCGTACCAGCCGGCGTGTAGTAATAGCAGCCTGCTTCCAGCTCTACTTCGTCCTTGCCCTGCTGTAATTTCAGCCTGCCCCTGATGATGTAAGCGATCTGGGATACATTGTGGGCATGACCAGAGAACTTGACCCCCTCATCGAAGGTCCACTCCTCCACGCCCATCACAGATGGGTCATGGATTGGCCGGCGTTCGGATACTCCTGGACGTCCGGGGATAACGATCATATCTTTGTTGAGTGAGATCATGGTATTTCCTCCAATGTAGTTTTTATGGCACATCTGGTTGGTGGAGCAGATTGGACCGTATAAATTCATTAAGTGAATAATGTATTTACTTAATAAATATTATAGCTGACCCCCGCGTGGATGTCAACTGTTTTTGGACTATCACGGTCCAGTGAAGGGGACACAAAAATAAGTACAGGCCTGGCAGAGCAAGGCCTGTACTTTTCGGATTTTTTCCTGTTCAGTTAGCGATCATTCCATTTTGGTAATGGTAGGCTTCCATTCGAGTTCGGGCTTCCCAACCGGCTCTATAAGCTTCTCGTTTACGTCCACCTCGATCTGGGCAAGCGCCTGCTCAAAGTCAGCGATCAGATCCTCGGCATCTTCTAAACCGGTCGATATGCGCACAAAGCCTGGGTATAATCCAAAGCGGATGCGATCTTCCATAGACCATTCATAGTGAGACATCCAGCCAGTTTCAACCATCGTCTCTGCCTGGCCAAAGCTCGTGCCGATCTTGCAAATCTTGAGCTTGTTGGTCATCGCCGTGGCAGACTTGTCGCCGCCCTTGACGACAAACGACAGCATGCCACCAAAGCCTGACATCAGCCGTTTGGCTAATTCATAATGTGGATGACTGGGTAAGCCTGGATAGAACACCCTCGCCACTTTGGGATTGCCTTCCAGGTATTCAGCCAGGGCCTGGGTGCTCCGGTTGTGCTGAGGCACGCGCAGGTGCAGTGTTTTTAGCCCCTGTAAGATGAGCCAGGCATTGAATGGGCTGATGGCAGCTCCGATGCGTGGGTAAATTCCATGACGGATTTCCTTGATCAGCTTTGCATTCGAAATAATCGCTCCGCCAACCGCATTGCCATGCCCGCAAAGATATTTGGTCAGCGAACAGGCGATAATATCCACACCCATCTCAAGGGCTTTCAGGTTCAGTGGGGTGGCGCAGGTATCATCAACGATAACCAGGATACCACGTTCATGGGCGACCCGGACAGCTTCCTTCAGATCAATGACCGTGATCAGAGGATTGCTGGGCATGTCCAGGATCAGTACTTTAGTGCGATCGGTAAAAAATTGGGGGAAGTCCTTGATGTCATCGCTCAAAACCAGGCTGCAATCCACGCCCATCTTGGCCTCCAGGATCAGCTGGGCGATATTATGCGTCAGGCGGTAGTTGCGACCCATGACGACGTGGTCGCCTGGATCAAGTAGATGCATCAGGCAATAATTGATGGCTGCCATGCCTGAAGCTGTGGTGAGTACCGCTTCAGCCCCGTAAAGATCAGCCAACCTGCTTTCCAGCAAACGGATGGTGGGATTTCCAGATGCCGCCCGCGTGTACATAGGATAGGTAAGACCACCAAAAATGGAGTTCTGGTGATCTTCAACGGTTTCGAAGCAAAAAGTCGAGCTGGGGTGAATGGCTTCAACGACGGGTTCGGTGGGTAAGGTATGATCATACGGGCCATGTCCACCGTGGATAATTGTTGTGCCTGGGCCAAGCTTTTTACTCATAGATTTGTCTCCTTGGATAGTTTTCTGATAGGGAAGGCTTTGAGGCACGTCTCACATGCCCGAAGGCCCGTGAATAATAGCTCATTATGATCCGTATGACGGTAATGTATTTTATATTGTGAAAACAGTATTCGCTTATTGAAGATTATAGCAGGATAATTGATGAATGTCAATAAATATAAGGTCATCTATTAGTTGACAATAAATAGGATTGTGCTACAATTTTCGTATTATAAATATAATATTCACAATGTGAATATTTATTCCGGACTCGGTGCCAGACAATTTGTATATGAAAGGAGTCTGCCTGTGACTGAAACCATAAAGATGCTGGAACGTGTATTTGCAATCAAGGATCAGCTAACCGGCTGGAGACGTGACTTTCACATGCATCCAGAACTCGGTTTCAATGAGCAACGGACTGCTTCCATCGTCTTTCAGGTGCTTACCAGCCTTGGTTGTCGAGTAAAAACAGGCGTTGGCAAAACAGGCGTAATTGGCGAACTGGGGGATGGATTACCCGTGATTGCTGTTCGTGCAGATATGGATGCTTTGCCAATCCAGGAGACAAACCAGGTACCGTATAAATCCCAAAACCCTGGTGTCATGCATGCCTGTGGCCATGATGCTCACACAGCGATATTATTAGGCGTTGCAACCATCCTGAAAAACGAGATTTTCCCGGGCACAGTCCGCCTATTGTTTCAGCCCGCCGAAGAAACTGCAGACGAGGAAAAAATGGGCGGCGCGAGGCGCATGTCCAGAGAGGGAGCAATGCAGGGGGTCAGTGCTGCATTAGCATTACATGTGGATACGCACATCCCTGTGGGATCGATCAGCGTTTCCCCGGGACCATCCTCAGGGGGATCGGATAATTTTTATGGGCTAATTGTTGGTAAAGGAGCGCATGGAGCTCGACCGTTTGAATCGATTGATCCGTTTTACCTAATGTTCCAGGTCACCAATTACCTGAATGGAATTGTTTCCAGAAGACTGGATCCATTTGATCCCGCGGTCATCAGTATAGGGTCAATCCACGGGGGTAAAGTTCCAAATGTGATCCCTGATTCTGTAGAGATTTCAGGCACGATCCGATTTACAGACCCACAGGTCGAGATGAAGATCCACGAAGAATTAGAGAAAGCGTTCAGCATTGTGCGTGCATTAGGTGGGGATTACCAGTTGAGGATTGAAAACGGCGACAGACCTGTGATCAATGATCCTAGGATGGTAACACTGATCCAAAAAGTTGCGAGTGATCTGCTTGGTCCTGAATACGTCCATCCCGCCATCCCGGGACTCGGCGCCGAAGATTTCAGCGTTTTTTTGAGTATAGCTCCCGGAGCGATGTTCCGGCTGGGTTGTAAAATCACAGATGACCAACGACAAGGTCACAATCCCAAATTTGACATTGATGAACGGTGTTTGCCATATGGGACAGCAGTTCTGGTAGAAACAGCCCTCCGTTACTTGAAAAATGGCAGCTATTAATTTGTGTGATCGGCTGGATGCAAAGGATGATCCTTCAAATCACGCAAGAATACCCCTTGTGAAAAATTAATAATAGTTGACAAACCAAATAGGATGGTATATAATATTCACATTGCGAAAAGAAATTTTATATATTGAATATATCTCGCTATTACCTTCTTGATTCTATCATTCCCAACTTTACCAAAAGTCAATAAGTTGATATCACGCTGCCTTTCAGCTGGATGTAAAGACAATGTTCGAAAGGAGGCCTTCAATACTAATGACCAAATCAGCATTTGAATCTAAGTTGTGATCAACAGATCTTGGTACGCTCTACATCCTAAAACAATTCTCGCCGCAAGGAATACCGATACCCTATCGAAAAAGGGCTATAAAAAGGAGAACCAAATGAAGAAGATATTATTTGTCGTGCTTGCACTGGCATTAATGCTCGCATCCTGTGGTCCCAGTGAAACGACAGAGACTTCAACAGAATCAACCGAAGCTGTCGAAGTAATTACAGAAGAGCCGGTGGTCGAAACAGAAGAACCGGTAGCTGAACAGCCAACCGCTGAAACCCCTGCCGAAGTGGAACCCACCGATGTTCCAGCTGTTCAAGAACCAAAAGTGTTGGTTACTGGATTAGGTCAAGAAAGCTGGCCCGTCCGGGGTTGGACGATAGAGACAGACGATGCGTTCTTCCTAAACGGCTACGGTGTATGTGAGACCCTGGTTTGGGTTGATTTCGATGGAAACATGGTGCCCCAGCTTGCCACATCCTGGACCATGGTCGATGACTTCACCTGGGAATTCACCCTCCGGACGGATGTCACCTTCCAGAACGGTGAGCCCTTCAATGCCGCCGCGGTGGTCAAATCGTTTCAATATATCACCACCTCCCCAACTCCTCCGCGTGGCTTTTCGGCAACCACATTCAGCGCCGTTGAAGCGGTTGATGATGTTACCGTCCGTATTCAAACTGCGGCAATGGATGTGTTGATGCCTAACCGGCTCACTGCACCCGCAACCTGTATCTGGGCTTCTGCAGCATACATTGCAGAAAATGGGCCAATCGACCCGTTTGGAACTGGGACTGGTCCGTTCATGCTAACAGATTGGGTTGTTGATCAGAGTATCCAAGCGGTGCGCAACCCCAACTGGTGGGGTGGATCAGCCATCCTTGATGAGGTAACATTCCTGTACGTACCCGATGCCGCGGTTCGAGCAGGGATGCTACAAACCGGCGAGATCAATTTCTCGAACAATATTCCCATTGAGCAAATTCCCGTTCTGGAGGCTGACTCTAATATAACTGTCATCGCGGCTCCCGAAACCAGAACGACCACCATGCACTTGAACCTGAGCCGGGAGCCATTCTCGGATGTGCGCGTTCGCCAGGCGGTAAACTATGCCCTTGACCGGCAGCTGATCGTCGACGCGCTTTTGGAAGGGGTAGGAACACCCTCAATTGGCGTGATCTCTCCAATGGAAGGCTGGGTCAATTCTGATCTGGCGGGATTCCCCTACGACCCCGACCAAGCCATTGCTTTATTGGCAGATGCTGGATATGCGGACGGATTAACCGTATCGCTCTGGACATATGCGACCCGCGCCATCCTACCTCCGATCGCGATCGCCATTCAGGATATGCTGGCGGATGTCGGCATCAACGTAGAAGTTCGCGTAGCACAATATGATGCCATGGAGCCGGATGTGTTATCCGGCAACTATGACATGTTCCTTATGTCACGTAACCATGTCCTGGACACATACGATCCAGAGGGATTCTTCACCTCTGATTACGCTTGCGAAGGTTCATTCAACATGGATCTGTTCTGCAATGAGGAATTTGATACCTTGTTGATCGAGGCGAGAACCACCGCTGATTCTACCGCTCGGTTTGAAATCTATCGCCAGCTGCAGACCATCCTGGAAGAAAATGCTGTCGGTGTCTTTGTCCACTACAACCAGCGTGTGGTCGCATATATCAACAATTTACTTAACTTCCAAAATCACCCCCTGGGGCGTTTCTATATCAATGAAAATATTGACGTCGCCCCGTAATATCGCATTGCCCAGGGTTTAACTTTGAGCTGGCTGGCGCAGAAAACACAGGATGAGTAACCTTACCATGGTCCATCCAAAGTATTCTGCGCCAGCCTTATTTTTTCTCAACTGCTTGCGGAGGAAACATGAAGCTGCCTAAATATATCACGTTCGATTGTTATGGTACTTTGATCGATTTTCAGCTGACGAAAGCTACTATTGAGATATTGGGCGAGCGCGCCAACACGGTCAATCTCCATGATTTTCTGATCGTTTTCAGGGACCTTCGCTTCTATGAATGTTTCGCCCCATATCAGCGCTACAGTGATCTGCTGCGTACCACGTTCAAAAAGGCGATGGATATCTGTGGGATGAGATATACCAATGCTGACGGTGACCGGCTGGTAGCTGCGGTTCCCACCTGGGGACCTTTCCCCGACACCAAGCTTATCCTTGATCAGCTTGGTAAACATTGTAGGCTGGTGATCATCTCGAACGCCGAAGATGATCTGATTGCTCAAAATGTTCGTAATATGGACGTCGAGTTTTATGATGTCATCACAGCAGAGCAAGCGCGGGCTTACAAACCAACCGCGCCTGCTTTCTACTATGCTTTACGTCGCTTGGGCTGCGACAAGAGCGACATCCTGCATGTGGCGCAGGGTTTTAATTACGATATCATGCCTGCTCATAGTCTGGGATGGCAGAGAGTGTGGATCAACCGCAATAATCGTCCCGGAAATCAGGAAGATTACGGTCCTTACACAGAAATGTCAGACCTGACCGGTCTGCCAGACTTCCTTGGTATATAATTCACAGAAACAGCTAGTCTGATCATCTACCATGAGGTGAAGCTTGCAAGATGGGAAGAAAGTTTAATTATCCCCAGGAGATAAAAACCCCACTATGTATGCCATGATGGTTCGTCGCCTGTTGATTATGCCGCTTCTACTGGCCCTGGTTTCCCTGATTGCTTTTCTGTTTCCCTATGTCGGTGGCATGGATCCAACCAGTGCCATATTGCGATCCAGAATTGGTGAACGCGAACAAACCCCCGAAATCGTGGCTGCGGTAAAAGAAGAGCTCGGTTTAGATCAACCGTTAGGTGTCCAATACCTGAAATGGCTCGGAAAGATTTTCACAGGTGATCTTGGACGCTCATTTATCAGTCAGGCACCAGTTGGCGAAATTCTATTCAGGGGGTTGAAAATTACCCTTGTTTTGGCATTGGTGGCGATAAGCTTTGCGGTCATCGTATCCATCCCAATGGGAGTGCTCTCCGCGATTAAGCCAGGTAAATTCTTCGACAACCTGATCGCAATCATTACACAAACCGGGGTAGCCATCCCAGAATTCTGGTTCGCTCCAGTTTTGATCTTAGTATTTGCATTAAAGTTGAATTGGCTACCTTCCGCTGGCTGGCGCGGCCCACTGTTTATCATCATGCCAGCCCTTACCCTATCGTTGCGACCAATCGCCTATTTTACCCGCTTGACCCGCGAGACAATGATCGAAGTACTGCAAAAGGATTTTATCCGGGCGGCGCGTGCTAAAGGGTTGAGCGAGTCACAGGTCATCTGGCGTCACGCAGTGCGCAATTCCTTGATCCCGGTCATCACCATGATCACCTTATGGATGGCCGGCTTGCTGGGCGGATCGGTGATCGTCGAGGTTATTTTTGGGGTGCCAGGGATTGGCCGGGTCATGTATGAGGCTGTGCTGGCAAAAGACCTGCCAGTGGTTCAGGCAGGTGTGGTGCTCATCACCAGCTTAGCTATCATTGTCAATACCCTTACGGATTTGGGGTATATTGCTCTGAATCCCGCCATTCGGTTAGAAACCAGCCAGAAGTAATGCCACCTGCTATACTCACATTCCCAGCATATTTGTGATAGAGAGGTCGAATGGACGTTACTGCTGCTACGATAGAGACACCCTCTGAAGCCCAGGATTTACGCCATGCGCCGAGATTCCGCTGGCACCCCATGGCATTATTTGGCCTGATCACCTTTGGGATTATCGTTCTAGCCTCGATTTTTGCCCCCCTGATCAGCCATTACGATCCTATTGATCAAGATCTTCGAAGTCGATTGCTCTTTCCCTCAGCCGAACATATTTTGGGCACTGATTCAATGGGCAGGGATGTCTTTTCTCGGATTCTATACGGGGGTCGACAAGCCCTGGTGATATCTTTTGTCTCAGTACTTATCAATGCTGCAGTCGGGACAGTCCTTGGTTCAATCGCCGCTCGGCGGGCGGGTTCAATGGTCGATGAAATTATCATGCGAATGATCGATCTGTTCCTGGCCTTCCCGGGTCTGATTGTTTCATTGACCGTAGTCGTCATACTCAAACCAGGCTTCTGGCCTCTGGTCTTAGCATTAACCATCACGGGCTGGACGCCATATGCCCGCCTGGCTCGGGCGGTTGGCCTGGAGATTAATCTACAAACCTACATCGAAGCCGCGGCTGCCACGGGAGAATCAGGGTTCCTGACCATGTGGAAACACGTTATCCCCAATACATTGGGGCCAATCTTAGCTCAGGTTTTCCTTCGTTTTGGGCACACCCTATTAACCATTGCAGGGCTTTCCTATTTAGGGCTCGGAATCCAACCCCCCACCCCTGACTGGGGAGCCATGTTGTCCGAGGCGCAGGCATTCATGGTGCGCGTCCCCACGCTTATCCTGTCGCCTGGTTTGACCATCTTCATCACCACATTAAGTGTGACCATGGCTGGCCAGGGGCTCATGCTGATGTTTGATCCACAGCAAGCGCGGACCTGGTAATTGGCACTTTATTGATGAATCATAGGGCATCCACATGACCGATATATCCAATCCTTCCGATGAAGTCCTGCTTGAAGTCAATGATCTAAAAACATATTTTTTCTCCCGCGAAGGAGTTGTAAAAGCAGTCGATGGTGTTGACTTGACTGTTCGACGGGGAGAAATTTACGGTCTGGTGGGTGAATCCGGCTGTGGTAAGAGTGTTACTTCCCTCTCCATTCTTCGCCTGGTTGGGCGTCCCGGGAAAATAGTGGGAGGGACCATTAAATTTCAAGGGCGTAATCTCCTGGATTTGTCAGAAACTGAGATGAAAGCGATGCGAGGCAATCGCATCTCGATGATCTTTCAACAATCCCTCCCTTCCCTCGACCCCGTGTATAAAATTGGCGATCAAATCGTTGAAGCACACCAGGTTCACGCAAAAATTGATAAAAAAGAAGCCTGGAATCTGGCCGTCGAGATGCTTGACCTGGTTGGCATTCCCGATCCGAAACGCCGGGCACATTGTTACCCGTATGAGTTGTCAGGCGGGATGGCTCAGCGCGTGATGATCGCCATGGCATTGACTTGCGAACCAGCTCTGTTAATCGCAGATGAACCCACCACTGCTTTGGATGTGACCATCGAGGCACAAATATTGGAGTTGATTAGCAACCTTCGTACAAAACTGGGTATGTCGGTAATTTTGATCACTCATAATCTCGGGGTAGTCGCTGAAACCGCCGATCGGGTCGCTGTGATGTATGCCGGGCGAATTGTCGAAGAAGCAAGCGTTCTATCTCTATTCGCCCAACCTCTGCACCCCTATACCCAAGGCTTGATCGATTCCATACCGGTATTAAACCAAACCAAGGCACGACTTCACATTATTCCCGGCGTTGTGCCGGATTGTATCAACCTGCCCGCGGGCTGTAAATTTGGCCCCCGTTGTGAAGCGCGGATTAAGTATAACCTGACAGTGTGCAACCAAATTGAACCTCATCTTATCCAAGTAAGCCCAGAACATAAGGTGCGTTGCTGGTTATATGAAGAATCCGGACAGCACCAGCGCCCAGCTCTTTCATCTTCAGAAGCTCCTATCTGAGTCTGAAGAGTCTTTTATTCCTTATACTAAGGAGCGCCGCGATCCATGGGTTCAACACAGGTCACATCATCTTCCAATAATAACGGCTTAAAGTACCTCATTGAGGTCAAGGATCTTGTCAAATATTTTCCTGTGCGCAGCGGATTTTTTCAAAAAACAAACGCCCAGGTGAAAGCGGTGGACGGTGTATCTTTCAACATTGCTGCGGGTGAGACACTGGGCCTGGTTGGTGAATCGGGATGTGGTAAAACAACTGTTGGGCGTTCTATCTTGCGTTTGATTACTGCCACCTCAGGTCAGGTCCTTTTCGAAGGCAAGGATGTGTTAAAAGCTAATGGGCCTGAGCTAAAGGCTTTCCGTCGCCAAATGCAAATAATATTTCAGGACCCCTATTCCTCCTTGGATCCGCGCCTGCCGATTTCTGAAAGTGTTGGTTTACCATTGTACGTACATGGAATGAAGGATGCCAAGCAGCGGCGTGAGATCGTTGTGACGATGCTGGAAAAAGTTGGGCTGCGATCCTTCCATATGAAACATTATCCACATGAGTTTTCGGGTGGGCAGCTGCAGCGGGTCGGCATCGCCCGCGCTCTGACCCTGAACCCCAAGTTCATCGTCTGCGATGAGCCGGTCTCTGCATTGGATGTCTCGATCGAATCCCAGATCCTCAACTTGCTCTCTGACCTGCAGGATGAGTTCGGGCTGACCTATCTGTTCATCGCCCACAACCTGAGCGTGGTGAAGCATTTCTCTGACCGCGTGGCGGTAATGTATCTGGGTAAGATGGTTGAAATAGCCGGGAAGGAAGAGATCTATCAAAATCATCTGCACCCGTATACCCAGGCGTTGATGTCTGCCATTCCCATTCCCGACCCAACCCTGCATCGCAAACGCATCATCCTCACCGGAGATGTGCCCAGCCCGCTCAATCCACCCACGGGCTGTCGCTTCCATACACGCTGCCCGGTTGCTATGGACATTTGCAGCCAACAAGATCCAGAATATCGAGAAGCCCAACCCGACCATTGGGTTGCGTGTTGGAATGTGACCTGAATCTGAAATCAATATGAATACAGGTCATTCAGCTGTTGTCCACATTGATACTCAAGTGGCTGTGATCGGCGCGGGTGTGATCGGTTGCTCGATCGCCTATCACCTGGCGCGGCGTGGGGTGGCGGTGATCGTTCTGGATGCAAACGGTGTCGCAACTGGGACCAGCTCGGCGACGCTGGGGCTTGTCTGGGTGCAGCGCAAAGAGCCGGTCGAGTACATGCAGCTGAACCTGCTCAGCTCGCAGCTGCATCGAGAGCTGACTAAAACTTATGATGAAGATGTTGAGCTGGAGCAGCCCGGCGGGCTCTCCAGTTATCTTGATGAAACCTCGCTCAACAAGCAGCTTGCCATCATGGAGCGGCTGAATGCCGCCAGCGCGGTTCACCAGGCACGTTTTCTGACCCCGCGCGAAGCACACGAATTAGAGCCAGAGCTTTCCCTGGATATAACGGGTGCAATCTTCAGCCCGCATGACGGGATGATCAATCCGATGCTGCTGGTCTTCAACCTGCAGCGGAACGCGCAGAAACTGGGGGTCACCTTCCTGCCCCACAGCACAGTGCGCCAGATCACACGCGCGGAGAGCGGCGTGAGCGGCGTGGAGACGGTCAATGGTCTGGTGCGGGCAGCACAGGTGGTCGTGGCTGCCGGGGCTGGCACATCCGATCTGGTCAAGCCGCTGGGGCTTGATCTGCCGATGGTGTTCGAGAAGGGGCAGTTGCTGGTGAGCGAGCCCGTCCAGCGGGTGATCACTTATCCAACCGGGAATACACGCCCGACCAGACGCGGTAATCTCCTTTTCGGGACCACCTATGAGGCCGATCAGCCCGAACGGATCACCACCCTTGAGGGGGGACGGCAGGTAGCGCGTGATTCTGTACGCCGTTACCCGGCTCTGAAAGATTTGCAGATCATCCGGCACTTTGCAGGGGTCCGCCCGCTGCCCAAAGACGGCCAACCCTACCTGGGGGCAGTGAAGAGCATACCGGGACTGTACGTGGCCACCTCACACAGCGGAATCACGCTGGCGCCGGTGCATGGCAAGGTGATCAGCGAGCTGATCCTGGATGGGAAGACGGATGTGCTGATTGCTGCCTATTCTCCAGAAAGATACCATATAGTCCCCGGGCTGGCTCAGTAATAAGAGGCTGGGTTGGAGAACAAGTTCCCTTCGATTGCTCCCGAGAATGATCCGTCTCAAGACATAAGCAATCAAACCAGGCTGCGTCGTTCGATCGTGGCGATCTCAATTTTAGCCCTGTGTATCGACGCGCTATCGGTTCGCTCGGTCAGCTTATTAGGCCCTTTCATCCGATCAGGCTTGCATCTTGATGATGGTCAGGTCGGCTATGTGATGGCGGCGTTGCTCGCAGGTACATTGGTCGTCACCTTACCGATTGGCAGTCTCCTCGGGCGCCTGGATACCCGCCGGGTATTTCCCGCCATCATGGGTGCAGTGGGGCTGGCTAATCTGTGGGTAGCCCGTCAGCACACCTATTTGGGATTGCTGTTTGCCCTGTTTACCCTCGGACTGCTGCGCGCTGGCATCATCCCCCTGGTCAACCTTGTCATCACCGATCATTTTAGCCATAACCAGCGGGGCAGAATTTTAGGTTTGGTCTATGCTGCCGTTCCGTTGGGGGGATTTCTCGGTGCAGTTGGATTGCCAGCCCTGGCTGAAGTGTTCGATTGGAATGCCGGCTACCGCCTGCTGGGTATCCTGGCGCTGCTTAGCGGCTTACTGGTCTGGAGATTAGCACCCAAAGACAGTTCCAACCGCCGGACCAAACGGCCAAAACCTGGCCTATCTTCACTCCATACGCTCCCATTTATTATTTTAAGCGCACTGTATATGTTATTTGCTCTGGGCATGACCGGGGAAGTATTTGTTACCCTTTACCTGGTTGACGTTGCAGAAATACCTGCCGTGCTGGCAGGGACTTTTTTTGGCTTGATCCAGCTGACCGGTATGGGCGGCCGGCTGTTTTGGGGCTTCCTGGCGGATCGTTACTTCAGCACCAACCGCTGGACTCTTCTGGCCATTACGAGTGGATTGGCCGTCGTTGCTTATGGGCTGCTGATCAGCCTCTCATCCGGCAGCCCCTGGTGGATGATCACCGGGATCATGGTTATGTTAGGAATGAGCGTTGCTTCTGCCTGGGTAATTCTTTCCACGCTGGTGGGGGATGTGGTTGGAATTGAGAGTGTTGCGATCGCCTCTGCAACCATTTTCTTTCTGACCAATGTCACCGATGTGACCGGGTCGGTGTTATACGGCGCCCTGTTGGATCGGACCCATTCATACCAGGTTACGCTGAGCCTGTTCATGGGTGTGGCGGCACTTTCTACCTTGGGTTTTACCGTAATGGCACTGTGGACCCGGCGCCAGCGGGATTAAAGAGGGACCCTCACCACTGGATCGCAAGCAGGTCGCTCAACAGCGCGTAACCAGTCTGCTGCCGGCCAGCCCCCGGACCGATCAGGGTAACCCGTCCCAGGATCTGGGTGTCGTAGCTGATGGCATTGGTGGCACTGCTGACGCCGGCCAGGGGATGCGCGAGCGGCAAACGAACCGGTGCCACCCGGGCGGAGAGCTTGCCAGCTTTTTTCTCTAGCGACCCGATCAGTTTCCAGCGCTCCCCGGCTTGCTTTGCTTCTTTGATGTCGGCTGAAGTCAAGCGGGTGATCCCGGAACGCTCTACATCGCCCATTTCCAGCTGCTGGTCGAACAACAGGCTGCTGAGGATGACCACTTTCCCGGCGGTATCATATCCCTCCACATCGCTGGTCGGGTCGGCCTCAGCATAACCCAACCGCTGCGCTTCGGCCAGGGCATCTTGATATTCTGCGCCCTGCTCCATTTGGGTGAGGATGAAATTGGTGGTGCCGTTCAGGATGCCTTCTACCTTCTGGATGCCTGCGCCTTTAAGAATATCACGACCCAAACGGATGGCAGGTGTTCCGCTCATTACGGTGCCTTCCACCCCGAAGCACAACCCTTTACGTTGGGCCAGGGCAGACAATTCTGAATAATTCAAAGCCACTGGTCCCTTATTTGCAGTCACGACGTGCTTGCCGCATTCCAGCGCATGGCGCACATAATCGATCGCCGGCTGACCCGTCTCCAGGTTGGTGGTACTGGCCTCGACGATGACCTGGGCATTGGAATTGGCGATCAGTGCCGGTGCATCCCAGCCATGTTCTGGGGCGGCGATCTGCTCCAGGTTGTCATTATTTCGCACAGCTGCTAACAGCTGGTCGATCTTCAGGCCGCGCGGATCGTAGAGGCTGCCTTTTGAACTACCACACACGCCAACGATGGTATAACGAACCCCATAAGTCTTCGCCAGGAAAGGGGCATGTTCTTGCAGGATCTCTGCCAATCCTTGATTAACATTGCCGAAGCCGATCAATGCTAAGCGGTAATTTTTCAATCTGGTCTCCGCCGGTCGTCAAATTTGATTTTAGGTACAGCACCGCAGCGCTTATCCGATTTTGGGCAGCACAGAAGCACCTTCAGGGATCACGGTGATGACTGGATTCTGACCGGCACGTTTCAGCGCATTCTGGAGAGCGGAGTCTATGTCGGAATATGGCTGCATGTTGCAGGCTCGGACGAGCTCATCTGGCAGCTCGCTGACCAGTAAGATGGCTGCGTGCTGCTGGACCCGAGCGATGGCCGCGGCTTTATGCCCGCCCAACACGAAATTCTGTTGGATGCGCTCGAGGATCTGCGCTGGGGTCGAGCCGACCATCCACTGCTCAAAAGTCTGATTACCCAGTCCTTCAGGGCACTGCGCCACCCAGATGATCTGCCCACCTGGCTTGACCGCTATGGCAGCGTTATCCAGGGCTTTTTGCGCCTGGTACATATTGATGTCTTTTGGGTAACCACCTGCGCTGACGATGACAATATCTGCCAGCTGCTTCACAGGCGTCATGCTGAATGCATCGACAACTTTGCATGCCCAGCGATGAGCCGTGGTCGGATCACCGGCTGCGGCCGCCAGGATATTTTTCTGGCTGTCAAGGACGACATTCAAAATAAAGTCGATGCCGACCATCGCCGCACCTTCTTCGATATCCTGCCGGACAGGGTTATCAGCGATGTTCCCCGACTTTGCCCGCGGATCAACCATCAGAGCATGGTTGGCACGGATGGTCTGCACCGAGCACACCCCTGGCACGATGGCTTTCGCGCCCCCTGAGTAGCCGGCGAAGTAATGCGGTTCCACGTTTCCTACCGCCACACGCACGTCTGCCCGCACGACTGGCTCGAAAACTTCGATCGGGGTGCCGCGCCCAGTCCGCCCGACCAGAACGGTCTGCGCCGGGTCTGAATCAATGCAGCGCAGGCGGGAAAATATTTGGCTGCCCACCAGTGCGGCTTGTTCTGCTTGTGTGTGCTTGCGGTGCGCCCCCAGGCCAAATACCACGCAGACATCCTGGTCATGCACACCCGCTGCAGCCAGCTCAACCATCAGGTACGGCAAAATCCGGTCGCTTGGGCAGGAGCGAGTGACATCACTGGTGACGATCACCACCTGCTGCCCGGCGTGAGCCAATTCACGCAACCGCGGGCTGTCGATTGGCGCAGCCAGCGCCAGTCTGACCGGGTCTACGTTCGAGCGCTGGGGTTCCAGCGTTGTCAGAATGCAGTCTGCCCCCGAAAGCTCGAGGCTGAGCGGGTGGTGTCCGTAAGGCAATTGGATGGTCATCGGATGGCTATCGGCTGGCAGTCTCCTTTACTTTACCACCTGGCGCAGGGCATTGGCGAAAATCTCCACGCCCTGATCGATCTGTGCCGACGTGACCACCAGCGGTGGGATCCAGCGAATAACGTTATCGAAGGTACCGCAGGTCAGCAGGATCATACCCCGCTCCAGACAGGCGGTTTGAACTGCCTTGGTTGTCTCGGGGTCGGGCTGACCGTCTTTGGTTAACTCGACCGCGTCCATCAAGCCCAGGCCGCGCACGTCTCCCATTACCGGGTACCTGGTTTGTAAATCTCTCAGGTGGGCGCGTAACTGTTCGCCGCGAACAGCGGAATTTTCCACCAGCTTTTCTTCGCGCAGCACATTGATCGTGGCAACTGCGGCAGCACAGGCTACCGCATTACCGCCATAAGTGCCGCCGTGCGAGCCGGGCATCCACTTAGCGGCTAATTCTGAACGGGTAAATACGCCCGAGATAGGCAGGCCTGAGGCGATGCCTTTGGCAACCGCCATCACATCCGGCACGATCTCTTGATGCTCGACCGCGAAGTACTTCCCGGTGCGCCCGAAGCCGCTCTGGATTTCATCGGCGACGAGCAATATGTCGTAATGTGTGCACAGCTCGCGCAGCTCTTGCATAAAGCGCTTGGGAGGCACCACATAACCGCCTTCGCCCAGCACCGGCTCGATCACGATACAGGCGGTATCATCTGGCGCGGACTGACCTTTGAGCAGTTTATGCAGCTCGCGCAGGCAGAAATCGGTGGTGGTGTCATCATCGGTGCCGTAATAATAGGAATACGGGAACGGTGCTACAAACACCCCCGCCACCAGTGGTTGGTAGTGCTTGCGCAGGGTGTTCTTGCTGGTGGACATGGTCATGGTCAGGTGAGTACGCCCATGGAAGCTGCCGTTGAACACGATCACGTTGGTGCGGCCTGTAGCATGTTTGGCAAGCTTGACGGAGGCTTCGATGCATTCAGCACCGCTGTTGGTAAAATAAAAGCTGTCCATACCTGCGGGTACAATGGGCCGCAGAGCTTCGATCAGGTTGAGCAGAGGTTTGTGAAAATAGATATTGAACTGCCCATGCAGCAATTGAGCTGCCTGCTCCTGGATGGCTGCCACCACCTTCGGGTGACAATGACCGGTGCTGGTAACTCCGATCCCGCTGGTGAAATCCAGGTACTTCTGTCCATTGATGTCGTAGATATAAGCCCCTTGCGCGTGATCGATGATGATGTGGGTATAGCGGTTCCAGACCGGTGATACATGCTCCAATGTCGTCTCGTACATACAATCTTCTCCTTTTGCAAAAAGCGATCCGATTCTGTGCTGGATATTTCATTTTATAAATATATATTTTATTATATGAAATTAATTATAGCCAAGGTCAGAGCAAATGTCAATAGGTTGACATTTGCTGAACTTTGCGGTATTATATTTACATAGTAAATTATAATTTTACATTACAAAATTATCATTCCCGGCAGAGACGATAAACGAAAATCATAAATAAGGCATTCGATCCAAAAAACTGGAGGATATGATGGCAGAACGCAAGAAAATTACTTTACCCTATCTGTTCAATAAAGTACAGCGCGGCGAGCCGATCACCTGGCTGACCTGCTATGACTACCCCACGGCTTACCTGATGGAACAAGCCGGCCTGGATATGATCCTGGTTGGGGACAGCCTGGCAATGACCATGCTTGGGTTCGAGACCACCCTGCCCGCAACCATGGAGGATATGATCCGCCACGCATCCGCTGTCCGCCGGGGCACCCCCAACATTTTCATCGTTGGCGATATGCCTTACATGAGCTACCAGGCCAGCGTTGAGAGTGCCATCCGCAACGCCGGGCGATTCATGGCCGAAGCGGCCTGCGACTCGATCAAGCTGGAGGGCGGGATGGAGATGGCAGACCGCATCCAGGGGATTGTCAATGCTGGAATCCCGGCAATGGGTCATCTGGGTCTGACCCCGCAGAGCGCCTCAGCCCTGGGCGGTCATAAAGTCCAGGGGCGAGCAGCCAAATCCGCCAAGAAGATCATCGAAGCTGCCAAAGCTTTGGAACAGGCGGGCGCCTTCGCGGTGCTGCTGGAGATGGTCCCCGACCGGGTTTGCAAGATCATCACCGAGCGCGCTGAGAACTGCATCATCATGAGCCTGGGCTCGGGTCCGGATGCCCACGGTCAACTGCTCATCTACCATGATATGTTTGGTCTCTACCCGCGGTTCAAGCCGCGTATGGCCAAGGTCTTCGGCAATGCTGGCGAGGTGATATTAAATGGACTGACCCAGTACGTCAACGAAGTAGGCGACAAGTCCTTCCCACAGCCCGAGCACTGGTTCACCATGAAAGACGAAGAGTATGAGGAGCTGATGGGCATACTATGAGCTATGCACATAGGACCAGCCACTTAAAACCTGAAGGCGCTTACCAGGTGCTGGCGAAAGCGCAAGCCCTGGAAGCGGCCGGACGCGAGATCATCCACCTGGAGATCGGACAGCCCGATTTCGAGACCTTTGCCAACATCAGCCTGGCGGGTATCCGCGCCATCACCGAGGGAAAAACCCGCTACACGCCACCCATCGGAATGAAACCCCTGCGTGAGGCGATCGCGGATTATACCGGCCACCGCCTGGGTTTGGACATCCATCCAGACCAGGTGGTGGTCAGCCCGGGGGCGAAACCCAACCTGTTCTTCCCTGCGCTTGCACTGATCGAGCCAGGGGATGAGGTGATCTATCCTGACCCGGGTTTCCCGACCTATGAAGCGATGATCCGGGTCGCCGGCGGGGTGCCGGTAAAGGTGCCTCTGCTGGAAGGCAACAACTTCTCCTTTGACTTAGAAGCTTTCCACCGGTTGGTGAATGACCGCACCAGGCTGATCATCCTCAATTCACCCAGCAACCCCACCGGGGGGGTGATGCCCCTCATCGACTTGAAAGAGATCGCCGCCGCAGCTCAGCAGCATGACTGCTGGGTGATGTCTGACGAGATCTACACCCGCACCGTATACGATCATGCAAGCGTGCCTTCGATCGCCTCCCTGCCGGGGATGATCGAGCGTACCATCATTGTGGATGGTTTTTCCAAAACCTATGCCATGACCGGCTGGCGGTTGGGTTATGGCGTCATGCCTAAAGAGCTTGCCCAGGTTGTCCAATTATTGCTCACGCATTCTGTGGGCTGCACGGCGCAATTCGTCCAGGTGGCAGGCATCGAGGCTTTGACCGGTCCACAAGACCAGGTCGAGGTGGTGGTTGCCGAATACCAGCGCCGCCGGGATGTCATTGTCTCCGGGCTGAATGCCATCCCAGGCATCACTTGCCAGAATCCGCAGGGTGCTTTTTACGTCTTCCCGAACATCAAGTCCTTTGGCATCTCTTCGAATGTTATGGCCGATATGCTGTTAGAGCGGGCCGGGGTGGCGGTATTACCCGGGTCTTCCTTTGGTGAATACGGCGAAGGCTACCTGCGCCTGGTTTACTCCAATTCCATCGAAAACATCCAGCGCGCCATCCGGCAGATCGAGGCAGTTCTGAAGGCTCTTTAGATATCATTTTACACCAACGAATGGGGTTACCCTTCTAAACAGACTGTACTATAATTTCACCAGGTGAAATATCCCGGGAATAATAAATAAGTGATTTTGGAGATATATAATTGTTGGGGAAATTATCAAGCGTGGAAAGGAAACTCTATGGCCATTGATCCAGAAGATTTGAAAGAGAACTATATTGTATCTTCATTGGTGCGTGGATTAAAGATCTTATCTACATTCACGGTCAAAAACCCGTCCTTGAAAGTTTCAGAGATCGCTGAAATGACCGGATTGGATCAGGCGACCGTGTTTCGTTTTGTTTACACCCTTGAGTATTTAGGCTACCTGGTGCGTGAGGATGAAACCAAGCGCTATCATCAAAGCGTGCGGATGCTGTCGCTCAGCCTGCCTGCCCGCTCTGGCGTTGCTGTGCGCGAAGCTGCCCTGCCAAGCATGGCAGATCTATCCAAGAAGATCAATGAATCGGTCAAGCTTGCCGTATTGGATGGGCTAGAGTGCGTGATGGTTGCCGTGGTGGAGATATTAGACAAACTCAATTATCCGACGCCCATCGGTTACCGTTCGCCTGCCTATTGCACCGCCCAGGGTAAGGTGCTCCTGGCTTATCAGCCGGTTGACGATTGGGACCGGCTGATCGCGCGGATCGAATTTCTGCCGCGCACCGAAAATACCATCGTCGACCCGGGGATCTTTCGGGAAGAGCTGCTGCAGGTACGCCGGCAGGGGTATTCTATTCAGGATGCCGAGTTGACCATGGGTTTGAGCTCCGTGGCTGCCCCGGTTTTTGATCATGTCGGCCATGTCGCCGGTGCGATCAATATTTCTGGCATGTCCATCCAGATCTTGAATGAAGAGAAGATCGACATTTATATTGATGAGCTGTTGAAAACCGCGCGCACCGTTTCTACCAGGCTGGGCTACTTACCAGCAATGAGCGAATAAACATCTGTCTGTTCTCTCTCTCTCCCAAAAAAATTGTGCCCTTTGTGCCTCTCCGTGCCCTTTGTGTTGATGTTTTGTCTTTTCCCCCATCAAAAAGGGGCTGCCCTCTCGGACAGCCCCTCCTCCTAAACGGATTCTCCGCCTAATTCTTCCACACGAACGGCAGATACACCCGGTTCACGCCGATCACGCTAAAGCTGACGCTGGCCTCGCCGGTCAGCGTACCGCTCGTGTAGCTGGCGGTATTGATGATCGTCGAGCCGATCGGCACATTGAACGCTAGCGTCGCTGGGATGGTGATGGTGTAGGCTGCCCCAGCATCAATGCTCACGGTGGTGTCCACGCCGCTGCCGATAACATACGCCGGCAGGGTGTCCAGGATATGCACGTCAACCGCACCGGTGGTGCCTTCGTTGCGCACTACCACGGTATAGGTCAGCGGGTCGCC
>Ga0105106_10000861_pt1 | contig 21593 bp, 12 predicted proteins | sample PPLLaktember2015_5_FD_79109 | JGI IMG/M metagenome (GOLD analysis project Ga0105106, IMG submission 79109) | Freshwater sediment microbial communities from Prairie Pothole Lake near Jamestown, North Dakota, USA - PPLs Lake P8 Core (1) Depth... | ecosystem: Environmental > Aquatic > Freshwater >...
ACACCCGGAAATGCCGCTTGTCTGCTAAGCGACTTAGCAGGCATGCGCCCATTTTTCTGTTATATTTCGACCATGCAGGAAACGATTGGCAAACGCATCGCCCGCTTGCGCCAGGAACTGTGCTGGACCCAACAATCCCTGGCGGAGCGCCTGGCGATCTCCCGGGTGGCAGTATCTCACATCGAGATGGATTTAACCATTCCAGGCGAGCGTACGATTACTTTGCTGGCAGGTATCTTCAAAATGACCCCGCTTCGTTTGGTGGAAGAAACCACCTATCCCATCGAGAAAGCCGAACGCCTGCCGCAGACTGCCTGTTGCTACACAGCCTTAGAGCTGGAGCTGCGCCTTCTGGAGAAAGATATCGAATGGATGGGCCGGCTCGAAGATTGCAAGAATAATGCTCAGGAGAACCGCGCGTTGGCTGCGCGAGTGACCGCATATTGGCGCAATCAGCTTGAAATTTGGTCCAGCGAGGTTCTCAGCGAGACCGAGAAAGAGCAGTTAGCGCACGCGCGCCGGCTACTGCGCCGTTTGCAGGCGCCAACTCCATCTCCGCACCAGCCGGGCGATTCCTCGGTGATATAATCCGGTGGGCGCAGGGCGAAACACACCCCGCCCTCCCGAATTTTCGGATAGGTCTAGGTGGTAAGGCAGGATGCCCGGAATGTTTCCTTCGAATAATCTTGCTGGGGTCGAGCGGCGCACACGAACCCGCCGGCTTCGCTTGCTCAGTGGGATTGCAGTTGCTTTGCTTCTCACAGCCGCTTTCTTCCTGCCACGGATCGTTGCCCTGGGCAGCTTCGTCACCGCTGACGAGCCTACCTGGGTAAAACGCGCCGCCAGTTTCTTTTATGCCCTGGGCGAGAAAGATTATCCGGAGACGTACCAGACCGGTCATCCGGGGGTAACCACGATGTGGGCCGGGGTAATCGCCTACCAGCTCCGGTTTCCGGAATACCAGCGGGTGGGTCAGCTGGCGCTGGGCGATACAAAACTGTTGCAAATTTTTGAGAAACACGGGCCGAACGCCATGGTCTATATTGCCACGGCCCGCCTGGCAGTAGTAATCATCGTGACCCTGGCGATGTTAGCAGGGCTCTTTTTTATCTGGCGCCTCTTCGGAGCTGCCCTGGCAATCCTTGCTTTCCTTTTGATTGCCTTCGATCCATTCTATGTCGCCCATTCCCGCTTCCTGCACACCAACGGAATGCTGGCGACCTTCATGTTTGTTTCTGTATTGGCTTTCCTGGATTTCATGCGCACCCGCAGCCGGCTCGGCTTGATTGCCTCGGGGATATCTGCCGGGCTGGCGTTTGTGTGTATCAGCCCGGGTTTCCTGCTGATACCCATCGTTGGTCTGATCGCCTTGGGCTCGCTTTGGGATGCCGGGCAGCGCAGGATAGATCTCCAATGGCGCACGATCTTTCAAAAAGTTGTTCTCCCCTTGTGCGCCTGGGGCGCAATCGCCCTGTTATTGATCTATGCCATTTGGCCGGCGATGTGGGCCGATCCCGTTGGCACGCTGCTGAAGACGGTGCGCTATGGGATGAGCGCAGCAGGAGGCGAGATTGGCGGGGCTCAATTTGTGGATGCCTACCTGGACGCGGATAAAGGCTCGCATTACCTGTATTTTTACCCGTTAACCTATTTGTGGCGCAGCACGCCGGTGGGACTCATCGGGATTGGTTTGGCCCTATTGTTCGCGATGGTTAAGCGTAGCGCCATCCAGCCGCACGTGCGGCGCAGTCTGTTCGATTTACTGATATTCGTCCTTCTATACACCGTCATCATGAGCCTTGGCGAGAAAAAATATGACCGCTACTACTTGCCGGTCTATCTGCCGCTAGACATTATTTCAGCGGCTGGCTGGCTGGCGGCAATCAAATGGTTGGGCGAGCGGATTCCAGTCATCACAAAAAACCTGGCAGTTTATGGGGCAGCCGCTCTAATCGTAGCAGTTCAGCTCGCCAGCACGGCGCTGAGCGCCCCCTATTATCTGACTTATTACAATCCGCTGCTGGGCGGGCTGGTCAAAGCCCCGCAAGTGATGACGGTGGGCTGGGGGGAGGGTTTGAACGAGGCGGCCTTGTACCTGCGCCAGCAGCCTGACATTTGTGATAAACAGATCCTCTCCTGGTATCCGCTGGCTTATACTTACTATAGCACCGCTTTCGGTTGCGAAGCCCAGTTGGTCGAATTCCGCCCCGAGATGACGCTGGCAGATTACCTGGCTTATGATTACGTGGTGATCTATATCAATCAAATCCAGCGCAACCACCCCAAAGAGCTGCTTTCCTATTTGTACACATTTCAGCCGCAGCATTCTGTCTGGATCAAAGGGGTGGAGTATGCCCGCATCTACAAACTCTCCGATTAAGCCTGAATGAAGCGCCTGCTCGTTCAATCCTGGACTGTACCGCTTATCATCCTGGGAGTTTGCACGCTGGCTTTTGGGCTGCTGATCCCCTGGTTAGGCTTTTACCAGGATGACTGGTACCAAATCTGGTTCGGCAGGACGTTTGGCTCTGGGGTTTGGACAGGCTACTACGCCCGCGAGCGCCCATTTATCGCCGGGCTCTACATGCTGACCACCCCGTTCCTGGGAACGGCCCCCCTCAACTGGCAGATTTTTGGCCTTTTTTCTCGCTGGCTAGCGGCGATGGCGGTCTGGTGGGTCTTGCGCCAATTTTGGCCAACAAAAACTGCGCAGATCGCCTGGGTCACCTTGCTGTTTTCGATTTATCCGGGTTTCAGGCAGCAGTATGCTTCGGTGATCTACTCCCATTATTTCCTTCAATTAGCGATCCACATGGTATCCATCGGCAGCATGGCTCTGGCGATTAGGAAGCCGCACAGCTTTTGGTCCCTGACGATTTTTTCCCTGGCAACCTCAATATTCAGCTTGTTTACGTCCGAGTACTTCTTCGGGTTGGAAGTGTTGCGCCCGCTGTTCATATGGGCCTTGCTGGGCGTTGTCAGCGCAGCTCCATGGTGGGCGCACCTTAGGAAAACCCTGGCTCTCTGGGCTCCTTATTCTATCGGGCTCCTGGCATTTCTCTTCTGGCGAATCGTTATCTTCAAATTTCCCACGTACCAGCCAGTCTTCTCGCAAAATTCGCAATCCAGTCTCTGGGCTACGGGTTTGGAGCTGGTGAGGACCATCCTGGTAGATAGCCTCGCTATGGGGATCTCCGCCTGGTTGCTCCCCCTTCGCACCCTGATGGAACTCCAGGGATGGCAGCCTTCCAGTCTGGCGGCTCTGGCGTTAACGGCATGCAGCTTCATCTTGCTGGTGGTCAGCCTGTATCGCCTCCAAAGCTCAAAACCAGAAGGAGCAGAGCAAATCCCAAGCCCTCAAAAGGATGGCGATTCTTCTGGCTTTCCCGCATCTGTACAGTTTGCTGGCAATCTGTTGCTCTTAGGGCTAGTTGGAGTTTTCACCGCCGGCTTGCCTTTCTGGTTCGTCGACCTGCCAGTCGATACCGATCTCAATAGCGGCAGCCGTTTTGCTATTTCTTTCATGCTGCCAGCCAGCATGCTCCTGGTGGGGCTGCTCGAAATTCTGGGACTGTGGACCCGGCGGCGATTTTCAGACCGTTTCATCGCCTCCGACCGGCGGGCAAAATCAATCCCGAGCCTCCTGCCTTTGATAGTCGCAGCCCTGGTCGCGTTGGCGATCGGGCATCACTTCAAAGATGCGAATTATTATCGCCAGGTTCACCGCAGCCATGTGGAATTCTTTCAACAACTGGCATGGCGGGCGCCTGGACTCAAGCCAGGCACTTTGATCCTGACCAACACATTTAAAGATGTCTTGCTCAGCGGGGATAACTCTCTCACCGCCGCCCTGAATTGGATCTACGACCCGCAGCCGCCTTTTGCCTTGGAATACATGCTGTTTTACATCCCCAGCCGGATCGAATCCAAAAACCTGCCCGGACTCGAGCCGGGTCTGCCGGTGGTGAAGGAATTTCGCACCACCCGGTTCTACGGTTCCACCTCCCAGGCATTGGTCCTATATTACCCTTATCCTCACTGCTTGCGGGTTTTGGATCCGACCACGGACCTGGACACTCCACGCCCCATGCAAATGCCCAGGGAAATGCGGGATGCCATCCGTATCTCCAACCTCGATCAGATCAACCCGGGCGCCGATCCTGCAGCGGTTCTCCCCGCCGATCTGTTTAAGGTTCAGCCTGGGGAAAATTCGTGGTGTTATTATTATGAAAAGGCAGACCTGGCGCGCCAACAATCAGACTGGGCTACCGTCGTGGACCTGGGTGATCGGGCTTTCGCGGCTAACCTTTCTCCCAACAACACTTGGGAGCTGGCGCCCTTTATAGAAGGGTACGCTCGCAGCGGCAACCTCGACCGCGCTCGAGAGCTGACCATCCAGGCGCACGATCAAAACCTGGAAGCCAGATGGCAGACCACCGAGATTCTGTGCTCTACCTGGCAGCGCATCGCCAGTGCAGCCTCCCCGGGAGACGACACAAGCAGGATATTCGGGGAGATTTTAGAAACAATCGGCTGTGAATAAATGACGTCAGGCATCCCCTCCATGCGGAGTGATTCCCCTTGCTGATATCGAAGAATTTGAAATATGCTGCCGGGGTTGGCGTAATCAGCCTGGCGATGTTGGCTTCCATTCCAGGCGATCCAAAAAATGCCTTGTTATTGGGTTTCTCGCTGTCACGCCTGGCAATGCTGGTGGGATTATTAGGCATCACAGTCCTGCTGGTTACCACCCATCTCCAGTTAAAACACCAACCCGACAAGGAACAATCACTCTTAATCAAGCTGCAAAAACTCACCAATAATGAGCGTGCGCAAGAAGCGATCCTGTTCCTGGCAGCCACGTTTCTATTGGCTGGATTCTACCTGCTGATCGAGCTTGCCCTGACGACTGATGCACAGGTCCAGGGTATCTTGCTGCGCCTGGCGCCAGGGATATTTTTCATCATGGGAATATCCGCGCTGACATTGGCTTTTCAACCTTTCAGCCCGGCGCGCCGCAGGTGGAACATCATTCTGCTAGGCGCTCTCCTCCTGGCAGTACTGGGTAGATTGGGTCAGGAAGCTTTGCTGTCGCGCCTGGAACGCTCGCTCCCATCGGATGCCGACCTTGTAACGATCAGCCAGGCGCTCAATGCTTACCTGGGATTTTTGCTGGTCTGGATGTCAAGCCGGCTTTCCGCCAGGGAGCGGTCCACCTGGATCGCGCTCGCCGGTTTGACCGTCGTACTGTTTCTCCTGCAGTGGGAGATCTATCCACGCAATTACTGGCGCACCCAACGCAACCTGGCCTTATTCGCCCCGGCGATCATCATCGCATTCTCACTGTTGACGCGGGTGGTTTTCGTTTTATGGCATCGGTTGGAAACGGGTGGCAACCGCGCGCTCAGGAGAGTGGTGGAGATTGTAGCGCTGGTCAGCCTTATCCTGCTTGCCATCCCTTATTATCAGGCTGCAACACAACATTCCCAGGTGCTCAACTATTCGCCTGAGTTCATCGATCAGCAAGAATACCTGGACTTTGCAAAGAATGCCCGCCTGTTGAATTTCCGTTACACCGGTGACCACAACCGCACTCCCGGATATCCTTTTTTCCAGGCGCTCTTTTATCAGACCGGAATGAGTGACCAGGCTTTCTTCGAGCAGGGGAAACAGATCAATATCCTGCTCTCCATGGCCCTGCTGGCTATCCTCTTCCCGATTTTTAGACGCCTGATCCCCGGATTAGGATCTTATGTACTGCTCCTGATCTTTGCATTCTCAGTCAGCATCTTCAAAGCGCCTTATTTCCAGGCAGAAACCTTATTTTATTTCCTGTTCTTTCTCGGTTATTTGGGAATGCTGTTCCTGCTCGGCAAACCGAGCGCTGGGCCAGCTGCGGCTACCGGAATGATCCTGGGGTTGGCGCACCTGGTAAAGGCCTCCATTCTACCCGGGTTGGCTCTTTTCATTGGATTGTTCAGCCTGAAGGAATTGCTTAATCTATTAAGACCGGCGCCCAGATCCGTTTCCGCGCGGGCGAAGAGCGCTCCTGTTTTGAGACACCTGGCATATCTGGCTGTGGTCATGATCTGCTTCCTGGCAGTGATCTTTCCTTACATCCGCGCCATGAAGCTCCGCTTTGGGCATTATTTCTACAACGTCAACACTACCTTCTACGTGTGGTATGACGACAATTTCAAAGCGATAGAAGCTGAAGCGCAGCACCACTTCGCCGATCGTTGGCCTTCTCACCTGGCGGAGGACGAAATCCCCAGCCTGCGACAGTATTTCCGCACCCATAGTCTGCAACAAGTCATCGATCGGGTGCGCTTTGGGCTGCGCGAACAGATGAATAATCTCCTGCTTCAGTACAGCGTGACCAATTATCACCTCAGCTACCTGATGATTCTGCTTTTCGTGATCCTGGGCAATCTCAGGAAATGTATGCGATTGGCGAAAAGGTTTCCGTACCGGGTGGGTTTTAGCCTGCTATTCTTCGCGGTGTACCTGGCAGCTTTCGTGTGGTATTCACCTATTTCCCCCGAGCGACGATTTACCTATAGCTTATTCCTGCCTCTGATGTTCTCCATATTCGTCACCCTGGATACGATTAATAAAGGGCAAGACCAGGAAGCCCTGAAAATGGGGGTCGATTGGCACGTCTTCACCCGCGCATCCCATATCCTGATCGGCTTGACGTTGGTGATAAATATCTGGTTGGTGGTCAACGAGCGGATGTTCTTCGATCGTTTCGGTTCTTGAGAATCAGTGAACAATCGATCAGATCCCGGTGGATGATACTGTTGAAAAGAACGCTAATTCCACATTTGAGATTGGGCTGCAGACGCCAGCGCCCCCGAAAGATCATCCCCATTGGCTACCCGGCATACCGGTACCCTCAGAACAGATAAATTTTCCGCCACCTTACTGGTGCCGGCTTTACCGCCAAAGGAGCTTGCTTCCAGCAAAACAACCACCGGTCGCATCCCGCGTCGCGAGAGCAGCTCGACGGTGAGTACCACCTCGTCGCCACTCGCCGGGGTGACCAGCACCACGGTGCTGCCTCTGGGCAAATTCTTGACCTCAGCTTCTACCAATCCTTGTACAGGCAATCTTCCTTCAGCGCGCAGGAGAGCCAGCGCCTCCAACACCTTACCAAGCTGCCTGCCACCTCGTTCGGCTGGTAAAACCTGGTAGCTGCGCCCTGCGCTCACCAAACCCACAACACGCCCATTCTGCAAATAATAGCGCGCCAGGGAGGCGGCAATGCTCACAGCATATTCCTCCGAATCGGGTGGAAGAGGGATTTTCACACTCGGACGCCACATATCGCGTTCATCCAGGCTGATGGCAGGGCGCGGCAGAGCTGCATGCACGTAACGACAGGCATCCACAAAGATCCACACTTCAGCCAGGGGGTCGAGCTCAAATTCTTTGACGATCAGGCGATTGCGGCGCGCCGTGCTCAGCCAGTGGATGCGGTTCAAGGGATCGCCTGAAGCGTATTCGCGCACGCCGGCGGCATTTGCAGTGATCTGGTGCGTTCGCCGGCGTAACGCCTCACCGCCGGATAGCCAACCCTGGGGGCTGGGAAAATTGGGCACATCCACCATCATTGGGTAAACCAGGAGCGATTCCTGGGCCGGAAAAGACTGGCTGATCGGGAACAATCCGAATAAATCACCAGAAGCGATGGTTGTTTGCCCGAGCGGGAATATACCCCGCTCCATCAGGCGTGTACGCACCAGGTAGGAGCGGCTTTCCAACCTGCCAATCAAGCTCAGCACCTGGGAACCGCGCGATCCTGGCAGAGACGATTCGTCTCGCACTTCCAACCACAGACGCGGCAACCGGCTGGAATTGTGGATCTCAAATCGTTCTTCAAAAATTTGGCCTACTTGGGAACGGATGGAACGAGCTGTGCGTTTGAATTGCACGCCATGCAGCGCCAGGCGTGACATGATCCAACTGCCGATATAGAGGAAGATCCATAAGTAGGCCAGTCGATAATAAAAAACGGCCCCGGTGATCACGCCCGCCAGCAAACTCGCTACCAGCAGGAGTAAAACGACCCTTTGTGCAGAAGTCATGCCTTGGCAGGTTCCTTTACCACGCGCCCACCGCTCAGGTCTCCACCTGGAACGGGCACCCCAGCAATAATCTCACCAACGATTTGCTCCGCATCCAGATCGCGCAAACGTGCCGCAGGACCCAGGATGATGCGATGGGAAAATGTAGGCCCAACCAAAGCTTTTACATCATCCGGGAGCACGTAGTTGCGTCCCCGCATGGCAGCCAGGGCTTGCGAAGTCCGGTAAAGCGCCAGGCTGCCGCGCGGGCTGGCGCCCAGGTAGACATCTGTGTGTTCACGCGTGTGGCGCGCCAGGGTAACGATATAGCGCTTGATCGCAGGAGCCGCATAGATCCCTTTCACAGCTTCCTGCATCTCTGCCAATTCCTCCACCGAGACCATGCGTTCCAGGTCTTCCAGTGGGTGGCGGAATTGTTGGCGTTCGAGCACCAGCACCTCGTCATCCAGAGATGGATACCCCAGGCGCACCCGCATCAAGAAACGATCGAGCTGAGCCTCTGGCAGTGGAAAAGTGCCCTCATATTCGATCGGATTTTGAGTTGCCAGAACCATGAATGGCAACGGGATGGCATGTGTGATGCCGTCAACGGTGATCTGTCGCTCTTCCATCGCTTCCAATAATGCCGCCTGGGTCTTAGGCGTCGCCCGGTTGATTTCATCGCCCAGTACGATCTGCGCCAGGATCGGTCCGGGTCGAAACTCAAACTCCCGGCTGACCTGATTGAAGATCGAAACCCCGGTTACATCGCTCGGAAGCATATCCGGCGTAAACTGGATGCGGCTGAAGCTGCACCCCAGCGAGCGCGCCAGGCTGCGCGCCAACACCGTTTTTCCAACTCCAGGTACATCCTCGATTAACAAATGACCCTGGCACAACAGGCTGACGACCGCAAGTTCAACCGTCGAGCGTTTTCCGACTATGACTTTCTCGATATTCGCAGTTACACGATCAGCAAAGGCTTGAACGTCAGACATATCTTCTCCAAATCAACAGGGGATGGCGTTCTTTGAATTAAGCCGGTTAAGTTTTTAATAAAAACACGTTCAATACCAGCCAGAATATACTGTAATTCAATACCCTCTTCATACGAAAACTTCCAGCAAAAAGCACCACTGCCAGCGCCAATCCACAGGAAAAACGTAACAGACCACCCGTCTCACGAAAGGTTGAAAAGGGTAAGAAGGGAATGACAAGCGCATTCAAAAACAAAGCCAATACTACCACAGTTGTATGTTTATCGATGAGCTGTCTAATCGAGACCCAAAGCCCCCAGAGGGTTGGGAGAATGACCGCGGGAGCAAACACCGCCAGCATCGCCAGCAGGTAAGCCGGTGAATAGGAACCAATGCGCCATAATCCCATGAAGGGCACCCATTCAAAAGATGTTGCCATGGCGCCACCGGCGCCGATCCCGGGCTGACCGAACACCTGCCACAACCAGGCCTGGAACAGCGCAAAAGGCAACACAGCCAGCAAGGTCAGACCTGCCAGATCCCGCCAGCGGCGTTGCAGCAACGCTGAAATCAATGCAGCCGCCAGGAAGATGGCAGTCACCTCTTTGGCAAATAACGCCAGCCCGTACAACAGCCATCCCACACGGGGGAAATTTTTTTCTCCCGCCAAAACCGCTCCGATTACCAGGGAAAAAGCCAGAGGCTCGGGCAAGTCCAGGCGTATCGCCAGGGTAAAACCCGCGTAAAGCCCGTAGACCAGGGCATACCACCGGCTGAGCCCCCATCCAACCAGGAGGTTTTCCAACAACCAGGTGCCTATCACCTGAGAAACCACACCGATAGCCACCAGCGACCAGGGCAAGAGCGTTTGATTCCCGAGGGAAACCGCCCTCGCCAGCAGGGGCATTAATATCCGCTGATATCGGTAGGCGGGTACATCCAGGTATTGGGCTACACGCAAAGGTCCCGGATCCCTGGCAATATAATAAACAAATTGCCCATCGTAGCCCTCGGTGCCACCGGGCGTGCCCTGGTTGTAACGGGTACCCAAACGAGCCAATTCAAGCGGGTCCCCTCCGGATGACCAGATGACGCCACCGATCAGGAAGGCTAATAGGACCAGGGTGAGCGATGCTGGCGTGATATATTTTGAAAGCCAAAATTGATTTCGATGGTCTGCAGCGCCGATCAAATGTTAATCACCCGTTCCGGTTCTCCCCGATCCTGTTCCGATTACCCAGGAAAAGGGTGATCCCCAAGATGCCCCATGCGATGATGGCAACAACCATCCCTCCCCCAAAAGATACCGATTGATATTCAAACTCAACCATATGCTTGCCCGCCTCGACGGGCACAGCCCGGAACAAATAGTTCGCACGCAAAATTTCTACCGGTACCCCATCGATTCGCGCCACCCAGCCCGGATACCAGGTATCTGCCATGTGCAGCCAGCCGGGTGCAGGCGTTTCCACCTCCACCATAAGCCGGTTATTACTCTCGGTTTGGATCCGAATTTGTCCTTTCTCGGGACTCGGAGTGCAATCCTTCTCTGCTCGCGTGGATGGCTGCTCTAAGATCACCACCTGGGAAAAATCGGTCTGACCCGCAAAGACGAGATCCAAGGCTTCCTCTTCGCCGTCCACATACAAAGCGCAAGGCACCCAGCCCAAGCGCTCTCCATCTGGGATCGGGTCGAAGCGCACACCCATATTTGCCGTCGAATCTATATGTTCTACCACCCCGACCGCCATCAGGTTCAGCAGGACAGCCTGATCTTGCGCATTCTGCTGTTCTAAAGCAGACATCCAGCGTTCATAGCGTCCTGGTAACAGGGGATCGAAATTATTCACGGAGGCGATCCCTTCCAGCAAATTCGAATTTGGGAGCATGGCGCGCCGCAAATTAAGCCAATCCTCTCCTGGATCGTATGTCCTAAATTGCATAAAGCGGTCGAATTTCAGGTCGTATTCATCCTCCGCTGGGAGATACAGGCGTTTCCCGTCCAAATCAGCGAGCAGGTTGTCGAATGTCGAATTGGTAAAAGTATAGAATTCCCGCCCCTGCACAGGGTTCAATCCCCAGCCTGCTACCAGAAGGTCGGCAGCTACAAATATAATGAGTGCCCAGCTCCACCGGTTGAAGCTCCTCCCGTTTCCGGCGCCTAAAGTGCCAGCTGGCTTTTCAGGCGCCAGCAGGTTGAGTGCCCCACAACCGAACCCCCACACGCCTGCCAGGGCTACCGCGCGCAAGAAAGTTGGGTTTATTTCACGCAGCGCATACCATGCCAAGCCTGCGCCGAAGGTGACTGCCAGGGTCCCTGCTAATGCCAGCCGAGACCAATACAAGCCGCGCTTCTCGGGACGTCGCCATGCATCCACTCCAAAACCTGCCAGCAGGGCTAAAGCAAACTCAACCCAAATCGTCCAACGGGTCGGCCCCTGGAATAGGTCAAAAGTAGGAACGTGGTGATACAGCCAGGAGAAAACGGGTGTGTTCTTCCCAAGCGCGAGGACGAATGCCATCAGGATCAAGCCAAGCAAAAGCCATGGGATAGTATTTGTGTAACTGATTCCATCTGCCGGGTTCGGGCTCACCTCTCTTCCATCTGCTTGCATACCAGAATTCTGCCTGTTCGAGTTGCGGGTAAACACAGCACGGAGCAAAAGTCCCAATCCCAGCAGGAGCGGCAACAGTCCAATATATAGAGCATCTTCCCAATAGTTGCCATATCCCCAGTAATCTCCCCGCACGGGATTTCCGTATAAATCGGGAGCCACCATAGTCAAGAATCGCCAGGGCCAAAATGAGTAGGTCGCGGCAAATTCGTAACCCACCTCACTGGAACGCTGAGAGACAACTAGGTATTCTGCAGTAGGCCAAAGCTGCGCTGCTGCCAGTCCGCCGGCGAACACGATCGCCAGGGCTAAACGGACAAGTGCCTTCCAGGCTTCTTGGATTTTTATTTTGATCTTCGGGAACGACAATCCTTCTGAATGGTGGCTATGCGCACCTTTCCACCCCCAATAAACTGTCCAGATGCCCAGCAGCACCCATGAATACCAGGTGATTTGCGCGTGCCCAGCCAGTAGCTGCAGTGCCAGGCACAAAGCCAGCCCTCCAAGGCGGAAGGCGATTTCCAGCCTGTTTTTCCCACCCTCTCGCTGGTCTTTTACGGTATTCTGGATATCGAACGCCAGCGCCAGGAGCCAGGGTAACCAGGCGGCGGCTGAATTCATGCTCAAAAAACCAGCCCGCCCCACCATGTAAGCACTCAAACCGAAGGCTAAACCCGCAACCACCTGACCCAGTTCCTTCAGGCCTAGCTGCCTGGCAAGGTATGCCATCCCGATACCCGCCCAGGCTAAGTGCAAGAAGACCAGCACCCCCAGTCCCCAGGCAGCCCAACCAATTCCACCCAGCCCGCTCAGGGCAAATAACAGCCAATTCGGCGGATACAGCAGTCCAGATTGATAATTGGCTAATAAGGGGGCGCCCATGCCGGAAAGCGGATTCCAGAGTGGGAGGTCTCCAGACCGGATCACCTCCCAGGCAAACCAACGCCAGGGCGCAAACTGCAAAGACACCGTTCCCCAGAATAGCGTCTTCCCCGTTAGCACTGCTGGAGCCAGCAGAACCAGGGGGGCAATCAGGAGCGGGAGTACAACCCTCCGGCTCATGGTTGTATCCTTCTCCGTATTCTGCTTGTAAGCCTATTCGGAAGCATCCGCTGCCTCAAAAATAACATAATTATTTTCAGAATAGATTGGCTTCAAATAGCTCGCCGCCCCAGGATCCCACTCGCCCAGACGTTTTTCGGCTGGCCCCCAGATCACATAGCGCACGTGGGAATCACGCAATAAGGCGCGCCGGTCGGTATCATCGGTATTCACCTGATAAAACCCCTCCACCTGAGGGCGTAATACAGCCAGGTTGGCGCTCTCCGGCCCGTGTCCAATAACCACTCTGAGCGGCGCCCAGGCTGGTAAAGCATTGCTGGTCTCGTATGCGGCTAAGACGACGCTGCCGGGTTCCGCCTCCCCACTCAAGAATTCGAAGGCAGCCACCTCTTCACTCGGACGGAAGACCGGCATTCCCGGGTTGAGAACCGCCATGATTCCGCCCGCCAGCAGGATTACCGTAGACGGGACGAAGAATAAGAAGGCATATCTCCGGGATTTTCGCCGTTCGTCGACGCCATACCCGCCCTTTTGCAGGAAAAAACCCAAGGCAATCACAACCGAGGCGATCCAAATTCCTTCAGGCAGCCGGCGCTGAAGATTAAATGGAAGATATGCCAGTAAAGGTAAAGAGAGCACCCAGGCAGATAAAGTGGCAGCCAGCCAGGGTAAGCGCTGGGCCAGGCGTTTTTGTCCACTGACTGCAAAAGGTATCAGCAATCCGAATGCCAGCAGGTAATGCAATGGATGGGGGGAGCGGATGATATTTTGTTCTGCCCACGCGCTCAAATAGGGATCCCAGATGAAAGCAATGCCAGTATACAGGACGAATATCCCCGGTAAGATGGCGCTGGTAAGCACTATTTTTAGAGAACCTTTCCATAACTGCCATCCAGAGGGTGCATTGCCAGACTTATGGAACACCAATCTCCCCGCGCCTACCAGCAAGTGCAAACTGATAACATAGCCGATCACAAGCGCATCCAGAGGTTGAGCCAGACCAGCCAGCAGCCAAAGCGAGGCAATCTTGAGAGCAGGTTTTACCCCATTTTGTTTCTCTTCCGAGGCTTTAAAAAATATGAGCAGGCACCATAGCAAAGCTGCCCGCCCCAACGCCAGGTGAGGGACACCAAAAAATCCCAGAAAGCCAAAAGTCTCCGGCGAATAAAACTCAAGCGGCAGAGATCCCAGCCACTGCCCTTCTCCAAATGCGACTAATAACCAGCCAAGCCCGCCTCCAACACATATTAATACCAACCCTAATCGGCGCAGCCCGCGATCCAGGAGGAACAATCCCAGGAAATCGTAGGTTGCCAGGATGCATAGAAAACCGGCTGCTAACCGAAACAGGTGGAAAAGGCTGACCAATTGATCGTGGATCGCTGTCCCTGCCGCCAGCTTGCCCAAGAGCAAGTAGGGCAGAAAAGCCAGGAATCCGTTTTGGGCGGTGGCGCTATAGGGGCTGCGGAATAACCAGGAGCCAAAACTTCCGCTGAGCATTTTCGCAATGTAAGAATTACCGTCTTCTACCCCAAAGACGAATCCAGTGAAACGCCAATTCTCGCCGGATAGAGCATATCCCAATAGATAAGGCAGCGTGGTGAGGGCCAGGAAGACGAAGGAGAAACCAAACACCCACCTACGCTCAAGCGCGCGAGAACGGTCAGATCCTTCCGCTTCACTCAAGCGGGGGTCCTCACCCTTGCTGGACATAAGCCTTCCCAAACAGACAACCCAGTCCCAATAAACATAATCCAATACCAATGTAGACGCTGGTGGGGTGAAATTGAAAAGCCACCTGGTGATCACCTGATCCAAGGCTGACGGCTCGCAGTACTTCATGTTCCACCATTAGGTCTTCTCGTCGCCCATCAACCCAGACCTGCCATCCCGGATAGGCAATTTCTGAGAGCACCAGTAAACCGGGTCCCTGTGCAGCAAGCTCGATTCGGTTCGGCGTCCAGCTGAATTCCTGGATATTTCCATCCTCGGATCCAGGTGAATCGTTGACCGATTCTACCCAGGCGCGCGGCTTTACCAGCAGGTTTTGATAGATGCGCGTCTCACCTACAGCATTCACGAATTGAAGGTCGTCCATCTTTAGTTCATAGTGGGCTACGACATAGGCCACGTTGAGCCATCCAAGCAGTTCAGGATTTGGTTGATAGGCGCTATTCGACTTCTCTGGGATCTCTCCCAGCGCTGGTAATGTGACTGAATAACCAGAATTCGGCACCCCGCTTGCCTTATGTATAAAATCTGCATAATTGGTTAATTGCAGCGGATCGACTCCGCTGGCAAATTCTAAACCATACCAGGCAGCCGTTTGTTGAGGCAAGCTGTAGGATGGCGAATAGACGCGAAATCGGCCGGTTTTTGATTTCAGGTACTGGGCCGCCTCGGTTCCTTCCGCCAGTACGTCTTCTGCCGGGCGCATCAAAACCAGGGTGCGGTTAATCACCACCAGGTCCAGCGCGCAAAGAAATAATACTCCGCTGATCCACAAAGATGGCGGCTTCGTCGGTTTTAGACCGAAGGTGAACCACACAGCGCTCAACAATAACGCAGCCGCCCCCCAGGCAAATCCGGCAGGCAGCCTCTCGCTAACGATCCAAATACTACCGGCTAAGATTATTCCCAGGGAAGCGAAGGCAAATAGCAAAAGGCGCATGCGGCGTAAAGCTACCGCGTTTTTTGTGCTTCCCAACAACCATGCAAATCCATATCCGGAGCCTGCCGCAAACGCCAGCCCGCTCACAAATAGCCAACGAGAGGGCACACGCAATAAGCTATAACCGGGTAGAAATCCGAAGGCAGAATTCAAAGGGAAAGCTGGACCTAGAGCGAACAGCATGGAAAATATGCTCACAGCCAGCCAAAATTTTGCAGATGCAGGCTGCCGGTTGAAAAATCCTATGCATGCCAAGAGGAGAATTCCCACCCCTGGGTAAACGACCCATTCGAAATACCCGCCAAAATCTGGGAAAACCAGGCCCAACAGCCGTGCAATGGGGAGTGAAAGTATCGTTGATTCTTCCACTGTCAGCCAGGCGCGGGTAGACAGGCGCGAATATTCAAGCATGGGGATCAACATTGGCGCTGCCAATAATAAAGCCAGACCAACCTGGGCCATTAAATGCACAAAGCTCCTCGCTAAAGTCTGCAGGCTGATTCTGCTTTCTGGTTGGTAAAGACCATAAGCCAGCCAAACCAAACCGGCATAAGCTGCCCAGCGAACATCTGCCAGCAAGATGAGGCTCAAAACAAACCCTTCCTGGAGCCATCCGTTTCTATAGCTTGAAATGGATGGTTGACGGCGTTTCGCTGATAACAACAACCAGGGTGTCCAGGATACTGCATAGACCAAAGTGATATGTCCAGAGCCATAGTGGGCGAACAGTTTCGGCAGGCAAGAAAAGGATAATCCTCCAAGCATTGCCGCTGCTTGAGGCAACCCCTCAGTTTTTAGTAGATAATACATCCCCACTCCAGCCCATAACAGGTGGAAAGCAGCCAAAACATTAAAGCCCAACGGGAGCGGGAACAATAATGCCAGCCAACCTGGCGGGTACCACAGGCCTGAAAGCGGGTTAGCGGCAAACGGATAACCGCTCAGGATGGTGGATGACCATAAAGGAATGATTCCCCATTCGCGCAAACTACGCAACAAAAATAGTGCGTTGGGGTAATGGGTGACACTGATATCGGAATAAGCTCCCTGCGCAGGCGGGTAAGGAAATCCTGTCATTCCGGGGATGAGCAACAAGACAGGCAAAAGCAGAGGCCACAATCCCCGCATGTCCTTCCAGGTATCAGCCAATTGATTTCGTCTGGATTCATCCACCTGCCGCCTGCCTCAACTCTACCTGACCTTGCGATCACTGATGTGGATGGTAATAGACAATCACCTCGGAGTTTTGAAAAACAATCTCCAAGTCCCGGATTTGTGGCGGGGAACCGATAACCTGTTCCCGCGGTCCGTAAACTATGTAATCACTTCGATCGAACGCGGAATCACCGGATGCATCCATCGAACCGCCATAAAAATCCAAAACCGATTGCTCTTGCTTCTGGGCATCGACAGTTTCAAAAGGATGACCATACACCACGCGTCGTCCGGTGTGGGCAGGAATGTAAAGGCCCATATCTGGGGATGCCAGGACGACTGCCTGCGGGCTGGCGTTTTCATCAATCCATTCCAGCGCCTGGACTTCGCTTTGGCGTAAAAATATCTTATCGTCCCGGTTCACAACGGCCTGATGGGCTGCCAGGATAATCACCAAATTAGTAGGGAGCGCCAGGATAAGAACGCCGGCTGTTATGGCTCGCATCCAACGCTGGCCGGCTGGCTGGGAGGCCAGAAAATCTACCGCGAGAACACAAAGTGGGAGGTAAAAACCTAAAGCAAAGCGGCGCTGCAAGCTCCAGGGAATATATAACAGGATGATCGCAATAACCATCCAGACTCCCGCGATCAAGATAGGATGAGAGCGATCAACCAGCCAGCGGCGATAGTTTGCTAATGCCAACAACAAGACTGGAGAAAAGGCCAGGACCAGATTCCACCAGGGAGGAGAAGGGGTGATATTCTGTGCATTCCACGCGGAGAGGAGCGGATCAGTCCGCGTTACCCAAAGGGTATAGAGCATAACTGGTGCCGCTGGGAGGCCCAACCAGAAAAGTCTTATGAGATAACCGCGGCGTAAGGCTCCGTTGCGAACACTTGCCAATATAACTAGAGCCAAACCGGCGATAACCACTCCGAAAGGAGCCACGCTCGCAAGCACAACCGCTGAAAAAACTATTCCAAACACGCCAGGAACACCGGTTCTGCTCGGATTGTCATTGGTTGGGACAGCCGAGATCAGAAGGTACGCCATCAATCCGAGGGCGAGTGGAAAATGTGGATTGGCAAAAGCGCTCAAGAATGGAAAGGCCTCCGCTACCCAAAAATCCGCTGTGAAACCTCCAAAAGGCAGCGCCAACCATCCCAAACCGGAGCCAAAGATGGCCAGTACGAGAGCATAGCGCAAATATCTACCCGTTGGGAATAAAGCCGCTAAAAACCGGTACAGAATCCATACCATCCAAACGGTAGTCATTACCCGCGCCAGGTGAAATGTGAAAACCAGGGAGAACCCTGACCAACGCGCCAGGTGTCCCAACAGGATGTAAAACGTAAAGAGATAAAACCCCTCTCTGTTTTCGGCAGTATAAAGCAGGTTGAAACGCCATTCTCCGCGCCAACCCAATTGCATTTTAGCCAGGTAGGTGTTCCCGTCTAACGGATTAAGTAGGAATCCCCCAAATGAATAATCCGCTCCGCCAGCGCTATTGGCGTAAAGATAAGGCAGAGTCGTTAAGCAAAGTACTCCGATTAAGATAATCCCAACAAACCACCGCTCGCTGCGGGCAGGCATAGCGTAATTTTACTCGAATCATCGCAGCCTAGATGGGATTGACAAATCCGTAAGGAAAAATATCCATCGCGAAGCGCATTGCCCCTTGCTATTCTTTCCATACACCTCTATAATCGAAAAAGCATTGCAGCCGAAGCTGGCCTTAATCCAGGGCGACCAAACCTTCCATGAGCGAACCCTTCAAACTCTTCCGCCTACAATCGATCGATACTCAGCTAGATCAAGCTCGTGCCCGCTTGCGCGATATTGAGGCAGCCAAAACAAACCATGCAGAATTACAGGCCGCCGAACAAGCTGAACAACAGGCGAATGCCCAATTAATGATTGCGCGTAAAGCCTTGCGCCACATGGAGGAAAATGTTCAGGCTCAGCGGATAAAAATCGAGCAGACGGAAGCTGCGTTGTACGGTGGGAAAGTTCGTAACCCAAAGGAATTGCAGGATTTGCAGAACGAATCAGCGGCTCTAAAACGCTATCAGGCCGTGCTGGAAGACCGTCTATTAGAAGCGATGATCGTAAATGAAGATGCTGAAGCCGGGCAGGCAATGGTTGTGAAGCATCTCGGAGACGTTCGCAATCGTTTTGCCAACCTGGTAGAACAATTAACCAAGGAACAAGCAGAATTGATCCATGAAGTGGCTCGTCAAGAAGGAGAGCGCCAGGCAGCCGCCAGTGGGATTCTGGAGAGCGAGCTTCAATTGTACGAACAGCTACGCCAACAGCGCCGCGGGCTGGCAGTGGCTAAAGTTGTCGACCGCACCTGTTCTGCCTGCGGCTCAACCCTGAGCGCGGCTCTCCTCCACACGGCGCGCTCGCTGAACCAAATCGCTCGCTGCGATTCTTGCGGGCGCATTCTATATGCGAGTTAGTGATGGATCGCTTGCTTCGCAATCTTGATTTTGACCGCTTATCCTTCTGGCTGGGATTTTTGGGTGGAATTTTGTTTTGGTGGCTCTTGGGGCGCTTCCGTCCCATGTTCAGCCATTGGATACAATCCCTGCGAGAACGGTTCGAGGCAGCTCGCGAGAGCCGGACAGCGGGCATTGAAGGCCAATTGTGCAATGCCACCATCCTCAAAGCCCAACAGCTTCACGTAGCATCCCCTTTATTTCCCCTGGAGGAAATCCTCATCACCCCTGGATTGATCTGCCCGCCTCCAGGAATCGTCCCGGGGGGAGCCCTTCCAGTCTTGGATATCGCAGAACAGGCTGTGCCGTATATGCCGGATTGTCCGGAATTGCGGATTGCATTTGGCGCGCCAACAATGACCCTGGCGCAGGCGTTGGAAGGTGATGCCCATATAGCCATACTGGGTTCTATGGGTAGCGGGAAAACCGTTGCGTTAGCCCACCTGGCAGTCTTATTAGCCCGCCACTCGGAGCTACCTGCCCATCTAAAAGGGATGACCCCTTTGTTGGTTTACGCTGGAGATCTCCTACCTGCACGTTCAAATCCACAACCGGTCCTTGAAATCCTTGCTGCTTGCTTGAGCCAGGACTTCCTGGGATTGAAAGCCGCCAAACTGGTTCCCTATCTTACAACCATCCTGTCGCAGGGGCGCGCCGTCTTGTTGCTGGATGGATTGGACGAACTTCCTCAGGTTGCTCGAACACGAGTTTTGGAAATATTAAGCCATATCTTGCAGACCTTTCCTCTCGCTCGCTGCGTGACGACTGCTAATCCCGAGAATTTCAGCGGGCTGCCCGAACTGGGCTTCGTGCTCTTGGGATTGGCCTCTTGGACCGAAAAACAGCGCCTCGAGCTGCTTAACCAATGGGAGCAAGGTTGGGGTAAATCGATCTCTGGGCCATCAACGCCGTCTGAGCCAATGGAGTCGCTTATTTTAAGCACCTGGCTGGTCAACGACCAGAATCCTCTCTTGCCTTTGGAACTCGCGTTGAAAGCCTGGTCAGTGTATGCTGGTGATAACCTGGGTCCAACTGGCAGCCAGGCGATCGAAGCGTATTTACGGCGAATGTGTTCTAATGAACCCTTGCTGCGCACCTTTTTAGAGAAATTAGCTCAACAAATCGTACAAAGCAACAGTATGCTTTTCACGCTTGAACAGGCCCAGGCTTGTATTGCTGATTTAGAAACCACGCCCCTCCCATTTAAGCAAGAAGGGCCAGCCAGTAATATAACTGACACCAGGCAGGGTATCCCAGCCACTATCACCCACATGCTGCCCAGGCTTTTGGAGATAGGTCTATTAGCTGCACGGCGTGAAAACCATTACGGCTTCAGACATCCAGCCATCCTCAGTTATTTAACCGCAGGAAAAACCTTGAGCAATTTGTCGGAACGAGAAGAGTGGTCGGTAAACACCCAATCCGCTTCTTATCAAGCAGCGCGGGCAGACGGTTCGGTAGAAGTGACCCATAGATTGCAAGCAGAACAAGAACCCTTATATACTCCATTATTCGAAGCTGTTCGTTGGCTGCGCTGGGCTCCTGAAAATGCCTCCTGGTGCGCACTGGTCATTCGCCAGGCATCTGATCTCATCCAAAAGGATTACCATCCCTTGACCTTGCGAGCGCGTTTCGTTACTGCCCTGGCAGTTTCTGGCGCTTCAGGGGTAAACGTGCTCTTCCGGCAATTGCTAGAATCAAATTTCACCAACGTACGCTTATTGGGCGTATTTGGCTGTGGATTAACTCGGGATATCAAATCCATCCCTGAGCTCGGTCGACTGATGACGGACCCTACCCCGAGGGTCCGCCAGGCTGTTTGCCTGGCTCTGGTGGCGATTGGCAGCCAGAGCGCGCTGGAAATGGTAGCGGATGCCTTGCTGCACGGCGACGAGAATCTGCGTCGATGGTGCGCAGAAGCGCTTGCCAACCATCCCGAAGAGGGGTATCCAACTCTGCAAGAAGGCAGCACGCTCGATGACATCCTGGTGAGAAAGGCAGTTATTTATGGCTTGCAGCGCGTGCGGGAACCATGGGCACGCGCCACCTTGGAGAAGATGCAGGTTGAGGACAGCCAATGGGTGGTTAAGAATGCCGCCAGTCAGGCTATGGAAGAGCTCGATTCCCAGGATAATCGCTCGCCCCGGAAATTGCCTGGCTTAAGCGACCTTCCGTGGTTGATCGCTTTTGCCGGTGAGCGTGGGACGGGTATTGCCCCTGGAAAACCCGCTCAGGATCTCTTGCTTTCGGCATTAAAAGAGGGTACAGAAGAACAAAAACTGGCAGCGCTTGAATATATGACCCAGAAGGCAGATACTGGAGCCGTGCTGAAAATTTACGAATTGCTTTATGCCGATCAGGGCGAATTACGAGAAGCAGCCTATAATGCACTGTGGCATCTCGCCGGCGCCGGCACGATTTTACCGTTCCCTGCCAGCTTTGGTCTCGGCTACACGCTACGCCAGATGTCGTAAAATCCGGGCATGCACCATTTCGGGATCCAAATCCAGCACCGAAACTAATTTATCCCTGCCTGTTTCAC
>Ga0105106_10000862_pt1 | contig 21539 bp, 18 predicted proteins | sample PPLLaktember2015_5_FD_79109 | JGI IMG/M metagenome (GOLD analysis project Ga0105106, IMG submission 79109) | Freshwater sediment microbial communities from Prairie Pothole Lake near Jamestown, North Dakota, USA - PPLs Lake P8 Core (1) Depth... | ecosystem: Environmental > Aquatic > Freshwater >...
AGCCGGTAGTCGATGGCGGCGGTGAGAAAGATGAGCACTACCCCGATCAGCGCGTAGATCGCTTGGCGGGGCACAAGTTCAGCCAGGTTCTCGTTGCCGCCGATGGCCGAGCGGATCATGGCGATGCCGGCGATCGTCATCAGGGCGACGGCGGCCAGCAGCCAGATGTCGAAGTGCCGCCACAGGCGGCCGGAGGCGTGCATCGGTCTAGCCGGCCTCGCGGCGGCGGGCGCGCGCCGGCGCCAGCGGGATGTCGGCGACCAGCCGCTGCTGGTTGCGGTCACGGGTGAGTGTGATCTGAACCGCGGCGCGGTCGATCTCAATGTGGCGCGAGAGCACGGTCACCAGTTCGTCCTTGAGGGCATCGAGCTTGCCCGGCGGGAAATCCGCACGGTCGTGCACCAGGACGAGCTGCAGTCGTTCCTTGGCGGCGTGGGCGCTATGGCGGTCTGGGCTGCGCAGTCGCTCGAAGATGCTCATGCCTCGCCTCCTGACTTCACCAGCCGAGACAGGCGGCCGAAAAAGCCATCTTTGGCCTCCAGTTCGTCGAAGGGCACCTGCTCGCCCGTCAGGCGCTGCGCAATCTGACGGAAGGCGCGGCCGGCACGGCTGCGCGGATCGAGCGCCGCCGGCGAGCCCTGGTTAGAGGCGACGACTATCGTCTCGTCCTCGGGAACGATGCCGACCAGTTCGATCGCCAGCACCTCCAGGATGTCGTCGGTGCCAAGCATCTCTCCCCGGCGGACCATCTCCGGCTTCATCCGGTTGACGATCAATTTGGCGGGGCCCTTCTCCTCCGCTTCGACCAGCCCGATGATGCGGTCGGCATCGCGCACGGCGGAGACCTCGGGGTTGGTGACGATCAGCACCATGTCGGCCGGGGCGATGGCATTGCGGAAGCCGCGCTCGATCCCGGCCGGCGAGTCGATCAGCACCCAGTCGAACTCGGCGCGCAGTTCGTCCACCAGGCGGATCATGTCCTGCGGAGAGACCGCAGTCTTGTCGCGCGTCTGGGCCGCCGGGAGCAGATACAGGTCATTCAGGCGCTTGTCCTTGATCAGGGCCTGGCGCAGCTTGCAGCGCCCTTCGATGACATCCACCAGGTCGTAGACGATCCGGTTCTCCAGCCCCATCACGACGTCGAGGTTGCGCAGTCCGATGTCGGCATCCAGGCACACGGTTCGCAGGCCCTGGGCAGCCAGCGCCACGCCGATGTTGGCGGTGGCGGTCGTCTTGCCGACGCCGCCCTTGCCTGAGGTGAGGGTCGCGGTCATTGCAGTCATTCGTACTTCGATGCCTCCGACGGCTAGCGCCGACCTTCGATCGACCAGGGCTCGGCGACAAGCTGGCCATCACGGATCAGGGCCGTCTCCGGCCGCGGCTTGCCCCGGCGGTCGGGCGAGACGGCGATGTGGGCTCCGATGCGCAGCTGGGTTGGCGCCAGATCGAGGGCGCACACCCGCGCCGTGTCCTGCCCGCTGGCGCCGGCGTGTACCGTGCCCCGCAGTCGCCCCCAGACGATCACGTTGCCGCCGGCGACGATTTCGGCGCCGGGATTGACGTCGCCCAGCACAACGACGTGCCCCGGAAAGTGCACCTTGTGGCCGGAGCGCAGCGTGCGCTGCACGAACAGACACTCCTCGCCCTCCAACGCATGTGGGCTGGCTTCCGCCTCCGCCTCTACCGCCGGCTCAGGCGTACGGGGCTGCACGAGCAGGCCAAGGTTCGCCGCGGCTTCCTGCGTGGCGGGATGCTCGCCGCGCACGGCGCGCAGGTGAACCTCGCGCGACGCCAGTGCGTCGCGCAGCCGGCCGAGTTCGCCGGCGCGAGCTTCGGCTTCACCCACCTGAAGGGTCAGCTGTGCGCCGCGGAAGAAGTCCGCCCGAAGGTCGATAGCATGCAGCAACGCCTCGACCGATTCTGGCCACTCGCCTGCCGGCAGCACTGCCAGCAAGCCATCCCCGGTCCCTTTGATCTCAAGCGAGGAGTCCATCGTCGGCGCCCAAGCCGGCGATTATAGTGCACACTCCCCCTGCCGCGCTAGGAGTCGCGCGAGGCATCGCCAGCCTTGAGGGCGAAGTAGGTCTCCAGGATCTGGCGCACAACCGGCCCGGCCGTGACGGCGCCCTCGCCTCCGTTGTACAGGAAGGCCACCACGGCGATCTCAGGATTCTCATACGGGGCGAATGCGGCGTACCAGGCATGGGTCGGCCACTGGCCGGGCACGCACAACCCCTTCTCGCGCGCCTCGACGTCGCAAAACTCGCCGGTGCCGGTCTTCCCGGCGGAAGAGATGTTCTCCAATTCGGCGTAGCCTGCGGCTGTGCCCTGGGTGACCGCCCGCTGCATCCCCTGCCGGACCAGGTCGATGACTTCCGGCGAGACCTCGATATCCGGAGTGGGCAGCGGACGTTCGGCCATCAAGTCGAGCACAGTCTCCGGCGCCCGGATGCAGCTCCCGATCTGCTCCGCAGGCGTGATGACCCCGTCGGTGAGATCCCAGAGCAGGCAGGGATCGACCTGCTCGATCACGTTCCCCTCGCCGTCCAGAACCTGCGAGATCAGATGCGGCCACATCACCCGGCCTCCGTTGGCCAGCGTGGCGATCGAGGACAGGACCTGCAGCGGGGTGCCCAGGACGAATCCCTGGCCGGTGGCGGAGTTGTAGGTATCCCCGGTTGACCAGTTTTCGCCGAGATTGATCCGCTTCCAGTCCTCGCTCGGGATCAGCCCGTCCTCTTCGGCGGGCAGCTCGATGCCCAGTTGGTGGCCAAAACCCAAAGCACGGGCGTAGATCCCCAGGCGTTCGATACCCAGTCCGCCGGGCTCGATCGGTTCGCCAGGAAAGCCGCCTCCGATCTTGTAGAAGTACACATTGCAGGACTCGGCCAGCGCGTCGAGGAAGCGGATGCGGCCGTGACCGTCCTCTTTCCAGCACACGAAGTCTTTGGCGAGCCCGGGATCGTTGGGGAAGTACGCGTTTTGGATCGTGATCTTGCCCGGGTCATTGAGCGGGGTATTGGGTGAGATCACGTTCTCGTTGAGCGCCCCGACCGCCGTGACCACTTTGAAGGTCGAACCCGGGGGAAACTCGGACGAGATGGCGTGATTGACCAGCGGCTTTCCCCGTTCGTCATCGACCAGCTGCTGGTAGTAGTCCTGGGGAATGATGCGTGCCAGACGATTGTTCTCGTAGGTCGGCAGGCTGGTCATGGCCAGGATCTCGCCGGTTTGGGGGTTAATGGCGATGGCCACCCCCAAGGGGACCTTGGTCTCGCCGGCAAACCGGTTGATGAAATCGATGCGGGCGGCCAGGGCCGACTCGGCCGCTGCCTGCAGCCGGGTGTCGATCGTCATGCGCAGGCTGTTCCCAGGCAGCGGCTGGGTCACCTCGCCAACGTCTCGCATCGGCTGTCCGGCGACATCCTCCTCGACGTCTTTCCTGCCGTTCCTGCCGGCGAGCGCGGCCTGATAGGCGCCCTCTACTCCGGCGTAGCCAACCTTGTCGCGCGAGGGATCGAAGCCCAACGACTGGTACAGCTCGGAGAACGCCGCCGGGATGGGGCCCAGATAGCCAATCAGCGCCGAGGACAGCCGGCCCGTGGTGTATTCGCGCACCGGCGTGATCTCGACCGCTACCCCGGGAAGATCGACCTGTTCCTCGCTCATGATGCGCGCCAGTTCTTCCGGCACGTCGCAGGCGATCGGCCAGGCTTCATAGGGCGCGATCGTGGCGCCCTCCTCGATCAACTGGCGCACGCCGCGTCCCGGCACGCATTTCGCGGCTGGCGGGCCGGGACGGTCGAGCGGCACCCCGGTCAGCTGCGCCAGCCGCGTGTAGATGCCCTCCACCTCGGCGGGGCTGTCCGGAAGCAGCGCCGGCGTGACCACGATATTGAAGGTTGGGATGTTGCGCACCAACTGATAGTTGTTGCGGTCGTAAACCACGCCGCGCGGTGCTTGGATATTCACTCGGGTGATCCTGTTCTCCAGCGCGGCCTCAAGGAATTCGGCGTTGCGCATGACCTGGAACGAGAACAGGCGCCAGATGAAGAGCGCCGAAACCGCGAGCATCACGGCGTAGGTGACGGCCAGCCGCCAGCGAGGGATGGGGGATGAACCGTTGCCGTTGATCCTCACAGCGCCACCTTGGGAGGGTAGAGAGTCCGCTCCAAGCTCCCGACAAGCTGCGCCGCCGGGATGGCCAGCAGCAGGTTCAGCAGGGCCGCGGGCAGGACGATGCGTGCCAGTGCGAGGGAGATGTCCGTGCCTGGATGGATCAGCAGCACAACCAGGCCGAGAATGGCGTAATAGACTGTCGTTGCCAGCAACACCGCGCCCAGTGCGGCGAACTGGTGGGCGCGCCATACCCTGCCTTGTGCCAGCGTAGCGACGTTGGCGGCCGCGATGAGGGCGATGGCGCTGACGCCGAGCGGAACTCCAGAAAGCAGGTCAAGCAGCATGCCCGCCACCAGCCCCAGCACCATCGACTGCAGCAGGCGGCCGGTCAGCGCCCAGGCGACGACCAGCAACAGCACCAGGTCTGCCCGGCCGTCGAGTAGCTCGAAGAAAGGCAGCACGGCGGTCTGCACGATCACCAGCAAGGCGGAGACGGGGATCAGCACCAGCAGGCCCATTCGTCATTGCCCCGGCTGCGTTGTCAGCGGAGTGAAGCTCGCCACAATCAAGAGAATCTCCAGGTCGTCGAAGTCGACACTCGGCGTGACGACCGCCTGCTGGAACACCTCGAAATCCCGCCGACGCACGCTGATGACCTGGCCGACTGGGATCTGCGGCGGGTAGTTGCCCCCCAGACCGGAGGTGAGAACGAGCTCGCCCGGGACGACTTCCGCGTCCTGGTCGATCATGTCGACGCGCAGCTCGCCGTTTGGCTGCGCAGAGGTCACACCGTCGGCCCGGCTGTCTTGCAGCCTGACGTTCACCGCTTCTGCCGGATCTGTGATCAGCGACACGCGTGAGGCGGTGGGGTAGACCTCGATGATCCGGCCGACCAGTCCCGACTGATTGACGACTGGCATCCCGCGTGCCACCCCGGCATTGGTGCCGGCGTCAATCCACAGCGCCCGAAGGAAAGGGCTGGCATCACTGCCGATCACGCGGGCCGCGACATAACGGTTCTGGGGCGCGCCGCGCGCAAAATTCAGCAGGGCCGCCAGGACGTCGACCTCGGCCGCCTGCTCGCGCAGCGTGATCACCTCCTGCTGCAGCCGAGTGACCTCAGCCTCCAGCTCAACGTTGCGGGCACGCAGAGTGGCGACATCGCCGGGGGAGGAGGCCAGATCGCGCAGCGCCGCCAGGCGGGGTCCGATTACACCCTGCAGCGCCACCAGCGGCCGAAGCACCAACCCCTCCGCCGGGCGCAGGTAGCCGGCCTGGCTGAGAATCAGCACGCTCAGCGCCAGCAGCAGCAGGGAGGCGGTAAGCAGTAGGCGAGGGGAGAAGCGTGGCATGCCTGACCGTACACCTGGACCTGTCGCTCGCCCGCCCGGTCAGACTGTCGGCCGGTTGAGGCCGATCAGATACTTGCGATTGAGCTCAAGGTTCTCCAGGATCGCGCTGGCGCCGCGAACGACACAGGTCATCGAGTCCTCGGCTACCCAGACCCGCATTCGCAGCTCGGAGGCCAGCCGCTCGGCCATGCCCTGCAACAGCGAACCGCCGCCGGCCAGGCAGATGCCGCTCTCCATCAAGTCGGCCACGATTTCTGGCGGGACCTCGTCCAGGGCGTCCTTGATCGTCTGCACGATGATGCGCACCGAGGCGGAGAGCGCCTCGCGGATCTCCACCGAAGAGACTTCGACCGCTTCCGGCAGGCCGCTGACCAAATTGCGCCCTCGCACGCTGGACATTCGCTCTTCTTTCAGCGGGTAGGCAGACCCGATCGTGATCTTGACGCGCTCCGCCATCCGCTCACCGATAAGTAAGTTGTACTTGTTCCGCACGTAGGCCACGATGTCCTGGTCCATCTCATCGCCGGCGACTCGCAGAGAGCGAGAGACGACGATCCCTCCCATAGAGAACACGGCCAGCTCGGTGGTGCCGCCGCCGATGTCCACGATCATCGAGCCGCGCACCTCGCCCACTGGGAGACCCGCGCCCAGCGCAGCCGCCGTGGGCTCTTCGATCAGGTAGGCCTCGCGCGCGCCGGCTGCCATGGTGGCATCATAGACGGCACGCTTCTCCACTTCGGTTGCGCCGCTCGGCACGCCGACCACCACCCGCGGCCGGGGAATAGGGACGATGCTCTGTTCATGGGCTTTACCGATGAAGTACTCCAGCATGGCTTCGGTGATCTCGAACTCCGAGACGACGCCGTCCCGCAGCGGACGCAGGGCGACCACGTTGGCCGGGGTCCGGCCGACCATCTCCTTGGCCTCGGCGCCAATTGCCAGCGGCCGCTTGCTCTTCTTCTCGATCGCTACCCACGAGGGTTCGTCAATCACAATGCCCTTGTTGCGGACGCTGACCAGTGTGTTGGCCGTTCCAAGGTCAATCCCGATGTCCAGGGAGAACAGCCCGAGGAACCAGGTGAGCGGATTGACAGCCAACGCAACGCCTCCGCCGCCAGAGTGCGGGCGACGAAGGATTATAGCATGGGGGTTGGATGGCTGCCGGGCTGGCGTTATGTCTAATGGATCGCTCATGCTGGGCGCTCGGGGGCTATAATCGCCACAAGTTGGACGCCTTCGTCGCTCGCGTGCAGGATTTCATCGCCCAGCGCCAGCTGCTCCCGCCTGCGAGCCGCGTGCTTGCGGCCGTCTCCGGCGGGGCAGATAGCATGGCGCTGCTCGACTGCCTGACCCGGCTGGGTTACTCGGTGACGGTGGCTCACCTGGATCATGGGATTCGCCCTGGGAGCTGGGGCGAAGCGGAGCTGGTACTGCGCCGGGCCGCGGAGCGGGGAATCCCGGCAATTGCCGAGCGCTGGGAGGTTCCGCAGGCGGCCGCGGCAGGCGAGAACCTCGAGGCGGCGGCGCGCAGGCTGCGCTACACCTTCCTGGCGCGCCTGGCAGCCGAGACCGGCTCGGGGGCGATCGCAACCGGCCACACCGCCGACGACCAGGTCGAGACCTTCCTGCTCCACCTGCTGCGGGGTAGTGGGACCCAGGGGTTGCGCGGCATGCTGCCCGAGCAGGCGCTCAGTGGCGTTGTCGCAGTCCCTGCTGCAGGCGGCGTCCGGCTGGTCCGGCCCCTGCTGTGCGTCTGGCGACACGAGACCATCGACTTCTGCCGTCGCCTGGGCACTCCCGTGATCGAGGATCCGAGCAACCTGAATCGGGATCTGCTGCGCAATCGAGTCCGCCACGAACTCGTCCCGCAACTCGAGGGATACAACCCGCAGGTCCGAAAAGCGATCTGGCGGGCTGCGCAGGCGACTGCCGAAGCGCATGCCGCACTGGTGGAGGATGCCGGGCTGGGGTGGGCGCGGGCGGCCATCGAGACCGAAGACGGAGTCCTCCTGCGGTTGAGGCCGCTGCGACAGTCCCCGGAGGCGGTTCAGAAGCTGATGCTGCGCCGGGCCTTCACCGCCTGCGGTGGCGAGAGCGATCAGTCCGGCGCTATCGAGCGCCTGCAGCGGTTGTGCCAGCCCGGCTCTCCGGCGCATGCCGAGATGGGCGGTGGGGTCGATGTGTGGAGGACAGGCGCCCGCCTGTTCATCGTGCGCGCAGCAGATGATGCATGGGCGGGCTTCCCGCAGTGCGTGCACCGCAGCCCGTCGGCGTTGTTGCCCGAGCGGCGAATCCGCCTGCGCCATGGATGGTCCTTGCGCTGTGAGCGAATCGCTGCCCGGGGAGGATTTCCTGCAAAGCTGCGCGCCGAACCTGGTGCACTGTCAGCCTGGCTGCCGGTGGAATCGCGTGAGCCGAGGCTGAGCGTGCGGCCGTGGCAAGCGGGGGACCGGATGCGGCTGTTCGGCACGGGCGGCACGGTCAAAGTGGCCGACCTGTTGGCGCGGGCGCAGGTGCCGCCGCCAGCTCGTCGGGGATGGCCGGTGGTACTGCTGGGCGGCGAAGTCGCATGGATTCCCGGTGTGCAGCGCGGCGAGCTGTGCCGGGTGCCCTCCTCCGCTCACAGCCTGCTGCATCTGGAGCTGACCGAGCCGCGCGGCAAGCCCGTCTGGCTCGACCGCCTGGGGGCGCCCGCCGATTGACTCGGCTGGTGCTCTTTGCTAGAATTCCGTGAGCCTTCGGGCGACAACTGAATAGGGAGACCAGCGTATGGGTCTCGGCGGTAAGCCGAGATCACGAGGCGGAGGTTCCTCGCCGTGAGGCGAGGCTAACCCCGGGCAACCGGGGGAAAATCGATCCATCAGCGGATGCCTCCAAGCCGACCACCGGCTTTCCTTCTCCCTTCCGAGTAAGTTGGCGCGCAAAACCGGGTGGTGACAGCCGGGACAACCGTGCCGACAGTGGACAGGCCTGGTATTGGCTGGCCTGTGCCGTGGAAGGGGCGGAGCCGTTGGCAGTTGACCGGCGGGCACGCCCTGCGTGCCCGTTTTGTTTTTTCCGGGCTGCGTGGGGCACAGGCCGGATGCATCCAACTCCTGGAGGGCGATGATGAGCAAGGAAGTGCTGCGGCGGGTCGTGGAAGACAAAGTCAGGTTCGTCTGCTTGCAGTTCACTGACGTGATCGGGGCGGTGAAGAGTGTCGATCTGCCGGTGGCCCAGCTTGAAGCGGCGCTCGAGGACGGGGTGTGGTTCGACGGTTCATCGGTCGAGGGCTTCGCCCGCATCCAGGAAAGTGATATGCGCCTGGTGCCCGACGCGGCAACCTACGCCGTCCTTCCCTGGAGCGACCCCGAGCGCCGCAGGGCGCGGCTGTTCTGCGACATCTACCGCCCGGACGGCGTGCCGTTTGCCGGCGATCCCCGCGGCATCCTCAAGCGGGCCACGGAAGCCATTCGCCAGCGAGGCTGGGAGTTCAATGTCGGACCGGAACCTGAGTTCTTCCTGTTGCGCAAGAACGGGCCGACCCCGATCCACCCTGTGCCGCACGATGTGGGCGGCTACTTCGATTTCTCCGCCAGTGATGATGCCCAACGGGTTCGGGCGGAGCTGATGCTGGCGCTGGAAGGCATGGGACTGGAGGTCGAGACTGGGCACCACGAGGTGGCGCTCGGACAGCACGAGATCGACTTTCGCTACACCGACGCCGTGCGGGCGGCCGACAATGTGATCACCCTCAAGTACACGGTCAAGGCACTGGCAGCCAAGCACGAACTGGTGGCCACGTTCATGCCCAAGCCGATCTTTGGCATGAATGGCTCAGGAATGCATTGTCACCAATCGATCTTCGATCCACGCGGTAAAAACCTGTTCTATGACCGGGCAGACGAATTCAAGCTATCGGAGCTGGCCTACCAGTTCGTCGCCGGGCAGCTCGAGCATGCGCGCGGCCTGTCGGCTGTCGTCGCGCCGACGGTCAACTCCTACAAGCGGATCGTTCCGGGGTATGAGGCGCCGGTGTATGTGTGTTGGGCGCAGATCAATCGCTCGGCCTTGATCCGGATCCCGCGCCATATGGATGAGCGGTCGAAGGCCACGCGCGCCGAGTTGCGCTGTCCCGATCCGTCGTGCAATCCCTATCTGGCATTTGGCGTGATGCTGGCTGCGGGGTTGGACGGCGTGGATCGCGGGCTTTCCTGCCCCCCACCGGTCAACAATCTGAATATCTACGAGATGTCGGGACCGGAGCTGGAGGGGATGGGGATCCGCCAGTTGCCCGGATCGCTGGCTGAGGCCCTGGACGAGTTGGAAAACGATGCCGTGATCGGATCGGCACTGGGCGCCGAGGCGCTGGAGGCATTCGTGCGCGCCAAGCGCACCGAGTGGGATACCTACCGCACGCGTGTGACCGACTGGGAGGTCAGCGCCTACCTTGAGACGGCTTGAGGTCCGAGGCCGTGCCAAGGGCCGCGACGGCAGGAAGCCGCGACGGGCACGGCTGCCACGGCAAGGAGCGACCGTGAGCTAGTTGCCAGCTGCTAGTCGCGGATTGCCTCCTTCTGCTCACGAACACGTCGCCGGGTGCGGCAGTAGGTGCACTCACCCGGCGCGGTGGTCGGCTGCCCGCAGCTCGAGCAGGGGTGCATTTCGGGCTGGGACAATTCGCCTTCGGGCTGGACAAAGAGGCCGGCCTCCCGTGCACGCAGAAACGACAGGTAGAAGGAGAGCTTCGCACCGGGGCGCTCCGCTTCCAGTCGGTTGAGCAGGTTCTTGTGCATCAGATTGGTTGCGCCCTCGGCGTGCGGGCATTCGTCGTAGACGTACTCGATCCCGCGCAGCAGCGCGTAGGCAGCTGTCTCACGTTCGAGCAGCCGGCAGAAGGGCTTGACCTTGGGCGCGAATCCGGGCCGCCCTTCCAGCGCGGGCGCCTGGCGACCCAGGTAGCCCGTCGACCAGTTGAGCGTGTTGCCGAACAGGACCGCCACTTCGTCGTCCAGGTTGTGGCCGGTAGCCAGTGCATCGTACCCGCCCTCCAGCGCCACGCGGTTCATCTCGTGGCGTTTGGTCAGCCCACACACGGAGCATGGCTTCTGCTGGCCCCGGTGGGTTAGGCGTGCCACTTCGGGAATGCTGGCGCCCAGCTCCGATGGGACATCGACGGTATGCAGGCGTAGCCCGCGCGCCTCGGCGAACGTGCGGCAGCGGGTCAGGGACTGGTCGGAGTAGGCAACACCGCCGTCGATCCCCAGGCCGATGTACAGTCCATCCGCCGAGTAGCCCAGCCGGACCAAGACGTCCCACAGGCCAAGCGAGTCCTTGCCGCCGGAGACAGCAACGAGCACGCGGTCCGTTGGGGAGAACATGCGGTAGCGCTCGATTGCGCGTTGGGCCTGCTCGGGGACCCACTCGAGGAAGTGGGGGCCGCACAGCGCCAGGCGGTGATGGCGCATATTGATCGCAGCCGTGGCGCCGCACTTGCGGCACTTCATGGTTCGGCAGCCCCGCCCGAGATGACGGCGATCAGGCGAATGACTTCGCCCTCCTGCAGGATGACGTCGTCTGTGATCAGTTGTCCCTGACGCGTCGTTAGGACCGTCTCCGGCTGTATGTCCAGCCGCAGCAATGCGTCGCGCACGGTCATTCCGTGGCGCACCTCGTACTGCTTCTCGCGCAAGATGAGGGTTGCCGTCATGTGGGTCTGCCTGAGGTGCATTGTACCGTAGCCGACTCTGCCAAGGGGGCATGCGGGCGCCGCAGGGCAGGCAGCGCTCGATTTGCGCTCGCCCTGCAGCCAGCAGCCTGCCGGCCGGGCGTGCCGAGCAGGCGGGGGATCAGCGATCCTGGGCGACAGACTGGTGCTCGGCCGCCCGCACGGCCTGAAAGGCGGTGAGCGCAACTTCGATCATCCGTGTCTCAGGCTCACGTGTGGTCAAAGCCTGCAGGCCGAGGTTGGGCAGCAGGAGCAGCTGCGCCCACCAGGCATGCTGGTGCCGACCGGTCCAGCGGATGTATTCGTACGCCAGTCCGGCGACCACCGGGATCAGCAGGATGCGGCTGATCAGGCGCAAGCCGATCGGCATGGGGCCAAGCAGGGCGAAGAGCAGGATCGAGAACACGACCACGGTCAGCAGGAAAGCCGTACCACAGCGGGCATGCTGCCGGGGGAAGCGGGAGATGCTCTCCGGAGTCATGGCGGGGTCGTTGGCCTCGAAGGCGTTGATCGTCTTGTGTTCGGCGCCATGGTAGGCGTAGACCCGGCGGATCTCGGGGACCGTTCCGATGGCGGCTATGTAGCCGATCAACAATCCCAAGCGCAGCGCGCCTTCGATCAAGGCGGTGAGCCAATGGGGCGTCCCCAGCAGCCTTTCAACGCCGTAGGCCGCGCCGGCAGGCAGCGCGAAGAAGATCAGCAGGGCGAATCCAAGCGAGACGACCAATGTGCCGGCCATGGTCTTGTTATCGATCACCTGCTGCTGGCCGGTTTGCACGTCGGCTGAGAAGGAGAGGGCCCGGTACCCCAGGGAAAGCGAATCCCACAGCACGATCAGTCCGCGCACCACCGGAAGCCGCAGCAGGCTCTCCCGCCGGGCGGAGGGAACTTGAAGCTGATCGATCACGATCTTGTCGTCAGGGGCGCGCACGGCCACAGCGCATTGATGGCGGCCGCGCATCATCACCCCTTCGAGAACGGCCTGGCCCCCGTAGAGGGAGGCCGGGGCGGAGGTCGTCGGATTGCTCATGGAGCGGCGCTAGCCAGCGATCTCTTCGTAGAAGCGGACGAAGGTCTCGATCCCGTTGAAGAACGTGGGCAGATGCTGCTTCTCGTTCGGCGCGTGCAGGTTGTCGTCCGGCAGCCCGAACCCGAGCATCATGCTGTCCAGGCCCAGCAGATCCTTGATGTGGCCGACCACGGGCACCGAGCCGCCGGTGCGGGCATACCTCGGCGCCTTTCCCCACACTTGCTGCAGGGCGCGTGCGGCAGCCGCAACGGGCGCCGAGTCCATGTCGATGATCGAGGGGCGGCAGCTGGCGTGCTCGAGGATGCTCCAGCTCACCGTCGGCGGCATGTGCTGGCGCAGGTAAGCTTCCAAAGAGGCGCGGATGGCCTGGGGTTCCTGGTCCGGCACCAGGCGCATCGAAACCTTGGCCATGGCCTTGGCTGGCAGGACGGTCTTGGAGCCCTCGCCGGTGAAGCCGCTCAGCAGTCCGTTGACGTCCAGAGTCGGGCGGGCGGAGGCGCGCTCGGTCGAGCTGTAGCCTGCTTCGCCGGCGAGCTGGGGGACGCCGGTCTGGGCAAGCCACCAGGCCTCGTCGGTGGGCAGCTTGGCCATCTCCTGGCGGTCACGGGCGGTGAGTGGACGGACGGCGTCGTAGAAGCCCGGCAGCTGGATCACACCCTGTGCGTCGCGCATGCCGGCGATCACCTGGCACAGAACCAGCGCCGGGTTGTCGACCGCGCCGCCGAACGTGCCAGAGTGCATGTCGGTCGATGGCCCCTGCACGTTGATCTCGAAATAGGCGAGGCCTCGCAGCGCAAGCGTCAAGGCGGGGGTGTCCGCCGCCAGGATGCCCGAGTCGCCATTCAGGCAGAAGTCGCTCTTGAGCAGCGACTGGTTGTGTTGGATGAAGGCCGGCAGGCTGGGCGACCCGATCTCCTCCTCGCCTTCGAGCATGAACTTGAGATTGACCGGAAGGTCCCCGTTGTGCAGGATGGCTTCGACAGCGGACAAATGGGCCATCACCTGTCCCTTCATATCGGATGCGCCGCGGGCGTACAGGTTCTCGCCCTCGACGACCGGCTCGAAGGGATTGGTTCTCCATAGTTCAATCGGGTCGGTTGGCTGGACATCGTAGTGCCCGTAGAACAGGATGGTCTGCGCCGAAGGGCCGGCCTTCATCCACTCGGCATACACGACGGGATGGCGTGCCGTCGGCATGATCCGGGCGCCGTCAAACCCGAGCGACTGCAGTCGCTGAACAAGCCACTCGGCGGCGCGCTGCATGTCCGGGATGTGCTCTGGCAGGGTCGAGACCGAGGGGATGCGCAGCAGGTCCTGGAGCGATTGCAGCGCTTGCTCGCGGTTGGTGCGGGCGTAGGCGATGGCGTCATCGTAGCGACTCATTCGTCAGCACTCCCTTCGAATGCGTTGTGGGTGGGGCGCTTGCGCTTGGCCGATCCCGGAGCGGCAAGCCGCAGTCTTGCGCTGTCCGGCGACGACCCAGGTGATTATAGCCTTGGCTGGATTGGGCCGGAAGGAGGCGATTCCTTGAGGCCCGTCGGCAACCATGGTAGCCTCGGTCCCCGCAGTGCGGCACGACCACCCTGTGGGGTTGGACGGGCATCCCTGGCAACACCGCTGGATCTGCCGGATCTGAAGATCGTCCCTGTCAGCAGCCTTCATCCCCATGAGCGCTTCGATGCTTCGCGGGCTGAGCCGCTGGTGACGCGCCTGCGTACCGACGGCGTGCTGAAGAACCCGCCGGTTGTGCTCCCGTTGGGCCAGCGCACCGAGAGCTATGTGGTGCTCGACGGCGCCAACCGCACCGAGGCCTTTCGGGAGATGGGCACGCCGCATGTGGTGGTTCAGGTGGTGCATGCAGGGGACAACTCCGTCCGGTTGGAGACCTGGAACCACCTGCTGCGCTGCATCAGCCTCGAGGCGCTGTTCGGGGTGCTGATCGCCTCCCCTGAGCTGGCGCTGGTGCGATCTGATCTTGACCGGGCGACGTTCAACCTGAGCGCCGGCGCGAGCCTCGCCTACCTCAGCCTGCCTGGGGAGCAGACGTTCGAGATCGTCGGTGAGACGGAACCCCTTCGCTGGCGGGTGGAAAACCTGCAGCGCATCGTGGATGCCTACAAGGCACACTGTGAGATCGAGCGGATCAGTTCCGTTCAGGTTACGGGGCTGCACAAGCTGTACCCTGACCTGGCGGCGCTGGTGGTGTTTCCGCGCTTCGAGCTCGAGGATGTGGTGCGGGCGGTTGCGCAGGGTGTGCTGTTGCCCGCCGGCCTGACGCGCTTCCTTGTTTCGCCGCGGGCATTGCGCGTGAACTACCCCCTCGACCAGCTGGCATCCACGCGCACGGTCGAGCAGAAGCAGGAGGAGCTGGATCACTGGCTGCGCACGATAGTTGCTGCGCGCCGTGTACGCTTCTACGGCGAGGCAACCTACCTGTTCGACGAGTAGGCTTCGGTAGCGGCGGTTCGGATCCGGCCGATGCATTGGGAGGTGAGGGGTGGATCTGCACTGGGTTGAGCCCGAACAGGTGCCTTTGCCGCCCGACCAGGTGCGCGTGGTCAGGGCCGAGGCGACTCCGTACGCCGATGGACGGCGGGTGAAGGTCGGGGTTAGCCTGACGCCATTCCTGGAACGGCCGGACGTCGAATTGCGCATTGCCGATCCAGCAGGGGAGACGCTGGCCGAGGCTGACGTCGTCGAGTGCGTCGAACCTGAGTTCGAACTGACGCTGCATCTGCGGCACTTGCCGCCGAAGGCAATGCTATGCAGGCTGCACGTGAAGGTCGGCTACCCCGATCAGGGGATTGAATCGGCGTTGGCTGTGGACTTGCCTCTACCTGAGCCGATGGCCTGAAGGGCAACATCGGCAGTTCGCCGGATCGCCAAGTTGACCTATAATGCGCATGCCGCAGGTGAGCCTCCGGTCGCGGGGATCGGACGGCGGGAGGGTTACTTGCCTGCGGCGGGCAAGCCGGAGGGACCGTGCCCAGGCCGGACCCGCTCCACAAGCATCGAATTACGCCGCCTTCGTTCGACCGAACGAAGCTTCACCGCGTGCGTCTGGTCGACGCCCTCCTCGCCAACTTCGAGCGCAAACTGATCGTGGTGGCCGCGCCGGCCGGTTACGGCAAGACCACGCTGCTAGCGGACTTCGGCGCCCATTCGGAAGTCCCCACTTGCTGGATCCGGCTGACCTCGGCGGACCGCGACACCGTGCGCTTGGGAGAAGCGATCTGCGCCTCAATTGGGCAGCGCTACCGACGGTTCGCCACTCTCGCCAGGCAGGGCCTGGCGGGCCAGACAGCGGCGGCGGGCATCGCGCGAGGGATTGTCGACACGGTCCGGGAATCGATCCATGAGCCCTTCGCACTGGTGATCGACGATGTCCACCTGCTGAATGCCTCCCAACCGGCGTTGGATCTGCTCGACGTCCTGATTTCCGAACTGCCCGAACAGATGACGGTGGTCGCGGCAGGGCGGGAAGTGCTCGAGGTTTCGCTCGCCAGGCTGATGGCCGATGGCGATCTGGCGGGCTTCGGGCTGCACGACCTGGCCTTCACGGCTGAAGAGTTGATGGACCTGACCCGCCTGCAGGGCGGCGATGAGCTCAGCACGGAGCGCGCCGAGTCGCTGATCCATGCCACGCGGGGCTGGATCACCGGCCTGCTGCTCACCGGGGGCGTCTCGGCGGCCCATGTGCGGGCATTCACCGACGGTGGCCAGCCGATGGTGTACGACTACCTGGCTTCGGTTGTGCTCGCCCAGCAGCCGGATGACATGCGCCGGTTCATGCTGGATGCCGCCTGCTTGCCGGTGATGACGGTGGAAGGTTGCGACTCGGTCTTGCGCCGAAGGGACAGCCGTGAACGGCTTCCGTGGCTGGTTCGCAAAGGCCTATTCGTCGCCGTCAGCGAAGACCGGGAAGCGACCTACGAATTCCATCCGCTCTTCCGGCAGTTCCTGCTGGACGCTGCGGAGCGGGAGGACCAGCGGCGGCTGATGCGCTTGCGCATGCGCGCCGCGGCCTATCTGGCACGCGCGGGGAGGATTGAAGAGGCCGTCGAGGCCTACCTGGACGCCGGCGCACGGATGCGCGCCGTCGGTCTGATGGAGAGCCACGTCCGGGAGATGGACCGTCGAGCGCACTATCAGACGCTCGAGCAATGGGTTGCCTGGGCGGACGAGTACGGCCTCAAGATGCCCGAGGCCTACATCCGGCTCGCCTGGCACGCCATCGAGCAAGCCAAGGAAGACGAGGCCCTGCGCCTGCTGACCAAGGGGCGCTCCCTGCTGGACAACGACGAGCCGAGCGAGCTGTGGTGCCTGGCGGAGTTTGTGGATTGCACGTTGGCGATGCGTCGAGGGGATGCGGTCGCCATGAACCAGATCCTGGATGGGGTTGTGCGCCGGAAGCTCGAAAACACGCCCGCCTGGGTCAATGCCGCTGTTCACGAGAATCGTGCCGCTGCGATTACCTATGCCGGTGAAGATGCTTCCATGGCTGAGGCGGAACTGCGGCAGGCGATCGAAGTGTATCGAGGGGAGGGGGATGAATTCCGCGAGGCGCGCGCCCTGACGACCCTGTTCAACTCACTGGGCCGGCAAGGCCGCAGTCTGGAAGGCGAGCCGTATATCCGCAAGGCAATGGGGATGCTCTCGGCTAGGTACCCGGGATCGGTGGACCACATCAACGCGATCAACAACTATGCGGTGGGGCTGCACGCCCGCGGGGAAATCGAGGAAGCGATGCGGTTGCTGCAGCAGGGGCTGCGGCAGGCACGCCGCTCTGGAAACGTCTACTCCGAAGGGCTGATCCTGCTGAGCCAGGCGGATTTGTTCAATGACCTCGGCCTGGCGGTCCAGGCAGCGGAGCTGTACGACCAAGGCATCCTTCGCTCGTCGCAGGCCAAGGCGCTGTGGTTGGTCCGCTATGGATGCTTGCTGGTCTGCTCTCTCCACCGCAAGCAGGGCAAGCTGGAGAGCGCTGCAGCGTGGCTGCACCGGGCAATCGCCGTGGAGAGCGGCCGATCGCAGTGGTCCGACATACAGGTTGAGACGGCGGCGCTGCTCAGCGCCGATGACCCGGGGCAGGCGATCCTGCGCTTGCAGTCCGTGCTGTCAGAGACAGAATGGAAACTGACCAGCGCTGAGCGGGCGCGTGCGATGTACCAGATGCTGCGCTGTCGCTGGCTGGCCGGCAACGTGGAGCAGGCGAGAGCGGAGGCGGTATCGCTTCTGGGATGGATCTCAGCCACCGGCAGCGCCCAGCCTGTTGCAGCCGAACTGTTGGCGGATGCAGGGCTGGTGCGCTCGCTGGATGTCGAATTGGGCTCCGACGCCGGCTGGAAGCAACTGCTCGCCAGAGTGCATCTGTTCCAGTCGGCGGCCAAGCGCTTCGGCGCCCCTCCAGCGGTGAACGCCCCACCGGACCGCCTGGTGGCACGCACGCTGGGGAGATCCGACCTGGCGCTGGGCGGTCGGACCCTGAGCGAGCTCAAGCCCTTGGCGCGCGAAGTGCTGTTCTTCCTGCTCGATCAGCGGCGGGTCGAGCGCGATGTGCTGCTCGAGCAGTTCTGGCCCGAGCATATGCCCGGGCGTCAGGCCGCCAATCTGCACATGGCGATCTATGGTCTCCGCCGGGAGCTCGGCAAGGACGCCATCTTGCTGGACGGGTGCGCCTACCAGCTGAGCAGTGCGATCAGTCTGGACTACGATGCCGATGCGTTCGAACACGCAGCCAGCCTGGCACAGCGCCTGGCGCCTGGAGATCCTCGTCGCCTGTTCGCCCTGACCGAAGCGGTGAACACCTACGGCGGAGCGTACCTCCCGGGCTTATCTTCCAGTTGGGTTCAGGACCGTCGGCGCGTGCTCGAGACTCGCTACCTCGACCTGCTCGCCGAGGCGGCAGACGAGGCGCTGATCTCGGCGCAGCCCGAAGCGGCCGCACGCTTCCTGCGCATGGGGTTGGATATCGATCCATTTCGGGATGATGTGCACCTGCGTTACCTGGAAGCGCTGGGGGAACTCGGTCGTCAGAGCGAGATCGTCTCCCACTATCGCGGCTACGTCCGCCTGCTCGCCGACGAGCTGGGCTTGGATCCCCCCGAGCCTATTCGCTCCCTCTACCAAAGGCTGATCAGCTAGCTCTGACCGGAAGGCAGCGGGCCGGCGAGGGCCGTGCCTTGCCGCGCGGCGCCACGCCGGCGTGGCACGAATCCTTCCTGCCAACCCCAATGCATATCTGGTGGCAATCAGCCCGGAGGCGACATATCTGGGGGGAAGCCGGGAGCGCTGGGACCGAGGTACCCGCCCATTGTCCGCCGTCTGCGGGTAGCTTATGAGGGATCGCAACTCATGCCCTGGGCTGTGGCCACGCCCCGGGCGTATTCGGATAGGAGGACTCAATGCCAGCAAATGACGGCGGCGGCAACTGACCTTGGCGCGCGGCCAGGGAAGCAGCAGCCACGCGCAAGCGACTGCTGAGATTGATGGGAGGCGAAGAGATGCCCATTCAAGTACTTGATCGACTCGTCGCACGGAGCATCACCAACGGCTCATGGCGAGGGCAATTCGACCGGAAACAGCTGGCCCGAGATCTGGACGAGCTCGACGCGCCGATTGAGATCCGCCAGACGCTCGAGTCACTCTCGGCGCCGACCTGGGAGGGCTTTGTGCGCGGTGCGTATCATTGCCTGCGTGGCCTGGAACAGGCGCTGGAGCTGCCGGCGATGCCGTCGGCGCTGGATGGATTGCAGCCAGTCCGCGTGATTGACGAACAGGTCGCCTAAGACGCAGCCGCGCCCGGGGAGCGCGGTTTGGCGGGTCTGCGAAACATCCTGTTGAGGGTGGGCCGAGGGCGAGGGCTATAATCGCCGGAGGGGCGACACCGGATGGCGGGCATGCAGCCTGCACGCGGGGATCACGATTCTTCCTGCAATGGCGCAGGGCGCGCTGCGCGACGGCGGCCTGGTTCCAGGCTGCTTCGGCGCGCCTTGGCCGTGCTGATCCCGGTTGCAGTCTTACTGTGCGGGGCGATGACTCTTGCCGCCGCTTTCGCCGCCAACGCCAGCGGTGCGCAGCAGGTGCTGCAGCCGACAGCCGTGGAGAGTGCATCACCGGAGAGCCCAGCCGCGGCAACGCTCGCAGCCGCCTTTCCGCCAAATCCCTCTCCATGGGGCTCGCTGGTCCTGGACGTCCGGGAAGGCGGATGGGATCAGTTGTGGGCCTATCGGCCGGGCGCCGCCGGGCTGGCGCCTGTCGCCTCCGGAGAGTGGAACGATCGGCACCCAGCTGCCTCTCCGGATGGCAGCGCCATCGCTTTTTCCTCCGACCGGGACGGCGCGTGGGACGTCTACATTCTGGACCTGGCATCGAGCGCAGTTCGGCGCGTGACCGAAACGCAGGCCTACGAGGGCTGGCCGTCGTGGTCGCCTGACGGGCGCTGGCTTGCCGTAGAATCGTATGCTGACGGCGATCTGGACATCTGGGTGCTCTCGGTTGATGGCTCCTCGCCGCCCATCCAGCTGACGAACGAGTCAGGTGCCGACACTTCGCCAGCGTGGGATCCGCAAGGGCGCCGCATCGCCTTCATCTCCGACCGATCCGGCCAGCCGGACCTGTACCTGGCGGACCTCGACCTCGTAGACGAAGGCCGCTTCCGCAACCTGAGCCGGACCGCAGATGCCGCCGAGCGAGACCCGGCTTTCAGTCCAAGCGGGGAGTCGCTGGCCTTCGCCTCAACCACAGATGGTATCGACCGCTTGCTCGTGATGGACATCGCCGGCGGGCAGGTGTCCGAGATCGGGCAGGGCGTGGCGCCCACCTGGTCGCCCGATGGCAGGGTGGTGGCGGCAACCCTCCGCGGGCCGAACCGCGCCTGGTCGGCTTTCTACCCGATCGAGCCGGGAGGAGGAATCCCCCCATCCCTTCCCGCGGCGGCTGCCCGGCAGCGAGCGGCGTGGCTGCCGGACGGAAGCTGGACTGGGCTGCCTGCCGTGCCGCCTGCTGCTCAGGTCGCCCGACCTGAAGTGGACCTGGCGCGTGCGGATCTGGCGGTGCTCCCCGGGGTGCAGCCGCAAGGTGCACAGCTCTCGGAGCGCGCGGTGCTGGCTTTCACCGAGCTCCGACAGCGGGTGGCCACGCAGGTTGGGTGGGATCTGCTGTCCAGGCTGGCGCATGCCTTTGTCGGCGTCAATGATCCACTGCCGCCAGGTTGGCAGCACCAGAGCTGGCTGCAGACCGGCCGCGCATTCTCCTTCGCCGTGGATCCGTATCGCGCCGGGTGGGTTGAGATCGTGCGCCAGGATGTGGGAGCCGAGACCTACTGGACCGTGTACCTGCGCGCGGCGGTGCAAGACGGCAGCGCCGGCGGGCCGCTGCGCGAGAGGCCGTGGGACCTGGATGCCCGATACCGCGGCGATCCGCCGGTATATGATCAAGGCGGAGCGCCCAAGCCGGCGATACCGGCCGGCTACTATATCGACCTGACCTCGTTGGCCGGCGACCTCGGGTTCGAGCGCCTGCCGGCCCTCTCCAACTGGCGCCAGTACTACCCGGGTGCACGCTTCAATGAGTTCGCGCTTCGCCAGGGGCTGTCCTGGGAGCAGGCGATGCTCGAGTTGTACCCGCCGGCGGCGATCGCCACACCCACACCATTCCGCACGCCGACACTGACGCCGACGCCGACCCGCCGTCCGACTGCAACTCCATCATGGTTGCGGTGGCGCACGCCCACGCCCGCGGTATTCCCCACGCTCGCCCCCGCGGCGACGCTGCCATGAACGGGAGCGGCATGCGCCAGCTTGCCCTGCTGGCGCTGTCCGGGGCTTTCGCCGCGGCGGGTTGCGCCCCGGCACCGGCCCCCCAGCCACTGGCTCCGACAGCCGCACCCACCCGCCCGGCCACCCAGGCGCCCGCCTCGCCGGCGGTGTGGGAGACGGTTGTGGCCGCTACGCCAGATGCCCCAGCACCGTCCGTCCTGCCGCTCGAATTCGGTGAGCTCGCCTTGGATCCGGTTTCTGCTTGGCGGCCTCCGCCGTATGCTGCGCCACTCGCGCTGCGGCCCGAGGATCATTTCTATTTTCTCCGGCCAATCCCCTCCGGCTCGGTCAATTGGCCGCATCCATCCTACCGCTACGGAAGCAGCTACTTCGGGGAGGAGAGCATCCACACCGGCGTGGACCTGGGCGCGGAGCTTGGCACACCGGTGATGGCTGCCGCGGACGGGGAGGTCGTGTGGGTCGGATATGGCATCTATCGCGGGGTGGAAGATTTGACCGACCCCTACGGCCTGGCGGTCTCGATCCAACACGATTTTGGCTATGGCGGGGAA
>Ga0105106_10000865_pt1 | contig 21506 bp, 20 predicted proteins | sample PPLLaktember2015_5_FD_79109 | JGI IMG/M metagenome (GOLD analysis project Ga0105106, IMG submission 79109) | Freshwater sediment microbial communities from Prairie Pothole Lake near Jamestown, North Dakota, USA - PPLs Lake P8 Core (1) Depth... | ecosystem: Environmental > Aquatic > Freshwater >...
TGGCCGTTAGGCCACTTACGAACCATGAAACCTACCAAGAACTATCCTCCCCCCCGACGCCTGCCTGCGCGAAGCCGCTTCGGCGAAGGCAGGGGGGGAGGATTGAGGTGGGGGTGAACAGGCTGTTTTCCCCCTCACCCCCGCCCTCTCCCGCAAGGGGAGAGGGGGAATAGATCAACCCTTCTGGATTCCGGATCAAGTCCGGAATGACAACAGGGTCAAGTTATTACCGACACAATACACTAACAGAACCTACTTTCTTTTTCCGAGTCTGATCATCTCTTGATAAAATCGCTCAACAGCCTCTACCTGTCGTTCGAGCTGGAAATTCTGATGGGCCTTCTCATAGGCCGACCGACCCAAGGTCTCCCTCATTTCCGGGTGACGAAGCAGTCGGAGGACCGCTTTGGCTAACTCCGTGGGCGTATCGTTCACGACCAAACCTGAGATGCCATCCTCTACCAATTCCGGCAACATTCCCCGATTGGCAACGATGACGGGTTTGCCCATGGCCATGGCCTCTCTTAAGGCTCGGGCTGTCCCATCCGATCCTGCCATTAAGAAGACAAAAATATCCATGCAGGCTAAGGTGTCGAGATAATCATTCGTTTGATATCCTCCGAGGACGACCCACTTTTCAACCCCAAGTTGTTTCATCGGTTGGATGACGCTCTGCTCTATCTGACTCGATCTCCCCACCAAGAGAACCTTGACGTTTGGAAATTCTCTGGAAATGGTTTTTACTGCCTCCAAAAAGACATCTGTTCTTCGGTATTTTTGATATCGGGCGATCATTCCGATGACGATCTCACCCGGTCCAATCCCGAAGCGGGTCCTCATATCTTTAAATTCCCTTTTGGGGTCATATCGTTTGAGATCCAGAGCGGGTGAGACCTTTTTGACCCTCTCAAGAGGGAGGTTAAAATGTTCCGCATTCTCCCTCCTTGCCCTCTCGGAAAATGTGATCATGCCATCGGTAAACTGAGAGATGAGGAAGCGATTTCCCAGGCTGGGCTTCAAGGAATCCCGCTTGTGATCGGTACGAATGAGGATGACGGGATGACCTGATTTCCTCACAGCGATCCCGCCTAAGAGATGGCCATGGGAGTGGTGTACATTGAGAATATCGAACTTCTCCTCACGAAGATATTTTGTGAGGTCTAAAATGTCACGCAGATTGATCATGAAAAACGAGGGATGATAAACCTTCACTGAATGATCCAATCGAAATCGGTCCGTGGCTTTTACTCCTGTCTGAAGAACCCTTTTTTCAATACTATCCTCAACTGGAAACGGAGGCTTTCGATAAGCAAAGGCGACATCATGCCCCCGTTTCTCCAAACCCTTACAGAGGTTCAAGGTGGGGTCAGCAGGACCCGTCCACTTCCAATTGCTAAAAAGATGGAGGATTTTCATTGCCCTTAGGATCTGTTCGATGATTCAATCTTTCTCTGAAGGATTGAGACTAAAAGAAAAAGTTTTCATTCTCAACTTTTTCTAATTCTTCGATATCCTCTTTTGAATGGATGAACTCCTCTAACCACCAGTTGGCACGATGATAAAAGCATCCAACATCTTTACATTCCTCTTGGGCATCAAAGGTCAAAATCGATTGAGCCGTCCTTTTGAGGCTCTCCTTGAACTTTTTTGCCGAGAGGTAACCATCTCTGTCTCCAATTCTGGCCTCCTCCACTCCTCGAAACGCCGGACAGTGAAAGATGCCGGACGGCGTCACTACGGTTCTGAAAAATTGCATATGGCATCTCTTGGGCTGTCTTTTGATTTGGCTTGTCTCCTGATTCAACACAGCTTTCAGGTTGGAGCTTTCCAGAATCTTGACTTGATTTCCCGCCAAACGCTTGGCTTCGTTCAGATGCGCGCTGATCTCATCAATAATCCCTTTTTCTTTTTTTCTATCAACATCTTTCAGCAATGTCTCCCTCTGAGACTCATCCAACCTGATCAGGCAGGGTTTAAATGAAACATAATCGAAGGAGAATGCTCTGGCCAACTCCACCGATCTATCCATTTCATGAATATTGGGGCTCAGCCTCTTCCCATTAATCTCCACGCCTTCCCATACAATCACAAAGGAATACCCCAGTGAAATAACGGGATTCTTTTCTTTCACTTTTTTGGCTTTTTCCAATATCCGCTTTAGAGTCACCTGCGTTTTGGGCAGATGTAAATCTTTAAAGGTCCCCTCTCCGCCTGCATCGATGGAAATTCGAATCCAATCTTTCTCTTCCAATGCTCCGGCCACTGCTTCAATTTTTTCTAATCTTGACCCGTTGGTGGCGATCCCTATTTGTAATCTCTGGCTCTTGAGATAACGGACGATTTTTTCAAAATCTCCGTGAAGGGTGGGCTCCCCCCCTCCGATCAGGATGACGGAGAGAAGACCATGTGAATGGAGGGTGTCGATCGTTTTCTGAACCTCCTCCAAGGTTAAACTTTTACCAGCGTTGATCAGCCTGGAATCGACACAAAAAGGACATGAAAAATTGCAGGCGGTGGTGAGATCTAAATTGATGGAGATCGGGCTGAAAAGGGGAAGCTCCCGATTTGGAGCATCGGCATGACACTCTCTCTGCCACTGAATATAATCTTTCAGCCTTTCGAGGGTGGCATCCTGTCTCAATTTGGAGCCAAAATCGTGCTCTCTTTCTTTTATCTTTTCCATAAATTCCTCTTCTCGAATTCCCCAAAGCCATCATCAATCTTTTTCAGTAGGGAGAGATTCTGATAAATATGGCGAGTCCCGATGAAAGGTCCCGTTTTTTTTATAACGGCTTCCATAAAATTTTTGACGGAGGATTCAAGGGGATCAATAATCCTCAATTTTTTGTTTCCATAATTAAAATAGATTTCATAATTTTCCAAACCCAGACATCGAAAAACGATCCGATCGTTCAATCCAAAAGAGAAGTCACGGGGCTGGGTCTCCTGGTAGGCCAATCGGATGAACGCCTCACATGCCTTAGTCCCAAAGCGATAGGTAAATCGGATGCCCATCTCCGCCTCTCCGCCTGATTCAAAATTCAAATCCTCTATCTCCCCATCGCCCAGAAGACAATAGAGAAGACTCAGGGCATGAGGGACGGATTCTGAAATCATCTCTCTCCCTGGAAGAGGAGGCGCCATCTTGATAAAAAAAGTGTTCCTATCTCTGACCTCGACCTTCCCACAGATTTTTTCATAATCGGTGACGGCGAAAGGCCATTGGGAGTTCATGGCAATAGTTAATTTCTTTTCTCTGGCCTGGCTAAAAATCTCTTCAAGCGTCTTGGGAATGTTCGTAAGATCGCCCCAGATAAAGGGTTTTTCGCAGAAGATATGAAGGCCTGAATCGATGGACTTCAACAAATATTCATAATGGGTAGAAGAAGGTGAAGCAATGACCACCACATCTGGCCTTTCGATTCTGACCATTTCGTTGAAGTCTGTAAAGGGACGGGCTTCTATCCCATATTTCCGAAGAGCAGAACAAGCCTGGAGGCTTGTCTTCCCCGTCGTCCCAAGCACTGAGGTCACTTCTCCTCCATGCCGATGGAAATATTTCCCGATATACTCGCCGATCCCATTCCGGGCCCTACCCGCCCCGATGATGGACACCTTCATAAAGAATTAAGACCCTTCACTCTTCTTATAACGTATTTAAAATTGTTCCATTTTAACATAGTTATTGCTTCAATTAAAATATCAACGTTGAAAAATTCATATTTTTCCCTTAATATGGGAGCCATGAAAAAAAGGGATATCTTTTTAAGTCTCCTCTCGGGAATTCTCCTCGTTCTCTCCTTCCCTAATATAGATCTCGAATTTTTGGCCTGGTTTGCTCTGGTTCCCCTTCTCTATTCCATAGAAGGGAAAGGATTAGTCGATAGCCTCAAGCTTGGTTTTTTGACCGGCATCGTCTCTTTTCTCGGAATTTTTTATTGGATCATTGTGGCTGTCCACACTTATGGCAATGTTCCTTTGATACTAAGCGCTCTCATTCTTTTACTTTTAATCCTCTACCTGGGCCTCTTCATCGGCGCCTTCACCTTCCTCACCCGACTCATCCAGATACGCTTAGGGCTTCAGACCATTTTCCCCATCCCTGTCCTCTGGGTCGCCTTGGAATACCTTCGTTCTTTCCTTCTGACCGGTTTCCCCTGGGCCAATTTGGGTCATTCACAATATCTCAATCTTCCCTTTATCCAGATGGCTGATATCACAGGAGTTTACGGTCTTTCCTTCGTCATCCTTTTAGTAAATGCCACTCTTTTTTTGGCACTTCATCAATGGGCAAAAAAGACTTTTCCCTTTAAAGAATTCATCATCACGGCTATCATCCTTTTAGGTTTTCTCATTTATGGATATATGAAGATGGAAGCAATCGATCGCCAAATGATTCAAAATTCTCCTTTAAAGATTCGATTGATTCAAGGAAATATCGATCAATCCATAAAATGGGATGAATCTTTTCAGAAGGAGACATTGAAGATCTATGATAGGCTTTCTTTACGCATTTCGGAAGAAAAACCAGATCTCATTATCTGGCCGGAGACAGCCACCCCCTTCTTTTTTCAGGATGCCCAGGAACATCACCCTCTTGTCCTGGATATCCCGAAAAAGACAAACGCTTTTCTCCTCTTCGGAACCCCCTCTTATAAAATCCAAAGGGGGAAAGTGAGCCATTACAACAGCGCTTACCTGCTCTCTCCTTTGGGGGAGCTAATAGGTAAGTACGACAAGATTCATCTTGTCCCTTTTGGAGAGTATGTCCCGATGAAAGATCTTCTTTTCTTCATTGGGTCATTGGGAGAGGGGATTGGAGACTTTAAGTCCGGGAAAGAGATCTATAATTTCTCCATACCGCAAGGTCATTTTGGAGTTCTCATCTGTTTTGAAATTATTTTTCCGGACCTCTGCCGAAGATTTGTCAAAAAGGGGGCGAACTTTCTGGTGACGATGACGAACGATGCCTGGTTTGGAAAAACCTCTGCTCCTTACCAGCACTTCTCCATTGCCACCTTCAGGGCCGTGGAGAACCGGGTCTTCATTGCCAGGGCAGCTAATACCGGGATTACAGGTTTCATCGATCCCAGAGGAAAAATTTTAAAACAAGGAGAGATCTTTACAGAGGAGGCAATAGATGGGACGATCCGCCTATCCCATCAAAAAACCTTTTATACTCTTTATGGAGATACCTTTGCCTGGGCATGCTCTGCCTTCTCTATCCTCCTTTTATTCTATGCCCTATTTCAAAAACCAAAGAAGATGTAGCGTTCCGGTATTTATCGGAATGGGACTCTCCCCTCCTGCCTACCCCAGGCCCTGAACCTAATATGGTACAGGACAGGCAGGTAATAAAAGGGGGCGCTACGGGAGAAACGATTAAATGAGAATTCGAAAACCAGGAAAAGTACATGAGGGAATTTGGTTCTTAGGCCGAGAAGAATCGGGGGTCTATCTCCTGGAGGGGAACGATGGCTCAATGATGGTGAGCGGTGGCATGAGCTACATCGTCTCAGATATCATCCGCCAATTCGAGGAATTTCGCATTGATGAGAGCCGAATTAAAAAACTCCTCATCCTTCATTCTCACTTCGATCATGTGGGCATTATCCCCTTCTTCAAGCGCCGCAATCCGGAGATGGAAGTCTATGCTTCGGAAAGGGCCTGGGAGATCCTCCAGATGGACAAGGCCATCCTGACGATCAATGAATTCAGCCGAAACGTGGAAAAGAGAATGAAAAGGGAGGAAGTCACCTCCGCATACGATTTAGAATGGAGAAACGACGTCTCTGGTAAAACCATCCGGGAAGGAGACCGAATTGATTTAGGGGGGTTGGAAGTCTTGATCCTGGAGATCCCAGGTCATTCGTCATGCTGTATTGCAGCTTATATTCCTAAGTTGAAGGCTCTGTTCCCCACAGATGGAGGGGGCATTCCTTTTGATCAAACGATCGTCACTTCAGGAAATTCGAATTACACCAAGTATCAACAGAGCCTCGAGCGACTAAAAGATCTTAAAGTAGACTATTACTGTGCTGACCACTATGGTTATGTCATTGAAGAAGAGGCTCGGGAGTTCATCTCAAAATCAATTGAGATGGCAAAGATAAACCGTACCCAGATGGAGGAGGCTTACCGATCCAGCCAAGATATTGATGTAGCAGCTCGAAAGATCATCTCTTCCTTTTACGAAGAAAACCCTTCCTACTTCCTATCTCCTGAAATCTTTCTCGATGTGTATCGCCAGATGGTCCGACACATCGCCATGGTGATCGAAGGGAGGGCTTAGAGCAGGTGTATCCCTGTTTTTAAAAGAAACGGACCGGGAAGAGAGGTGACCTTTAAAAGTTATAAGAGACCTCGCTCAATTGAAATAATCCATTGAGAAGTTGTTTCAGTTTCGAATGTTCTTCGTCCACGATCTGAATAATTTTTAAACCATATTGAAATCCTTCGCTGTTGCCATAAACATGAAAGTCTTTCCAGATGATCTCGGCAGACACTTCGAAGTTGGTTAATTCGAAACCTTTTGGGAATAAAACGATGATATTTAATTTTAGGCCGATGGGCATGTCTTTGATGGAATGAATGAGAAGACCCTCCTCACTTGCATTCACCACTAACCCTCCATGGGCCTGGGGAAGATTCTTCATCCGATATTCAAGGGGCAGGTCCATCATTGATCGAGGATACTTTCTTCTCTCTCTAAAATAAGTTGGACTTTCCATAGAATCCTTCACACCCCCAGATTTAAAGTCAGGATGAATCCTTTCTACCGCCTATTTCTCAATCCCGACCGTTTTCTTAAGGCGATCTTCCGGGAAGGGATAATGGATGATATTTCTTCTCTCAATGGGTAAAATCAAAGAAATAAAAGTCATTGGTTTATCTTCATAGACTTTATATCTCATCATCCCTCTATTCTTTTTAATAATCTCTTTCGCCAACTTTAAGATTAATTCAATCGCCTCTTCTTCCTGGTAATAATTTAAAATTCCCGGGACAATCCCAACTTCTTCGCCCGCCTTTTCATAACCTGTCGAAACAACCAGAATCTCTATATATTTCCCATCCTTCTGGAGTCGACCCCTTTCTTTACCTTTGAAGACCCCGAAATCGAATAATCTTGTCAAAAATCCGATATTCCCATTGGAGGGCATGGAAAGGAGGGTATATTGAATGACTGAGTCTAAAATATATCTTAACTGCTCATCAGGAACTGAGGTTTCCGGTAAGTCCCTTTCAAACTGCTTTTTTATGATTTTAATATTTTTCTCTACAAATAGACTCTCATGCTTCTTGATCATTTCTTCAACAAGGGTGGTCACCGTATCCTTTTTTACGAGGGGGACGCTGAAATTGAGGTAATCATTAAAACAGTCCAGCAATGAAATCGTCTTCTCGATATCTTTATTAATAATTTTGTAAAAATGCTCCCCCAATTCCTGGTCCTTGAAATGATCACGTGAAAGAAAAGCAAAGGTTTTCATGGCGGCAAGACTGGCTTTAATTTGATTGAGCAGTTCAAGGTAATAAAGAGACGTGGGAAGTCCATTCTGTCCATTGTAAGTGATTTTTTCCTTGGATTCGGAATCCTCTCTCTCATCTTTGTTGAGAAAGGAGAAGAAAAAATCCTTGTCATTCTCTGTCGAAGAAAATTTATTTTCCATGCTGGTGTAAAATCGTGCATATTTGATGCCAAGTTTTGGCAACTATTGTAACTTACCATTATTCCAGACTTTCTTATATCCCAATATCCTTTTTAAAAAACCAAAACGACAAATTTTGTCATAAGGGATTAAAAATTTTGGCGTTTCCGGTAAATCTTACAGGAACTTCTAAAAACTCCCAATGTGTCACTCCCGTCCCGTATCAAATACGGGGTAAACTCCTGCGGAAGTCCAGGTTTGCTCCGCTCTTTGTGGGATCTTTAGACCAGAGGAAATTATCCTAAATTGCCCTTCAGTCCTATAGCTCCGGCAACCTCCTGCATCCCCTTGATCGTATCATCAATCAGTTCATCCAATCCTACTCCCAGCATTTCCGCCCCCTTTTCGATGATCGATCGATCCACTCCGGCGGCAAACCTTTTGTCCTTCCATTTGTTCTTCACCGACTTCACCTGAACATCCAGGACACTTTTGGAAGGGCGAATTAAAGCAGTGGTCACCACGAGTCCGGTAAGTTCATCGATGGCGTACAGGGCCTTTTCAAGAGCTGTCTGTGGCATGATGTCCGAGCATATCCCCCACCCGTGAGAGACGGCTCCCCGGATATATTCCTCTGGCCACCCCTGTTCGCGGAGGATCTCGCCGGTTTTGGAGCAGTGTTGATCAGGAAACCTTTCATAATCGAGATCATGAATAAGACCGATGATTCCCCACTTCTCCTCGCCCTCGCTGCGCTTCCTTGCAATGTAACGCATTACACCCTCGACCGCATAGGCGTGCTTGCGCAAACTATCGCTTTCATTATATTGATGCAGAAGTTCCAGTGCTTCCTGACGAGTTGGTATTTTTTCTCCCATTGTTACCCTCCTTTACTTATATCATTTACCACGCCCTTGGCATTTGGGTCAAGTCAACAGGAGGATACGAAAAGGATTGCTAAAAAGGGGACCAAGAATGTTTCCTTGAAAACCAAGGCGAATCCGAGGCAATCTATATTATTGCTGGAGGCCATTCTGAAGCGGATCGTCATTAAACTTTCGCATGGGGGGCTCCTTCTTTTTTTTACAGCCTAAAGGTCAGATGGATCAGATAAAGAATGGATTCGTTTTTCTTTCCCTCCCAACCGTTGTCTTTGGTCCATGCCCTGGATAGATGACGACATCATCCCCCAAAGCAAAGATCTTCTCCCGCACATTACGTATCAGCCCCTCATAATCCCCTCCGGGGAAATCGGTCCTGCCGATGGAGCCAGCAAAAAGGGTATCTCCCACAAATGCCATCCTGTCAGTCACCAGTGAAATTCCACCTCCGGAGTGGCCGGGAGTATGGAGAACTTTCAACGAGATATCGCCAAAAGTGATGAATTCCCCTTCTTCCACGTAACGGTCGGGAGGAGGAGAATTATCGACCTTCATCCCCCACATCCCTCCACTGGTTGCCTGATGTAAGATCATCGGAGCGTCGGCACGATGGATCATGAGTTGAGCCCCCGTCACTTCCTTGAGATGTTTATTTTGGGCTGAATGGTCAAAGTGACCATGGGTATTGATAATATAAACACAGCTCAAATTGTCCTTCGCGAGTGCCATGAGTATCTTATCCACATCACCACCCGGATCGATAACAGCTGCCTGTCTGGTCCGTTCACAACCCAGGATATAGCAATTTGACTGAATGGGTCCCACTACTAACATTTTCAGAATCACAGAAAACCTCCTGAAATATCAACCAAAATAACAGTATGCTAAAAAACCTTAAACTATAATTTAATAATTAAAAACCCTATCGTCAAGGTCGTAAAATATTGTGTCTTCAGTACTGTCCAAACACTCAGCCCTATAGGGCACCACGAAGGATTAAAATACTGAATCGCACACCCCCACCCCGCCCCTCCCCCCTCAGAGGGGGAGGGTGAGGGTGGGGGGGCAAGAGTATTGTGCCGTTAAAAATTAAAGGAAGGTCTTCCCTCTTTCCTAAAATGGTGCTAAATTTAAATTCATGATTGATTATTCCTTGATCGACCAACCCTCCATATTAAGATTCATTTTTTACCCCCGGAAGGATTTTACTTTTTGTCCGAAAAACGGCTTTGACCTCTCCGTAGAGGTCGGGGAAGGGGCTTCCATTTTTTGCCGTTTTTACATGGGGCATCGTGATTGGCCGTGGATCTTGTTTTTCCATGGAAATGGGGAAGTGGTAAGCGATTATGATGAAATCTCTCCTTTTTATCATCAGAAAGAACTCAATTTGGTTGTTGCCGGTTACAGGGGTTATGGGGTGAGTAGCGGAATTCCCACCCTGACCGATCTCGCTCGGGATGCTCACACCATCTTTAAAAAGGTCCGGGAAGAACTCTCCATTAAAAACCTTCAAAAAGACCTTTGGGTCATGGGAAGGTCTTTAGGAAGTATCTCTGCATTGGAACTGGCCTGCAATGATCAAGAGGAGATCAAGGGGCTCATCATTGAAAGTGGTTTCCCTAGCGTCGTAAGGATCATGACACACCTTGGAATTCCGGCTTCCGGGATGGGCTTGGAAAAGATAGATCAAGAATGCTTGGAGAGAATCCGAAAGATATTTCTCCCCACCCTCATCATTCACGGCGAACAGGATTGGCTCGTCCCTCTTCAAAATGCAAAAGATATCTACCAGCATCTTGGGACAAAGGAAAAAGAACTTCTTATTATCTCTTCAGCGACCCATAATGATATCATGCTCGTTGGATCCAAGGAGTACTTCAACTCCCTTCAACAATTTATTGAAAAAACTAAATGAATTACCCCGCAGCAGAGCTGCGAGGTATCCAACTCAAAAAAAACTTTCCTCCCCCTTGAGGGGGGAGGATTAAGGTGGGGGTGATGACAAGATCGTTTCCCCCTCACCCTGACCCTCTCCCCCCAGGGGAGAGGGAAGGCCATTCATCCCCCCAGCATAGCTGAGGGTATTCTGGCACATTTTTATAAAGGTCAAAGGGCTTAAAAAATCAGATGTTATTTCTTAAAGAGCTCTTGGAGAACGTCTTTTGACTTCTTCTTCCCGGAGGGTTTCTCTGAATCTTTATCCTTTCTTTCAAAGAGAAGCTTTTCAATTTCTTCTTGTAAGGCACGACCAAATTGTTTACTCAATGGTTCCTCATCAAGGGTCACACTGGGCTGATCCGTCGTTCCTTTGATCCTGTATCAACTTATGGAGCCCTACGGGCAAAGCCCGTGGTACCTCAATAGATAACCCTCCTACGCCAAGGCTTCGGAGGATTATCCGCTTTCAGCGAAATCCGCCGAAGCAGCAATACTTGAGACCATGAATCATTCTGACATAGTCTACACATTCATTCATGGGCAAAGCCCGTGGTCTTCTGCGTAGGTGGATAAAATTTGCAAGCGACTCCTTTTAGCAAATTTAATATTTTGACAAGGGGTTCGATAAAGGGATAATATGAACCGACTGATGAAAGGTGAGGTCGTTTAATCTGTTTATATTATTCTTTCGTAGAAAGGAGGAGTGGGATGGATCTCTTTACAGCAATGAAAGAAAGGCGAAGTTGCCGGAACTTTATGCCTGATCCGGTCGATGAGGCTACGATTGAGAAGATATTAGAGGCGGCCACTTGGGCGCCGTCTCCACTCAACAGTCAGCCCTGGGAATTCATTATCATTACCAATCAAGATGTAAAGGAAAAGATCTTCTCCGAAGGAGAAAGATGCCGGAAGTGGGCCCTTGAAAAAAGCGGCTGGAAGTGGCTGGGATCCTACCCGCTCGACTTTTTACGATTGGCACCTGTCATCATCGCTGTGATTGGAGATCCCAAGAAGACCGGCGTGGACATGTTTACGGAAGAAGGCCCGATGGGCTATCAAGCGGCTTGTGCAGCAGGCATCCAAAATATGCACCTTGCCGCACATGCCCTGGGTTTCAGCAGCTTGTGGTTTACCTTATTTGATAAAAAAACCATCAGAGAGATTCTTGGCATTGTTCCTGAAAAAATGCCTCTGGCGCTAATCTGCCTTGGAAAGCCGGGGAGCTCCCTTGCCCCCACACCCCGCAAAGAGGTGAAAGAAAAGACGACTTATAAACGTTAACCGTTGCTTTTGAGGGGTGAACCTTGCGGTCACCATGGCAAGAAATCGTCAACGGAGCCAGCAAGGGTTGAGCGAGTTCGGCCGAAACCGATTCGGTGAAAATTTAACCTTACAAAAATAAAGGTGGGGGCTCAAATGCCATACTTAATGAAGAAAGGGGTCCTTTATGATTTGGAGGATTCTTTCGATATCCTCATGGATTATCATGTCATCTTTATCGGAGAGGAACATGAATCCCGCCTCTCCCACAATGCTGAACTCACTATTCTCAAAGGGCTCGCGAAACGGGATTCGAATCTCGCCCTCGCCCTCGAGATGTTTGAGCGCGATGTTCAAGATATCCTCGACGCTTATCTAAAAAAGAAAATATCAGAAAGAAAATTTCTGAAACAGTCCCGTCCCTGGCCAAACTACCTGGAGGATTACCGGCCGCTCATTGAGTTTGCGAAGAAGAAAGGACTCCCAGTGATTGCAGCCAATGTTCCCCGAAGGGCAGCAGCAGCGGTATCCATGGCGAACAAGATCTCCCCCGATGCATTGGGGGAGGACAGGGTATACCTTCCAAAAATCGTTTACCTCAAATCGAAGGAATATTTCAAGCGCTTCGTTTCCTCAATGGAAAAAATGCCTCATTTCACCCCCATGAAAGGCATGAAAGTGGATGGACTTTACAAGGCACAGGTCCTCAAGGACGCTGTGATGGCAGCCTCCGTCGAACCATTCTTGGATCGTCGTATCCTTTTTTGCTGTGGACATTTTCATTCCGATTACCACCTTGGCATTCCCTATCAACTCCAGAAGAACCACCCAAAACTGAAGGTCGCAGTCATCGCCATGGCTTCATCGGTGGAGAACCTTCTCATGGAAGACCGCTCAAGGGTGGCTGATTTTATTTGGGTTGAGGAGTAAACTTCGTTAGAAAGGTCATGGCAATGCCTCTACGAATTGGCTTTGATAACGAGAAGTATCTTGCGGAGCAGACCGCAGCGATCCTTGATCGGGTCAATCGTTTTGACAATAAGCTGTACTTGGAGTTTGGTGGAAAACTCTTATTTGATTACCATGCGGCACGGGTACTGCCGGGTTTCGATCCCAATGTGAAAATGCGCCTGCTCCAGAAAATTCGAGACAAATCAGAGATTGTGCTCTGCATCTATGCCGGGGACATCGAACGGAAAAAGGTGAGAGCGGATTTTGGCATTACTTATGATTCGGATGCATTAAAGTTGATTGATGATTTAAGAGAGTGGGGAATCGAAGTGGTCGCTGTGGTCATCACCCGTTATGAAAATCAACCCTCAGCGACCATATTTAAAAACAAATTAGAGCGCCGAAATGTCTGTGTCTATACGCATCCATTTACCAAGGGCTATCCAACGGATATCGATACCATTGTGAGTGATGACGGATATGGGTCCAACCAATATATTCAGACCACCAAACCCATTGTGGTGGTCACAGGGCCAGGACCGAGTAGCGGAAAACTTGCCACCTGCCTTTCGCAGATCTATCACGAGTATCGACATGGGGTGCATGCCGGTTACGCTAAATTCGAGACCTTTCCTATTTGGAACCTTCCCCTGAAACATCCGGTCAATATCGCTTATGAGGCCGCCACCGCAGATATACGTGACTTCAACATGATCGATTCGTTCCATCTGGAGGCTTATAATGAAAAGACCGTGAATTATAACAGGGATGTCGAGGCATTTCCCGTACTCAGGCGTATTATTGAAAAGATAACCGGGAAGCATTCCTTCTATAAATCGCCTACGGATATGGGTGTCAATCGGGCTGGTTTTGGAATTGTCAACGATGATGCGATCAGAGAAGCTGCCATCCAGGAGATTATCCGTCGATATTTCCGATATGCCTGTGAATATGCTATCGGATTTGCAGATAAAGAGACGGTCCAGAGGGTTGAGCTCTTACTTGAAGACTTGGACGCAAAGCCTGAAGACCGGATCGTTGTCAAACATGCAAGGGAAGCGGCGCTGGAAGCTGAAAAGAATGGCAAGGGGAATGAAGGTATCTTTTGCGGCGCGGCAATCGAATTGGCCAACGGGGCCATCGTTACGGGGAAGAATTCATCGCTGATGCATGCGGCCTCTGCCCTGGTTCTGAATGCCGTGAAGCATTTAGCAAACATCCCTGACACCATGCACCTTCTGCCTCCCAATATTATGGAATCGATCAGCCATTTCAAAAAGGATGTGCTCAAGGGGAAAATGGTAAGCCTTGATCTGGAAGAAACACTCGTTGCCCTCAGTATCAGTGCAATCATGAACCCGGCAGCGCAAATGGCGGTTGAAAATCTTAAAGAGCTTTCAGGTTGTGAGGTTCATATGACTCACATGCCGACTCCCGGAGACGAAGCCGGCCTGCGAAAGTTGGGGGTAAATTTGACAAGCGACCCGGACTTTTCCACCAAACGCCTCTTCGGAAGATAATGCTGAACTTAAATTTCAGTCCGGTCTTTAAATCTTTTCACCTTAACTTTGCCTCTAAACCAAACTGCCCCTGAACCTGATATGGTACAGGGCCGGCTCCCTACTCCTGACCCATTCCCAATAGACAATTTTTATGTTTCGAACCTGCCTACTGGTATGGGTGCCATACGTATCATAAAAAAATTACTTAGATTTGACCGAACAATTCTTGAATTCAGTTCGGCCTCCAATCTCGACAGAACCAAGTTTTCCTCTGATCCAAAGTGTCGTATCCCCATCACTATATTTCGTCCCGGATTCAGAAGGCATCCGATGCAGATAATATCTTTTTCCAGGTGTTGTGAGAAAGGCAATATCGACGTTCTCGTAAAGCTCTACCACGAAACTCTTCCTCTCATCGCACGTATAGGTAACTCCAGATTTGAATGTTTTATTGGAGGAACACCCAAACCCTGCGGTAAACACCAGAATGGTCAATGCAAAACATACCAATCGAGAATTGCCCCGACTCATTTTTCACGCCTGCTCGATCATTTTTTTTGTAAGTATACCAGAATATATCAATAATTCTTAGGGTTCAATCTTCGTTCCCAAAACTTTCAAGAATTTCGCCAACCACTCCGGATGGGCAGGCCAGGCAGGTGCGGTGACGAGGTTGCCATCCACATGGGCCTGATCCACTGGTATGTCAACATACTTGCCGCCCGCAATTCTCACATCGGGTCCCACTGCCGGATAAGCTGAACATGCCTTGCCTTGAATCACACCTGCGGCTGCCAGTACTTGTGCACCATGGCAAATGGCCGCGATAGGCTTATTCGCCTTGGAAAAGTGCCGAACCGCCTCAAGCACCTTTTCGTTTAGACGAATGTATTCCGGCGCTCGTCCACCGGGGATTACCAGTGCATCATAAACTTCCGGCTTGACTTCATCAAACGTTGCGTTCAGGATGAAGTTGTGTCCCGGCTTCTCGCTGTAAGTCTGATCTCCCTCAAAATCGTGGATCGCTGTCCGAACCTTGTCGCCGGCCTTCTTCCCAGGGCAAACGGCATGAACAATATGCCCGACCATCAGCAATGCCTGAAAAGGAACCATTACCTCATAATCCTCCACAAAATCTCCAACAATCATCAGAATCTTCTTCGCTCCCATAATTAACTCCTTTCTTTAGTTTAATGAAATACTGTTGAGAATCCGTTAAGCCGTTGAAACCTATATTCAACTAAACAAGAGTTTAACATTAAAAAATTTGGTTGGAAAAGATATTTTTAGCGGACGGGTCAATATTTTAAGGATAACACTTTAAGTTCTTCTTATGGTATGTTGTGGTCAATAGAATTCTATTGAAATTTTCTAATTGGGTATATAAAAATAGGACAAGAGGTAACTAAATCAAAGCAAGAAGGGGAATAGGGAATGATGAAAAAGCAATATCAAGTGGCGATTGTTGGAGCCGGTCCGTCAGCCATTTTTGCCGCTCTCACCTTGTCGAAGAGTGGCATGAAAGATATAGTGATTTTTGAGAAAGGAAAGGATATCCCCTTCTCCTCTCCAAGATAAATACCTGTGTTAGCCCTTGATGAATTTCCTCAATTTCCTCTTCTATATTTAATGCACAGAACATATTACGGGTGGGGTTATGTCAAGATTTTACGTGTTTCGAGTTGCGGGTTGCGAGTTTTACTCGGGTAAGATAACGCAAAGCGCATAGCGCATAGCCCAAAGCGTGAAGAGTGAGACGTGAGGGGCAAGTGGTTGAAATAAAATTATGTTTTTGAGGGAATAAGCGTAAATCGCTTTTTTTGTTTGAACCGGTAAATAGAAAAATCTTTATGGTCAAGGGTCAATATTTTGGATGCTTCGAGAACATCTGCAAGCGCCACCAAGGTTCCGTCAGCCAAATCCATGGGTAGATCGCGATATTGCTTCATCAATTCACGGCACCGGATAAGAAGCTCTTTTTCAAGGGGATAAATTTCGACTCCACCTCTCTGGATAAAGAGCCAGAGGCTATCCTGAACTTCCCACGAAAAGTTCAGCAAGTAGAAGCATATCGTAAAGAGTGAGGAGTAATGGAGGAGTCAGCCGTTTACCATCAGTGTTTGATTTGTGGAGGAGTATGAAATTTCAGCTCTGAAATTGGGTAATGCTTTCTGTTATAAGTAACAAGGATTAAGTCATGCAATATACAAGTGCTGGCGATAATGGCATCTGGTAGATCCATTGTTACACCTTTCGCCTTATACTCACGAATCAATTGGGCAGCTATTTTTGCAATATCCATGTTTACATCGAAGACCTTCAAACTCTCCAAAAAGCGATTAGTTTTCCCTTCCTCGTCTTTTGTCTTTACCCCCAACTGAACTTCCAGAACCGAGATTGTAGAACAGGCAGGTAACCCGGACCTCTGAAGGTCTTTCAGCATTTCGGTAATCTCTCTTCGTCCTCTCAGGTGCCAAATAATAATATCTGAATCTAAAAGGTATTTACTCATTTTTCGATCCTTTTTGTTCTCTTCCGAAAAGAGCTCCTTTTTCCTTTCAGATATCGTTCCATATCCCGCTCGGTTATCAATTCAGCATGATGTTTGTCGGTCCATGCGCCTTTGGTTTCATCCAGGGTTTTTAAAAACCGCTCCTTTTGGAGCTTTTCCTGGGTTGCTTGAACAATGAAAAGGCTTCTTTTCCTCTTCCCGGCAATTTGATCGACCTCCTCCAGGATGTTCAGAGGAAAAACAAGATGAGTTTTTGCCTTCATAGTGGTTCTCCTTGCGTGGAACTAATTGGGTATATATAAAATATACCCTTTTGTGGCACTTTGTCAAGCAAAGAGAATAAATCAAGTACCAACTCTAGATAAAAAATCAACCTCATGCCCCTTTACCACTAAGCTACTCATAAATCTCCTGAAGAAGCTCCAAAATCCTCTTTTCGCTTACAGATGTGGGATCGGTGGCCATATTCACTGCATCCCTGGAGGCATAAAACGCAATTTTCTTCAGGTCTCCTCTCGGAATGCCAAGGGCTTTCAAGCTAATGGGAATATCAAGCTTTCTATAGAACTCAAGCAGGCCCTCTTCCAGATCATTGGAGCGATTGAGCAGTTGCGCCATATCGACAAACTGCTCTTTGCACGTCTCTTTATTTGCCTTCACAAAGCAGAGAAGCCCATAGATGGCTGCACGACCATGCGGCATATGGTAATGAGCGCCCAGGACATGGGTAATGGCATGTCCAATACCCAATCCCTTCAGGAAGGCGATGCCGCCGCAGATGGCAGCCATGCACATATCGGTCCGTGCGGAAATATCATTCCCATTCTTATAGGCCCGAATGAGGCTTCGTCCGATCAACTTTACTCCGTAGACTGCCATGGCCTCAAAATAAGGGTGATAGGGAATTGCCAACGAGACATACCCCTCGATGCAGTGGGCCATGGCATCAATTCCGGATTCGACTGTGAGGCCAGGCGGCATCGTCTTACAGTAGACGGGATCGATCACAGCCAATCTGGGAATCAAATGATTGCTCATTAACATAAATTTCAGGTCTCGTTCCTTATCGGTTATCACGGCATAAGGATTCACCTCGCTTCCAGTCCCTGAGGTGGTAGGGATGCAGATGATCGGAGGGAGAAGAGGTTTAATCTTTGCAGTTCCACCCACAATGCTCTCATATTCTCTCATCTCACCGACGTGCGTCACCCTGAGCCCAACCGCTTTGGCAGTATCCATCGAGCTTCCGCCACCGAGGCCCACGATTCCATCACAATCCTTATCTGTATAGATCTTACCCGCCCTCTCAATGAGTTCGATGGGAGGATCTGGCTCCACATCTGAAAAGATAACCGTTGCTATTCCACTCAACTCCAGAATCTTGCGAACCTCATCAGCCCTCCCCATCGAGAACATCACGGGATCGGTGGTCAACAACACCTTCTTTATTTTCAGTTGTCGTATCCGCTCCCCCATACTCGTTACAACACCCGCGCCAAACATCATATCCGGCAGCGGGGGTATTCGGATCTCCCAGACCTTCTCCTTTTCCTGAAACGAATCCAGTCCCTCCCATACTTTTTTTATCTCGGCCTCATCAACATCAAAAACCTGACCGCTTGGAGCAATCGTTTCCTCACGGACAAAAGCAGCACCTTTGGAATCCGTTTTACTGAATTCTGCCTTTTCATTGAAATCAAGCTGGTCTCGAAGGGTCTGTTTCCCGATCTCCATGATATCCTTGGGAGTCAACTGGAGTCCGTACCTGGCATTGATGAGATCTGCAAAAAATGGATAGATCGATGCACGGCCGCCGGGAACAGAATTCAAGCAATAGCCGAAGGCGTCACAGGTGGCTGCCTGAATCTGAGATCGAAGCGAATTCTCAGCCTGTTTATCCCTACTCCTTGGATTCCTGTAGGTCAGTCCTGCCGTATGATCCGCTCCCATGGGGCTCGTGAAGTAAGTAACGCCGGTCCCCTTTACCGATCTCGGATCGTGTGCAGGGATAGCCTGTCCTTTATACGCTGGGATGCGGCTGACATTTAAATATCGTGCAGTGGCTACCACACCGTTTCCCAAGGCAAGACCGAGCGGCGTCTCCTTTTCAATTTCCCCTAAGAGTCGTGCAGCGGACTCCCAATCTCCAAATGACATTTTTCCGGCATCCGCAGCGAGACCGAGACTGCTCCCTGTCTCTATGGCATCGACACCCAGGTCGTCACAAATCCATTTGAGCCTCGCAATGGCATCATTATCGGTAATTCCCAGATTGGTTCCAAGCATGGCGATCGTTTCATATTCATAGGCGGAGCAGAGCCGTTTTCCATCTTTATCAGGATAGATGATTGAGCACTGGACAACGCAGCCGGGCATACAGCGGTGCATCTTACCGCCGCGTTCAAAGAGAATCTTCTGGATGCTATTGCCGCTTACGGCGATGAAGTTCGCGGGTCTACCCGAACGGTAATTATTCGATGGCAGGGTCCCCTGGCTAGCGGAATTGGATATGGCAAATGGAGTGCCGAATCGTGAATACAGACTGCAGCTGATATCATGTTTGAGGGTATCCACCCATGACTTGACGATCTTGCGAAATTCCTCCGGATCGGCCAGATCAACTTGTCCAGCTTGAGAGGGATCAATAATAATAGCCTTGAGTCCCTTCGATCCCATCACTGCACCGAGTCCACCCCTCGCAGCGTTCCGCGACGGATCGCCAAAGATATCCGTAAAGGAGACCGATGCACCTTTGTATTTCCGCTCCCCGGCAATTCCAGTACATATAACAGCTACTTTCTCACCATATTGTTTCCGAAGCTTCCCCACCAATTCATAATTCTTCATCCCCCTGTATTCGTTTGCCGGAATAAGTGTTGTTTTATCATTTGAAATAAATAAGCAGTATAACCGACGATTACGAGGTGCGCCTTGAACAATAACAGCCCTAAGGCCGAGCCTGTCGAGGATTTGTGCGGCCGGGCCTCCTGAGTTTGCCTCTTTAATTCCCAGTGTGAGAGGACTCTTTGCGCCAACGGATATGCGGCCAAGCTGGGGTGCCTGGGTTCCTGCCAGAGGACCAACAGCAATAATAAAAAGATTATCAGGGCCGAGCGGATCAGCAGCCGGAGGGACCTCTTTGTTCATTATCTTTGCAATGAGGGCGCTACCTCCAATGGACTTCCACTCCTCCTTCAGATTTTCGAATGTTATCTTTTCATTCTTGATGTCCACTCTTAGGATCTTCATATTGATTGCTCCATGAATCACTCCAGGAGGCCCATTTCTTTGGCAAGCAGACCTTGTGGCAAACCATATCCTCCGAATTCGATGGCGTATTGGCCCACCGAATGCCCCTACTCGATAAAGAGGAAGGCGTAGCGATTCATCTCCTGAGAATAATCATAAAGAACATCGATCGGATAACCGATCTTCCGAACGGTGGCAAAGACATCCATCGCCATAGATTCAGGAGTAGGCCGAGACATTTTGGGGTTCTTACACGACTGTCTTATTCCAGGACACGACTCGCAGAGATTACAGGAATCCATAAATAAGAGAAAAGCTTTATAATATCCCGAAAGGAAGACCTCTCGTTCCAACTTCGAAAGGTTTGAATTGACCTTTCTGGTCCAGGCAAAACGATCACCAGGCTTGGCCACCTTCTTAGCGAAATGAAAAACCGCGCAGGTTTTATACCCTCGAACAAACTCTTTAACTTCTGACACAGAGGGAGTATTGGGAGGACAGGTGCCGCATTTACCATAGTTTTTACAGCCGAACATGCACTTCATCCGCGCCCATTGAGAGACGACGATGCTCTTCGAGTCAATCCATTTAAAATCATCATAACCATGCCGTTTAAACATCTTTTCCAATTCTTTCCGACCCATCTCTCTCTTATTAACAGCTCTTATCATTGGACTCCCCCCATTGCAAAATAATTTTTTTTGACATCTTATCAAGACTTAGGCACGGCAGTCATCTTAACTACCACGTGGCCCCATCCGCCGCATTGAGGACCGGTGTCAAAGCAGCCGGTGGTATTGAACATCACCTCATTCGGGTCCCGGCCATTCATCAAATTTTCAAAAAAAGCATTAATCAATAGAGTTAAGTTCGGCATCAAGAAAGCACAGACGCGTTCCGGATTCTCTTTGGTGAGCAAATTACCTGAATTGTCGAAAATCAGTTTTTGACCGATGACATGGCCCGAATGGCAACCTTTCGAATCGATGACTTCGGCTACCAATCGATACTTCGATGCCTCCACAGCATTCTTGAATAAATGTTGGAATTTTGGATTCTGTTCGATCCTCTTCCATTCCCGGTCTTCCAATTTTAGTCTTCGCCTGATCATTTCAACCAATTGATCTTTTTCCATATCGTCCTCCTCAAAATACAATTGAAGCAAACATATCAATATTTAATTCGCTTTTCAACTTTTTATAAATAAAAAAGCCCACCATTGCTTGAATTATTATTGGTTAAGACAGTTACACCTTTTTTACACCTAAAACCGTATTACAAAATAACTAAACCAATATTTTAGTCTCCTTTTTAACCTCACTAATTGCTACCTCCCCCTATAAGGAATGGCTTTAGTGCCCTCCAAATTGAAGGTCAGTTAATCTACATGGGGAGGTAGACCAAAGTCATCGGTTAGTATTAGATGAGTTTTTAAGAATTCTTGATCGGTTTCCGTAACTTCGATCGGCTATTGAAAACTCTGGTTTTTTCCCTTATTTCACGGTGATCGACCATCTCACCCTATAGAACCGTGACCGAGTCTTCATTGATGACTTTTAAA
>Ga0105106_10000866_pt1 | contig 21503 bp, 23 predicted proteins | sample PPLLaktember2015_5_FD_79109 | JGI IMG/M metagenome (GOLD analysis project Ga0105106, IMG submission 79109) | Freshwater sediment microbial communities from Prairie Pothole Lake near Jamestown, North Dakota, USA - PPLs Lake P8 Core (1) Depth... | ecosystem: Environmental > Aquatic > Freshwater >...
AGTCTTCTGATTTAATGATTTTAATTTTCAACAATGCTTTTAAGTCCGAATATTTTCATTTTCTTCTGTTTTCCTTTTAATTGAAGTTCCCCGACAAATTCTGTCTTTAGATATTCAGGAACTTCAAGTTTTTCCAGCATATATTCTGAAATTAAAAAGCTCTGGTCATGCCTGTTGCATTCGGAGAGAATTCTTGCAGTAGTATTCAATACATCTCCATGAAAGACAATTTCCTTTTTTATATCGCCAATCCAGGTTACTGATACCATGCCTCCGTGTATGGCTGCTTTAAATTCAGGGCATACTCCGAATTTTTCAATATACTTTTTCTTTTTCATTTCCATTGTATTCTTTATGTCGTAGAAACAATGAATGCAGCGGGAATACTTGATGCCGTCATGAAATGACCAGGTTAAAACTATTTCATCTCCTATATACTGGTATATTTCTGCTTTGGACATCAATATCGCATTTGTCATATCGTGAAAATAATCTATTAGAAATGAGCTGTAGTTAGTATTCCCAAGCTTTTCCGCAATAGCAGTTGATGATTTTAAATCGATAAAAAGGAATATTTTATTAATTTCTTCCGGGCGGTGATATTTGCCTGTAATATATTTTATCAGATCGCCATGCCTATGCAGCCTTTTTATCTGCAGTAAAGCAATAATTAAACTGGAAATAACAATAATTATAACAAGATCACGGAAATAATTCTCTTTGAAAACAGCAGTGTATACGGATTCGGCAGCAGATAAATCCCTTGTTAAGAAATTGCTCCCGGAATTAATTAATAGCTCATAAAAAGCGAAAATTAACGAGTAAGTAAATGTTCTGAACATTAGAAGGAAAAAGTATGTCCTGGTTCTGAATCTGTCAAAAACCAGAAACTCTTCGCATAAACCTATTGAAGTGCCGACAAAAAATCCTACTAGTAAGCCTCTTACAGCAGGACTGGGAACATCCATTTTATCTATATAATTAAGAAGAAACCCGGTTAATGCTCCCACAATAGTTCCTGCTATACTGAAATAAGAAACATTTTTTAATTTATAGTTTTTCGTTAACATTCCACGTAAATTAATGAAAAAGAATCAGCTAACGAAACAACTGGGTGGCAGTAATTTGTGAGTAGACAGGGGCAATTCTCTCACGCTTCTTAAGAATAGATTTCGGCAAAAAAAAGGTGCGAAAAACGCGCCAAAAGTGCACCCTGGGGGATTCGAACCCCCGACCTGCTGATTAAGAGTCAGATGCTCTACCAACTGAGCTAAGGGTGCGGTGCAAAGTTAACCAAAATGAAAAATTTTTCAAAGGTAAATAAAAGTGTTTCCAGCTGCTTAACTAAAAAATGCTTTAGCTATGATTATTGAATGAAGATTAATAACTGTTTTTGGGTTCTATATTGACAATCATTTTTTTATCCTTCGATACTCTACGAATTATCATTCGTGAAGTTGAAATTCCCATAATTGGGATTTATAATCATCATTTTGTAAAATTATTGAACGGCAATAATGGTTGACAATAATATACACAGGAAGTAAGTTTCTAATAGTAATTTGATGAGATACAAGAAGCTGCTCCTTCTTAAGGCTCTTCTTGATTTAATCATAAGAGGAACTAAGATTGCTGGCTCATTCTGTAATATTGAAGAGAGTGATGTTCAGTTTCTCCATTCAAGCTCAAACATTCCCATCGGAAAAAATCAATCCTATTAATAATATTCTTTCAGTAACCTCTTTAGTAGCAGGAGGAAAAGAATGCTAATTCTTAAGAGAGACTTTAATAATTTTTTACTGCAGCTGTCCGATGGCCTTGGAAATTTTGATAATGTAATTGTTCCTCAAATAAGCGGGAATAATTCCAGTTTCTTCTTAAAGAAGTTGAAGAAAGAAACAGGGGAAAAAATAAACCTGACTTCATACCGGAGTATAAATCCTGTAAAATATTTTCTTTATCCGGCAAGAGAAAGAGTTTACCCTGCAGCCGAATCCTTTCCAAAGAATATTATTATCGGAGTAAAAGCTTGTGATCTGGAGGCTATCAAAATTTTAGATAAAGCTCTGCTGAACGGAAATTTTGTTGAACCATCTTATTCCCGATTGAGGGAGAATACCCTTATAATCTCTGCCGATTGTGAAGAAGTTTCAAAAACTTGTCATTGCAGTCTGGTTGGCGGTAAACCGTATGCGGAAGAAGGGTTCGATTTAAATTTATCCTCCGTATACGATTATTATAAAATTCAAATAGGTTCCGAAAAAGGAAAAGAATTTTTTGAATTGATGGAAAAAGAAATTAAAGAGAAGGAAAGTTCACCGGAAGAAGAAAGACTTATTAGAGACAACAGAAAACGGATTGAGAATGAATTACTTGATGTGAATAAAGGCTATACTAGAGATAAAGATTACTCTAAACTGAGAAATGCAAACGAGGAAAGCTGGAAGGAAGCATCAAGAAACTGTGTCGGCTGCGGAGCCTGCACAAATATCTGTCCAACCTGCTATTGCTTAATTCTCAATGATGAATCGAAATACAATTCGGAGAAGTTTATTAAGGTACGCAGTTACGATTCATGCCAGTGGTTTGGTTATGCAAGAGTTGCGGGAGGAGGCACGCCGAGGCCTAAGGTTCATCAGAGATTCAGAAACAGGTACTTATGCAAGTTTGATTATATGCAGAGCAATTTTGATCAAATCGGATGTACTGGGTGCGGCAGATGCATTGAAGCATGCGCTGACTTCCGCCAAGTGGTTCAGAATATAATTAATAAAGCAGAACAAGTAACTAAATAAATAACTTAGTGAATTTGCTATGCAAAATCCTTACGAAGTAATTCCTTGCTATTTATATGAAATAATTCAAGAATCGCCTCTTATTAGAACGCTCCGGCTTAAACCCGAAAAACCTCTTCATTTCAAAACAGGGCAATTTGTTGAGTTAAGCGTTCCGGGAATCGGGGAAGGCCCGTTTACGCCATCTTCTTCACACTATCTAAGCGAGAACCTCGATGTAACAATTATGAAAACCGGTTTTGTAACCGAATATGTTCATCGGGTTAAAGCCGGAGATACGCTCGGAATCAGGGGGCCATTCGGTTCTCATTATCCCCTGGAAAAATTTAAGGGAAAAGATGTTTTAATTCTCGGCGGCGGCTGCGGACTTGCGCCGCTTCGTTCATTATTCTTAACAATGCTTACTGAAAACAAGGACTACAACAGCATTACTTTTTGTGCCGGTGCAAAAACCCCAAAAGACTGCATTTATAAGGATGAAGCATCCGAATGGAGGAAGTACGATAATGTAAGATTTTTACGCGCCGTTGACATGGTGCCTAAGGGGGAAGAATGGAATGAAAATGTTTGTCTTGTTACAAAATTACTCGAGAAGGTGCAGCTGCATGCGGATGGGAATCCGGCAATAGTCTGCGGTCCTCCTGTAATGATGAAATTCGGCACAAAGGATTTGCTTAAATACGGATACAAAGAAGAGAACATCTACCTCTCCATGGAAAAGAAAATGTACTGCGGATTCGGGCAGTGCAGGCACTGTGTAATGGGCAAATACTACGCCTGTAAAGATGGTCCGGTTTTCACTTATGACAAGATAAAAAATGAGGAGGCAATTTGGGAATGAAAAAACTCTTTATAGATATACCGGTATTAATGGAAGCAGCACCATCCTCCAATAAAATAGAATGTGAATATTTATTTCATAGGAAAAATAACGGTACGTTCAACCTTCTCGAGGTTGCAGAATTTGCTGTCTATTGCAGGCAATGCAAAGAGGCCTTCTGCGTTTCCGCCTGTCCCAAAGAAGCTCTTGAACAACAGGAAAATAACACAATTAAAAGATATAATATGAGATGCGTCGGATGTAAAAGCTGCGTACTTGCTTGTCCATTTGGAACAATATTTCCGGAAGTGATAAACTACATTACTTCTAAATGTGACTACTGTTTGAATCAGCTCTCAGAAAATCCTGATTACAAACCGGCCTGCGTGCAGACAGCCCCTGCAAATACATTCCAAATAAAAGATTTTGAGAAAGAGGAACCGGAAAAGAATATCTTTTTTGTAAGTGAACATTTGGCAATTAAAAGCAATAACTGGAAATTCAAGGAGGGAAGACTATGAGCATTGAAATGATTTTCTACCTCCTTGTGTTCCCAGGATTGCTTTTTACCTCGATACTTGGTTTAACAATCGGCTGGGTTGACCGAAAAGTCTCAGCTAGATTTCAATTCAGAGTTGGCCCCCCCTTCTTTCAAAACTTTAATGACTTTTTTAAGCTTCTCGGGAAAGAAACAATAATAGTAAAAGACGGTATTCATATTGTATTTATTCTGGCTCCATTCATCTCATTTGCAATGATTGTTCTCGTTTCAGCAATGATTGGTACAGCACTATTTTTTGGAGAAGGGTTTGGCGGAGATATTATAGTTGTAATGTATTTGCTGATGGTTTTTTCGGTTATGGTAATTCTAGGGGGATCATCATCAGGGAATGTTTATTCGAGTCTTGGTGCCGGGAGAGAAATAAAATTATTGTTGGCTGATGAACTGGCTTTCATATTAATTCTTCTCGTTCCGATTATCAAATCGGGATACCAGCTTAATCTTCAAGGATTTATATCATTCCAAAATGAAAATGGTATGCTGATAAATTCTGCTTCAGGAATTATTGCTTTTTTTATCGGATTAATATGCATCCAGGCGAAAATGACGCTTCCTCCATTCCATATTCCCGAAGCCGAAACAGAATTAATTGAGGGACCTTTTATGGAATACAGCGGACCGCCGCTTGCATTCTGGAAATTGAATCATTTTATGCTTTACGTAGTTTTTCCGTTTTTGCTTGTACTGCTGTTTTGGGGAGGATTCAAGTTTGAAGGTATTGAAACACTATGGAGCATTTTAAAATATCTTTTGATCGTCGTACTGATGATAATAATAAAGAATACTAATCCAAGAATAAGGATTGATACAGCGTTAAAGTTTTTCTGGATGTATGCAGCACCGCTGGGAATTATCGCAGTGGTATTAGCGGTGTTTGGGTATTAGTAACCTTCAAGGTTAGAGTGTCGTTAACACTGAGACAACCCTTGAAGGTTCTGCTCCGGCGTTTAGTGTTACGTGCAGTACGTTCGTTATTCGATATTCGGCATGTTTAACTTAAAAAAAGAAACTACTTCAGGAGCCTGTATGAGCTGGTACAATAAACGGCTGGCAAAATCAATTTGGGTTTTTCACATCAGCGCCTCACCCTGCAATAATTGCGATATCGAAATTCTTGATTTACTCACGCCTAAATATGACCTGGAGCGGTTTGGAATAAAACTCGTTGGTTCTATCAGACATGCGGATGTTCTGCTTGTAAGCGGTGTAATAAATCAAAAGGTTGCACCGAAATTGAAATATCTATACAGCCAGGCTCCTAAACCTGTATTTGTAGTCGGTGTGGGTACATGCCCAGCATCCGGATGCTGCTTTAACGATAGTTACAATATAACTGCAAACCGGGAGGAAGTAATACCTATAGATTTATACATTCCAGGCTGCCCGCCCAAACCTGAAGCTATGATTGAAGGAGTTGCAAAACTTGTGGAGGTGCTTAATGGATAATTTTCAGGAGTTTATTTCAGAAATGGATGATAAAATCGGGAAAATAATTGAAAAACCTCGCCGACTTTTTTTCGATGCTGAAAATGAAAATATACTGGAGGTTGCAGAACACTTATTCAAAAAAATGGGATGCAGGTTATCAACTGCAACAGCACAGGAAACATACAAGGGAATTGAGGTCCTTTATCATTTTTCTGAAGACAAAACAGGAAGCTACTATTGTCCTAGAATTGTAATGAAAGATAAAAGTAATCCGAAAATGAATTCCATCTCTTCTGTTGTCAAAGGTGCCGAGTGGATAGAAAGAGAGATGATGGAAATGCTCGGGATTACTTTCGATGGACATCCTCATCCTGAACCTTTATTAACCGGAAATCATCCGAAAGAAATTAAAACTCCCTGGAGATTCAATACAAATGTTCAACTACGCGGGAGTAATAATGGATAAGAATGTAATCCCAGTTGGACCATACCACCCGCTGCTGGAAGAAGCAGAATATTTTACTCTGAAGGTTGACGGAGAAACAGTTGTTGATGTAGATCTTGAAATCGGCTGGATGCACAGGGGACATGAATTTATTTCTGAAGGGAAAACTTTCACTCAATCCATTTTCCTCGTTGAAAGAATTTGCGGAATCTGCTCTACATCTCATCCCCTAGCATTTGTACACGCAGTAGAAGATGTAGATAATATTGAAATCCCTCTTAGAGCAAGGTACGTACGAACTCTTATAGGAGAACTTGAAAGAATTCACAGCCACCTTTTATGGCTGGGATTGGCAGGGCATTTTATTGGTTACGATACTCTATGGATGTGGGCCTGGAAGTACAGAGAGCCGGTGCTTCAGATGTTTGAAATAATTTCAGGCAATAGAAATCACTACGGTATAATGAGAGTCGGGGGTGTTGCAAAAGATGTAAATCCCGAAAAAGTAAAACCTTTGCACGATGTACTTGACGATATTGAAAAGAAAATTAATATGATTGCCAAAGCTGCAAAAGATGATCCAGTATTGAAATCAAGATTGAAAGGTGTAGGCATTTTATCGAAACAGGAAGCCGTTGATTATTGTGCGGTTGGACCTACTGCAAGAGCATCAGGTGTTCATATCGATGTTCGTAAAGACGAACCTAAAGATGCCTACGATCTGGTTGAATTTACTGAAATCGTAACTGAAAACGGAGATGTTTTCGATAAAACTGTCGTCAGACTTCTTGAAATATTCGAATCAATTAAAATCTGCAGGCAATGTCTGAATAAGCTTTCTGTATCAAACGGTTCAATTATAAATAAAGTGAAAGAGATTTCCGAAGGAGAAGGAATTGGCAGGTATGAAGCACCCCGCGGAGAGGTTTTTCATTATGTAAGAACCGATGGAACGAACAGACCTGTAAGACATAAAGTAAGAGCGCCGAGCTATGTAAATATTCCCACTTTCAAAGCTTCGTGTAAAGGAATTCCTATTGCCGATGCACTTATCACTCTTGCTGCTGTAGATCCTTGCTACTGCTGTACAGAAAGATCGCTAAAACTAGTTGATAAAAATGACAATAGTTTTACGCTTGATCTGCTCGAGCTCTCAAGGGAAAAAACAGAAAAAATCAGGAGGAGCATTTAAATGATTATTAATGAATTACTTCTATTAATAGTTGTTCCTTTGGGAATAGCCCTGATTAATCTGTTTCTACCTGCGATGCTCAGAAAAATTCTTACAACTATGGGTCTGATCTTTACCCTTTTATTGGTTTATCTTTTATATCAGAAACCGGCTGACACGCTTTCATATTTTAATGTCCCGGTGTTTTCAATAGATCAGATGGGACTTTTTGCTATCATTTTTATACAAGTATTAAGCTTCATCATATTAATTTTTTCCCTGAAAGGAGTAGATAAAGATTCTGTTAAAAGGTTTTTCTATTTATATCCAATCACAGTTTCTTTTTGCAACGCAGTAATATTAAGCGAGCATGCTTTCAGCTTTCTAATATTCTGGGGATTGTCAGGACTGACACTCTATCTTTTTGGAACACTTGGCAAAACTGCGGATTCTCCTCACACTGCAAAAAAGACTTTCATAATTATCGGCGGCAGCGATGCTTTTCTTTTAATGGGATTAATTATAATTTGGTTCATCTCACCCGTTACCGGCTGGTCTTTGAATAAACCGCTAATACCTCTGGAAGGTGAATATGCACACTTTGCTTTTGCATTCCTTCTTATAGCAGCTCTCGCTAAAGCAGGAGGATTTCCATTCCATACCTGGGTACCTGACTACAGTAAAGACGCTCCTGTTGAAAGTGCTGCTCTTCTTCCGGCTTCACTAGATAAGCTGCTTGGGATTTATCTACTAGCACGCATGGTTACTTCCTATTTTTCTGTTTACCCGATGATTTATATGATTCTGATAACTTTAGGTGCAATAACTGTAATTACTGCCGTAATGATGGCGATGATCCAGCATAACGGAAGAAAATTACTCGGCTATCATGCTGTCAGCCAGGTAGGCTACATGATAATGGGAGTCGGAAGCGGAAGCGTACTTGCGTTTGCAGGCGGACTTTTTCACTTAATAAATAATACTATTTATAAATCGAATCTTTTTCTTTCTTTAGGATCGGTTGAGAAAAAAACAGGAACAAACGAGCTTGATTATCTTGGCGGACTCGGTAAAAAAATGTCTTTAACTTTTTTAGCTGCACTTGTGGGTGCACTTTCAATCTCCGGGATTCCCCCTTTTAACGGATTTTTCTCTAAATGGATGATTTACCAGGGACTGCTGGAAAAAACTGAAAGTCTTCCGCATGGATACCAGCTTTGGCTGCTTGCCTGCATCCTATTGGCAATTTTCGGCAGCGCTCTTACTCTAGCAAGTTTTATGAAGTTTATTCATGCAGTTTTCCTCGGGCGAAGACCCGAAATATACAATAGTATTAAAGAGGCTCCCGCAAATCAATGTATTGCAACAGGAACACTGGCGGTTCTTTGTATAATTTTTGGTGTTTTTGCAACTGCTCTGCCTCTGGAAAAATTCATTTATCCTATTTTATCTGATACTGGTATGGAAATTCCATCGTTTCTTGGATCATATAATCCGCTGTTGATAACAGCTTTATTTGCCATAGTTTTTCTATTAGGTTTAATAGTTTATGCATTTACAAGAAAAGTAAGATACGATGAAGTTTATTTGGGAGGCATGCCTGCACTTGAAAAATTCAGGATTGCAGGGACAGAATTCTATAATGAAGTACGAAATTTTACTTTAATAAAATCATTTTATACCGCAGCAGAGAAAAAATATTTTGATCTGTATGAAATAGGAAAGGAATTAACATTTGGATTTTCCCGGACTTTTCAGCGAGCTCATCCGGGTCAGCTTCAGTTGTATTTGCTTTATATAATATTTGGCATTTTGATATTATTCGCTTTGGCATAAGCAAGACTTTTTGAGCAGAGATGTTCATTATTCGATATCGATATTTCAATGGTTTGCATTGGAACTTATTGAAACTTTATACTTAGGAGGATACAATGCCGGTAGAAACCTGGCTGATATTCATTTTAAGCTTTATGATAATCGCCTCAATCGCAGCTCTTGAAATAAAAGATATTCTTTCGTCAATTGTGGCAATCGGAGTTGTAGGATTAGGGGTATCCATTGCCTTTCTTTTCCTGCAGGCTCCGGACCTTGCAATTGTACAATTCCTCTTCGAGATTTTTGCTTTGATCATACTTGTCCGGGCTTTCCTAAGAAAGGATTATCATAAAGAAGATCCAGCAAAAATTAATAAGATACTGACAGGAATAACCGTAGTAACATTAATATCTATATTTCTTTACAGTGTGCCTGCTCTCAATCATCTTCCTCCATTTGGCAAGCCATTAATGACCACATCTCAATATTATATTGATAACAGTGCAAAAGATACGGGAGCAGCAAATTTTGTTGCTTCAATTATTCTCGATTACAGAGCTTATGATACCCTTGGTGAACTGACCGTTCTTTTTACAGCAATTCTTGGTGCTCTTACTATTCTGAGGATCAAGAGTCAAAGGAATATTATCGAAACGGCAAAAAAGAAAAAAGATGGAATGACTGTAATAGTGAAAACTGTTACAAGAGTTAGTTGTTGGATGATTTTACTTTACGGAATCTATATTATTCTGCATGGCCATTTAACCCCGGGCGGCGGATTCGGCGGAGGCGTAATTCTCGCTCTTGCATTCCTTAATGTAATGCTGGCCTACGGGAAAAAATTTACCGCAAATTGGCTGAATATCAATTTTCTTTATGATGTTGAGGCAGCAAGCGCTACCTTATTCCTATTGGTAGGAATTTTAGGCATCTCTATAGGCGGAGCTTTTTTCGCTAATTACCTCAGCAAGGGAGAGTTGTTTCACTTAATCAGCTCAGGCACAATCCTTCCTCTAAATATTTTAATTGGAATAAAAGTGGCAATGTCTCTCTTCCTTGTTGTATGGGTTCTTGCCGGATTAAGATTTGAGAAAGGAGAAGAAGTATGATAGTATATTTACTTTGTTTTGCTCTATTCCTTGTTGGTTTATACGGAGTGCTTACAAAAAGAAACCTTGTTAAAATTATTCTTTCATTAGGAATAATGGGCTATGCGGCAAATCTCTTTTTAATACTTGTCGGATACAGGAATGAATCACAATATCCCATAATCGCTGAAGGAGTAAAGCAGGCACCAATGGTTGATCCTCTTCCGCAAGCGCTGGTCCTTACATCTATTGTGATTGAACTTGGAACAACAGCACTGCTGGTGGTTCTTGCTCTTAGATTATTTGAAAAATATAACACGTTTGATATTACCAAGATAAGGAGACTATCAGGATGATCCTCCCGTACTTTATAATAATTCCGTTATTAACAACCTTTCTTGTTACATTAATAGCCGGGAAAAAGGATAATTGGGCTATCGTACTTAGCTTTATCAGTGTTACTTCCCTGCTCGTCCTTTCACTGTTTGCTTTTATTACAATGATGAATGACACTGTTTCATATGAACTAAGTACATGGGAAATTCCTTACGGCATCATTCTCGTAATGGATGCACTTACATCATTCACTCTCGTAATGGTCAGCATAATTTCTTTCACTTCATTGATTTTCTCTATTCAATATATCCGTCATCTTTCTATGAATTGGAGATATTATGCCTTATTCATGCTTCTTGTAACAGGAATGAACGGTGTAATTGTAACCGGCGACTTATTCAATTTGTTCGTGTTTATGGAAATAGCTTTGTTCTCTGCATTTGCATTGGTTGCTTACGGCAGCAAAGCTGAAGAATATGAGGCGGCATTTAAGTACGCAGTTATGGGTTCGGTTTCTTCTGTAATTATATTAATTGGAATCGCTGTTATCTACAGCGCAACATCGACATTAACAATGGCGAAAATAGCGGAAGCAATTCCGGATTTAAGCAGAGAACTTGTATTCTGGGTCGGCATATTATTTATTGCCGGCTTTGGACTTAAAGCAGCAGTAATGCCTTTTCACACCTGGCTGCCAGATGCTCATTCATCTGCACCGGCACCAATATCCTCTATGCTTTCCGGAGTTTTAATTAAGGCGCTGGGAATTTATGTTTTGATACGTTTCTTCTTTAATGTACTTGGCGCCCCTCAGTTTTTTACTCAAATATTTCTGGTGCTTGGCACAGTTTCCATAATAGCTGGAGTATTCCTAGCTATTGGACAATGGGACATGAAAAGGCTTTTGGCATATCACAGCATCAGTCAGATTGGTTATATTCTTTTAGGTTTAGGTATAGCAACTCCGCTCGGAATTTTAGGGGCTGTCTTCCATTTATTCAATCATGCAATATTTAAATCACTTCTTTTCTATAATGCAGGTTCTGTTGAATTGGCCATAGGCACAAGAGACTTGAGGAAGATGGGTAACCTTAATAAAATCTTACCGGTAACTTCACAAACTTCAATGATAGCGTCTTTATCAATTTCGGGAATTCCTCCTTTCAACGGATTTTTCAGTAAACTGATAATCATTATAGCTGCTATTCAGGCAGGACTTCCTATCTATGCTGTTTTTGCTATAGCAGGCAGTTTGTTAACCCTTGCTTCATTTATGAAGGTGCAGCGTTACGGATTCCGGGGAGAGAATATGATTGATCAGGTAACAAACAAGATTGGCTGGAGAATGAATTCTGCAATGATAATACTTGCAGTACTTTGCCTGTTAACCAGCTTAATGATTGTTCCGGGTATTAAAGAGGTTACACTGGATCCGGTAGTAAAAGTAATATCAGAAAACTCAGAATATATGCAGCTGGTGCTGGGGAGGTAAAATGAATCTAAAACTCAGAAGCAGGATAACAGTTTTTATATTCGCAGTTCTTGTGTGGCTTGCTTTAACAGATATTAAAAGCTACCAGGAGATAATTGCCGGAATTATAGTTGCATGTGTGGTTACTCTGCTGGCCGGTCACTTTCTTGTTACTACCGAAAAAAGCAGGAATATCCTGAGAAGATTTTCTTACCTGATCATATACATATTCCGTTTTGTCTGGGAAATGATAAAGGCCAACATCCATGTTGCTTATCTTGTTATTCATCCTTTGGTACCTATCAAGCCGGGTATTGTTAAAATAAAAACCGGTCTAAGCAAAGATTCCGCCTTAACGGTTTTGTGTAATTCAATTACACTGACTCCCGGAACCATGACAGTGGACGTGAATGAAGAAACAAAAGAAGTTTATATACATTGGATTGATGTAAAAGAAACTGAAGAAGGAAAAGCTACAAACGAAATCAGTCAAAAATTTGAAAAAATATTAATGGAGATTTTTGAATGAGAGTTTTAAGATGGATAATCGGACTTATAATCTTTGCTGCATTCTTCTATTTTAATTTCTTTATCTATGATGGAGAACTGCTGTTTAAACTAATAAATGTAATTCTTTTCAGCAGCTTGTTAATTTTATTAAGAGTAATGTTTGGTCCGACTGCCGCAGACAGAGTAATTTCAGTAGATATTCTTGGAGTTTTGATCATTGGAATGCTGGCATTGATTGGTTTATTCTATAATGAATCCTTCTTTATGGATATCGGACTTATCTGGGCGCTGCTAAGCTTTATAGCAACACTTGCCTTTGCAAAAATTCTGGAAGGGAGGCGCTTAGATGAATGAAACTATAGGAATGGTATTCATCTGCATCGGAATCGCATTCGATTTTCTCGGTGTGCTCGGTTTGGTACGTTTACCGGATGTTTACAACCGTCTTCAAGCTGCTACCAAGTGCGTTACCTTCGGTTCGATGGGAATATTATTTGGAGTTTTTTTAATTCAGGGTTTCAGCAGCTTCGGATTTAAAGCATTGATCGGAATAATTTTCATTGTGCTTACTTCTCCAACAGCTGCTCATGCTATAGCAAGAGCATCCCATAGAAGCAGAATTCCATTATGCAAAGAGACAATCATTGATAAATATGAAGAAGATAAAGAACTAAAAAAGGAAATTGATTTGGTTCAGGAGGAGGAATTAAAAAAATAAATTTCCAAGATTGAATTTTTATTATACTGCAATAATACCTGATAAATGAATTGCCACGACTTTTAAGTCGTAGATAAAAAAGTGACAGCATTTAAATATTGGCTTTAGCCCAAATATGGATAGTTTTTTCGCCGGAGGGAAAATGTATCTGCCGAAGTTAAGAGAAATAAAGGAAGCTCTGAGCTCATTCTTTTCAAAACCATATACAACAAAATTTCCGAAAGAACCGTTTTCTGCCGCTGAAGAATACAGGGGCAAACCGCGGTACGATTCCGCTTTCTGCATCGGCTGCGGAACATGCGTACAGGTATGTCCCGCACAGGCCATAAAAATTGCCGATAATAAAGAATTACTGAAGAGGACTCTAAGCATCAGTTATTTAAATTGCATTAACTGCGGCCAGTGTGAAGAAAATTGTATTACCGGTAAAGGAATAAGGCTAACAAATGAATACTCATTTGCAACCATGGATAAAAATGATCCGAAAAATTTTGAAACAATTGATAAGGAAATTGTCCTTTGCGAAATATGCGGGGAAGTAATTGCTGCAAGAGATCAATTACTCTGGGTTAAAGATAGATTGGGAGCAAAAGCATATGCACATCCCAATTTTTTGCTTGAGGAGCAGAAACAATTCTTTGAAGTTGAACCTGCAGTTCCGAAATCTAGAATTAGAAGGGAAGATCAGATAAAGGAATTGTGCCCTATTTGCAGGCATAAAGTGGTGGTTCAAGATGAATTTTATACAATTCACTAAGAGATTAAAAAAATTCGATACGCGCAAAATAGTATTCGTAGGATTAGGCAGTGAAACCAGGAAAGATGATTTTGCAGGAGTTTTATTTATTCGATATTTACGCAGCACAAAAGGATTCAATAAATCGATCTTTATTGAAGCAGGAAGAAATCCAGAAAATTACCTGGAGAAAATCTTGAGTATTGAGCCTCAGGCGGTTGTTTTTGTCGATGCTTCCCAATGGGGAGGAAAACCGGGTGAAATAAAATGGCTCAATTCTGATCAAATCAAATCTATAAGCATAAGTACCCATACCTTCTCAATCAAGATGATCGAACAATACTTGTCTTCTCATTCCCCAATGAAGTTTTTTTATTTAGGGATTCAGCCTTATACAACAGAAGCCGGGGAAGAAACTTCTGGCTATATAAAAGAAGCGATGCATAAATTCTTTTCCGGGAAGCGTATTCTATCTGTAAATTGGCTGCTACTCTAAAAACTTTTTGAAATGAAAAAAATTACAAAAACAACCTCGCCAATCCGTTTTCCATTTCATACGGTTGCAACGCTGCGGGAAAGATTAAGCTGGTATGTCAACCTTAGATGGATTGCTGCAATGGCTATACTTATTTCTATCCCTTTTGCAGAAAAAATGCTTGCGTTCAAACTAGCATATGACGAAATAATAGAAATTACCTCTCTTCTTCTTTTAATAAATATCGTTTGTTTTTTTCTTACCAGATATTTGCAATTCAAAAATGAATACCAGGAACTGATTTTTGCAGAAGTTCAAATCATAGTCGATCTGCTGATTATATCATTCTTAATACATTATTCGGGTGGAATCGGGAATCCATTTTATTTCCTTTATATTGTCCAGGTGATCCTCTCGGGAATCCTGTTCCCGGGGGTAATACTTCCTTATGTTAATGCGGCGCTTGCGGCACTTCTCCTAACAATGTGGTCGATCCTTGAACACTCAAACTTAGTTCCAAGAATAAGCCTTCGTTCCGAACCTATTCCTTTAACACTCTTGATAACTTCCTTATCCGCATTTTATGTTACCATTTTTGCCGGCATATACATTATCAACAATTTCATGATGGGATACAGATCGCTTAAATCAGTTATTGACGACAAAAACCTTGAGCTTCAAAAGGCAATAAAAGACAGGAGTAAAGCATTCCGGTATGCGGCGCATGAGCTTAAATCTCCAATGGTTGCAATACAGAGCACCCTCGAAGTGGTAAAAGATTTATTTGCCGGTGAACTGAAACCTGAAGTTAAGGGGATGATTCTTAAAGCGGAAAACAGATCCTCGCAGGTGCTTAGCATGATAAAAGAAATGATCACAATTACACAATACAATCTCGGGCTGGAGCAGCCGGAATTTAATACGATTGAATTTAATGAGTGGCTTTGTAAAACTGCTAATCAGCATAGAGAGCATGCACTTAAAAAAAACATAGCCTTTAATTTTAATCCTGCTAAAATCCGTTTATATGTTAAAATCGATGCCAATGGATTTGAAAAAGTTGTAAGTAATCTTATAAATAACGCTCTAAAATATACTCTGGATGGCGGCAGAGTTACAGTTGACACTTTTATCTTTGAAAATTATTACGGGTTTAAGGTCAGCGATACAGGAATAGGGATTGACAAGGAGGATTTAAATAAAATTTTTGATGAGTTTTACCGAAGCAAGAATGCACGCGAGATGGAAAGAATAGGTACTGGATTAGGATTAAATCTTGTAATGCAAATTGTTAAACGTTATGGCGGAAATATTTATGTCAACAGTGAGCTTGGTAAAGGGAGCGAGTTTATAGTGGAAATGCCATATTCAATGGAAAATGAAGAAGCAGATTTCTCCAAAGAAGATATTTATTAATAATGATCGGAATTGATTAGATATTACGGATAAAGAAATTTATCGGTGATCATTTATAATTAAAAGAAATTAAGCCAATAAAAAGGAAATTATAATGCCTGCAGATTTCGATATTCAGACAATTCGGAAAAAAGTAGTTCCATTTGTTCTTTCTCTTTCAACTAACGGAGCAATGCACTTTCCCATTTTAGACACAGTAAAAAACGTTAGGATGAAATCAGCACTTATAAATCTTCAGCCCGGAGAAAATGTCGGTCTCCATAATACAGGGGAGCAGGAAGAAATACTTATAGTTTTAGATGGAACCGGAGAAGTTCATGCAGAAGGATTGGGGAAACAGCAGGTTAAAAAGGATTCTATCATTTATATCCCTCCAAACAACCAGCATGATGTAAAAAATTTAGGCAGCGGTCCATTGAGATACATTTACATTGTGTCACCAATCTGAGGAAAACTTTAAAAACACTCTCGAGGGGAGGTAATTTACATGACTCACTTATTAGCATATTCTCGGCAGCTGCTCGCCGGACAGCATATCCAGAACTCTTTTAGTGCCGATTTTTGTTCTTATTAATACAGTACCGGGATTTTCTTCCGTAACTCTCCCGATAATTACGCTTTCTTTTCCATAATCGTGCTTCTTCATTTCATTCACAACTCTTTCAGCATCAGAGGGAGAAACAAATGCAATCATCTTCCCTTCATTAGCAATGTATAACGGATCAAAGCCGAGGATTTCACATGCGCCTTTAACCTCTTCGCTTACAGGAATTTTCTCTTCCTCAATTAATATTCCTATCTGAGATTCCAGTGCAATTTCATTCAATGTACTGGAAACCCCTCCCCGAGTAGGGTCTCTCATGCAGTGAATATTTTTAGAAACATTAAACATTTTCTTCACAAGACTATTTAAAGGAGCAGTATCGCTTTTTATTGTTGTACTGAATTCCAGCCCTTCACGGGCAGAAAGAATAGCAATTCCGTGCTCTGCTATTCTGCCGTTGATAATAATAAAATCTCCGAGTCTGCAGTTTTTGGGAGAAATGTTAATCCCTTCCTCTATCAAACCGATGCCTGAAGTATTGATAAAAATTTTATCTCCCTTTCCTTTATCTACGACTTTTGTATCGCCCGTAATTATCTTTACTCCGGCTTTTTCACAGGATTTTTTCATTGAAAGAATGATCCTCCAAAAATCTTCCAGCAGAAATCCTTCCTCAATAATAAATGAAGCGGAAAGATACAGCGGCTCTGCACCTGATACACATAAGTCGTTTATCGTTCCATTCACTGCAAGGCTGCCGATATCTCCTCCCGGGAAAAACACCGGCTGAACAACATACGAATCGGTTGTAAAGGCATATTTTTTGCCATCAATAGAAAAAACAGCACTATCGCTGTGCTGGCTTAGGATTTCATTATCAAATTGGGGGAATATCAATTTATTTAATAATTGATGTGAAAGTGTTCCTCCACCGCCATGAGCAAGTAAAATCTTATCATAATCGCTTTTAGGGATCGGACATGAGAGGTTTAACTCTGTATCATTATTATTTTTCATAAAAGATGCTTTATCTAACACTATGCAATCACCTTCCTGTATTTAAAATACGCTGCACAGGCCCCTTCTGTGGAAACCATCGGTGCTCCAAGAGGATTTTCCGGTATACAGAGATTTCCAAAGGCAGAACACTCAGTCGGCTTTTTAATCCCCTGCAGCACTAAACCTGCTATGCAATGCCGGGATTCCTCAACTGGAATTTCTTCAAGACTAAATATTTTTTCGGCATCAAATTTGGCATATACTTCTCTTAATTTATATCCGCTTTCACGAATTAAACCGATGCCTCTCCACTTTCTGTCAACAACTTCAAAAACTTCGTTTAACAAATTTTTTGCCGGCAGGTTTCCTTCCTTCCTGACTGCCCTGCTGTATTTATTTTGCACCTCATATTTCCCTTCTTCAAGCTGCTTTACTGCATGATAGATGCCGTGAAGAATATCCAGGGGTTCAAAGCCGGTTACAACAATCGGTACTTTAAATTTTTTAGAGATGGGAATATATTCTTCATATCCCATTACGGTGCATACATGTCCGGCTGCAAGAATTCCATTTATCATACTCCTTCCAGAATTAAGTAAAGCTTCAATCGCGGGCGGAACCAGAACATGCGAGCAAAGAATGGAAAAATTTTTTATCCCTCTCCTTTTTGCTTCAATAACTGTCATTGCAACTGCAGGTGCAGTAGTCTCAAATCCTACAGCAAATAAAACTATGTTTTTACCACTGTTCAATTCGGCAATTTTCAATGAATCAAGAGGCGAGTAAACAATTTTAACGCAGCCGCCGTCAGCTTTTACCGACAGCAAATCTTCTTTTGAACCGGGCACACGAAGCATATCTCCGAAAGATGCAAGTATCGTATCCTCCCTTGATGCAATAGAAACCGCTTTATCGATAAATTCCACCGGTGTAACACACACAGGGCATCCGGGACCATGAATTAAAGAAATTTCCTTCGGCAATAGATCTTCAAGATTATATTTTAGGATGGAATGTGTCTGTCCACCGCAGATTTCCATTAAAGACCAAGACTGTGTTATTACTTTCTTAATTGATTCCACTAAATTTTTTGCTGCAGCGGAATCACGGTATTCATCAATAAATTTCATATCAACTATTAAGTTTTTGCTTTGTAGAGATTCCCAATATCCTCAAAGTATTTTCCGCTTCTTTTTCATCTATTTTATTTAAGGCGAAACCGACGTGTACTAAAACGTAATCTCCAATCTTAATTTCATCCAGCCATTGTATGCAGACATCTTTTGTAATTCCTCCAAAATCAACTTTTGCCATTTTTAAATCAGGATTGCTTTCATCAATAGAAATTATTTTACCCGGTACAGCTAAACACATAAATTTAATTCCTTTAACTATTACTCGCCGTTTTATGTTCGATATTCAATATTCAGCGTTCGATATTTATTATTTAAATATTTTTCATCTGCGTTAACCAAGTACTTTTTTCTTATTAAATATTCTGCAATTTGTCCGACTGAAATGCCGCCGTCATTCGGCGGAATTCTCTGGTGCCAATATACTTTAACTGATTTACTTTCCAGCTTCACTATGGTTCTTTCCAGCAATACAACATTTTGAAAACATCCTCCGCTTAGAATAGCTTTCTGCATGTTATATTTTTCAGCCATTGAATAAATAATCTCAACTAATGTATTATGAAACTTGGAGGAAATCGTGGAAGGTGCAGCGCCTTTTCTAATATCATCTATTAAAGCCTCGAAGGAAGTTTGCCAGTCTATAATAGATATTTCCGCATCATGAATATCAAATGGATAATATTCTTTAGTGTATTTATCCGCTGAAAATTCCAGCTGCATTGCTGCCTGCCCTTCAAATGAAGAATACTGTTTCAGCATCAGAAGAGATGAAACTGCATCAAACAATCTCCCTGCGCTTGATGTAAGGGGGGAATTAATTTTTCTCTTCAGCATTTTTAACAGCAGCTCTAATTCAGCAGGTAAAAATATTTTCAATAAAATATCTTTAAACTTATTTAAGGAACTATATTTGGAGAGTTCATAGATAACGCCTAATGCCGAACGTCTCGATTCTTTTACTGCTGTTTCTCCGCCGGGCAACGGGAATTTCCTGAACTGCCCGATATGCCTGGAAGTAATTTCATCCGAAAAGAAAAACTCCCCTCCCCAAACCGAACCATCCAACCCATAACCGGTACCATCCCAGGAAACCCCAAGAGCTTCACCTCTAACCTGGTTCTCGATTCTGCATGCGGCAACATGTGCTATATGGTGTTGAATCTGCTCAACAGGGTATTCTGATCTTTCCGCAAACTTTGTGGAAAAATAATCCGGATGTAAATCGCAAATGACTTTATCCGGTTTTACCTCATATAGATTCCGAAAGTCTTTTATAGCATTCTTAAATGCTTTATCAGATTCTTCGGTTGATAGATTACCTATATGCTGACTGATAAAAATATTTTCTTTTTTCTTTACTGCAATTGTATTTTTCAAATGACCGCCGACAGCAACCAGGGATTCATCGTATTCATCTGCTTCCGGAATTGATATTGGCAGCGGAGCAAAACCCCGTGCTCTTCTCAATACCATTTCTCTGCCTGCAGCTACTCTTAATATAGAATCATCAACGTGCCGTATTATCGGACGATTGTGAATTAGGAAGAAGTCTGCTATTCCGTTTAATCTCTTCAAGGCTTCATACTCATCAATGCAAATCGGCTCCTCTAATAAATTGCCGCTCGTTGCAACAACCGGAAAATTAAGTTCATGCATAAGAAGATGATGGAGGGGTGAATACGGCAGCATCACACCTAAATTTGGATTATCAGGTGCACACAAAGCAGATATTAGATTATTTCTTAAATTATTTCTATGCAGTATTACAATTGGACATTCAGGGGAAGTAAGTACTCTTTCTTCCAGATTTGATACTTCACAGATTTCTTTTACTTTTTCCAATGACGGAAACATTAAGGCAAACGGTTTTTCATCCCGGTGTTTCAGAATTCTTAATTTTCTAATTGCATCCTCATTTGAAGCATCAACAACAAGCTGAAAACCGCCTATCCCTTTTAATGCAACAATTTTCCCATTCCTGATTTTCTCTGCTGCCTCAATTAATGCATAATGTTTCTCAGAGGTAACTTTTCCATCCGAATCCCACAACTGAAGCTGCGGACCACATTTATGGCAGGCAGTCGGCTGAGCATGAAATCTTCTGTTTAATGGATCGTTATATTCTTCATTGCACTCATCACACATTTCGAATTTTTTCATCGAGGTATTTTTGCGATCATACGGCAGACTTTCAATGATAGAAAAACGGGGACCGCAATTCGTACAGTTGATGAAGGGATAAAGATATCTTCTATCTCCAGGATCGAATAGCTCTCTCATGCAATCGGGGCAGGTAGAGATATCCGGAAGGATTAATGCTGAAACATTTTTTGTTTTTTCAGATTTCTTTATTGCAAAACCTTTATAACCTATAGGATCAAGAAACAAATATTCGAGTGAAGTGATAATAGCAAGAGGAGGTTTTTCTTTTGCAATTACAAGAAGGAATTCTCTTAATTTATTTTCCTCCCCCTCTGCTTCAATTGTAACACCTGAAGAAGTGTTGCAGATGAATCCGTTAAGATTAAATTTTTCAGCCAGCCTGAAAATGAATGGACGGAAACCCAAACCCTGAATCGCTCCTCTTATATCTGCATGAAGTCTGATCGTTGACACTGTAATCCCCAAAAAACAATTTAAAGAATATTTGATTTAAGCCACTTGCTCCACTCCGGAATACCTTCCATCGAAGTACATGATGTTATAAAGATCTTTAATCTAGGATTAATACCCAAAGCATTCTTTTCTAATTCGCTCAAAGAACAATTGACGTAAGGGATTAAATCTACCTTATTAATTATGAGCACGGCTGCATTTCTGAACATAGCAGGATATTTAAGCGGTTTATCATCCCCCTCGGTTACACTTAAAATCACCACTTTCATATTTTCTCCTAGATCGTAGCCGGCAGGACAGACAAGGTTGCCTACATTTTCAATAAAGAGGAGATTTATTTCCCGATCATTCAGTTGTTCAAAAGCATCTTTTACTAGGGCCGCTTCCAGGTGGCATGCACCGTTAGTTACTATTTGAACTAC
>Ga0105106_10000867_pt1 | contig 21503 bp, 18 predicted proteins | sample PPLLaktember2015_5_FD_79109 | JGI IMG/M metagenome (GOLD analysis project Ga0105106, IMG submission 79109) | Freshwater sediment microbial communities from Prairie Pothole Lake near Jamestown, North Dakota, USA - PPLs Lake P8 Core (1) Depth... | ecosystem: Environmental > Aquatic > Freshwater >...
CCACGCAGGCGCGGATAACGTCCGAGTCGTTCGAGTGTATGCAACAACATGGCGCGGCCAAGGAGAGGAAGATACTGCTTGGGACGGTCGGCGCGCATGCGCGCACCGCCACCGGCAGCCGGAACCACCGCCCACAGTGCCGCAGCCGGTTCGGTGGACAAGGGGGTATCGGAACGAGCGGTCAGGCGGCGACGCCGACCTGTTCACGAATTCTGTGTATCGCGTCTTCCGGTGAAATGCCGGTTGCCACGGCGACCTCACGCGCGAGATGATTGCAGCCGGTCTGCAGCAAGCGCACTTCTTCGAAGGATAAGCTTTTCTCGTTCTTCCAGCGCATCAGGTCACGCACCACTTCGCCGATCTCCATGCACGAGCCGGCATTTACTTTGCGCGCCAGTTCACGGCAGCGCTCCAACTGGTTGCCAACCGTCGAGCGGTTCTTGCCCGAACCGGACAACACCTTGTACAAGTCCTTGACCTTTTTACCATCGAGCAACTGACGGATGCCATTCGTATCCATGCGCGTGAGCGGCACCTTGATGGTGGCGTCGCTTTCCAGGATACGAATGACGAAACAGGTTTCGAATTTTCCGGTGAGAAACACATCTTCCTGGCTTTCAATCACACCGACACCCGCCGATGGGTAAAACACCGCGTCACCCACTTTATAAGTCGATTTACGTGCCATTCAGCTTCCCCCCGTTTCTGGTTTAGATACCCTCGCTAACCATTTGAACAATAGAAGTATCTATTTGTCAAATAACTTCTTAACTGTATTCTGCCAGCGACGACAGTGGCCGCCGCCGCTGGAATCAGATCGGGTACAATACCGGCCCCAAAATCCCGATCCCCGTCATCCTCCTTGCCTTCCCTGCCCCCCACCGAAACCTTAGTAAAGCCGTGCTCTCCGCTCCTGCCCCCCAGGCCGCGGCAACCGGGCGCGAGCCTGGGCTGGAGGCATTTGCTCGGCTCGGGGCGGGGTCTGGCCATCGCCCGCGCCGCCGAGGCGCACGACGGCCCGCTGCTGGTGATCACGCGCGATACCCGCACGGCCCGCCAAATCGAGGACGAGATCCGCTTCTATCTGGGTGAGTCCGGACATGTCCCGCTGCTGCCGTTTCCGGACTGGGAGAGCTTGCCCTACGACGCCTTTGCCCCGCACCCGGACATCATCTCCGAGCGGCTCCTGACCCTGTACCGCCTGCCGGAGCTCACGCACGGCATTGTGCTGCTCACCGCCGCCACATTGCAGCATCGTCTACCGCCGCGCGCCTACGTGTCTGGACACACCTTTCTGCTGGATGCGGGCAGCAGCCTCGACATCGAGACATTTCGTGCCCGCCTGCAGCACGCCGGCTACCAGTCGGTCGGGCAGGTCATGGAACCGGGGGAGTATGCCGTGCGCGGCGGCATCGTGGACGTGTTCCCGATGGGTTCGCCGGCGCCCTATCGTATCGACCTGTTTGGGGAGAAGATCGAGTCCATTCGCCTGTTTGATCCGGAGAGCCAGCGCTCCGGGGAGAAGTTGCCCGGTATACGACTGCTTCCGGCGCGTGAAGTTCCGCTCCAGCCCGAGGCCATCCAGCGCTTCCGCCAGGCGTTCCGTACGCGTTTTGAGGGCGACCCGCAGAAGGTGGCGCTGTACCGCGAGGTTAGCAAAGGCTCGGCTCCGGCCGGCATCGAGTACTACCTGCCGCTGTTTTTCGAGGCCACCGCCAGCCTGTTCGATTATTTACCGGGAAACGCACTGTGCATAATCGAAGACGGCATCGAGGAAACCGCGCAGCTCTTCTGGCAGGAAACCGAAGAGCGTTATCGCATCCTGCGCACCGATCCGGAACGGCCGGTGCTGCCGCCCGCGGATCTGTTTCTTGATCCCGCCGATCTTGTTGCCGCCCTCGATCGCTACGCGCACGTGCGCTTGACGCCATTTGCCGAGGACGCATCCCGGTCGTCATCCGACGAAACACTGACCTTCGATACCCGGCTGCCGCCCGCGTTGCCGGTCAGCGCCAAGGCGGAGGTACCGCACGCCGCACTCTTCGATTGGCTGGGACAGTACCCGGGGCGCGTGTTGCTGGTGGCTGAAACTCCGGGGCGACGCGAAGTACTGCGTGCTTTGCTGCACGACCACGGTTTCTATCCCGAACCCTGCGCGGACTGGCCGGCATTTGTCGGCATGACGGCGCCACTCGCGCTGACGGTCGCCGACCTGGAAAAGGGCCTGTGGCTGTCCGAGCCGGCGCTTGCCGTGATCACCGAGCCGCAACTGTACGGCGAACGCGCCGCGCAGCGCCGGCGGCGCTCGCAAGCCAATCGCGATATCGGCACGGTCATCCGTGACCTGGCCGAGCTGCATTTGGGCGATCCGGTGGTGCACGAAGACCATGGCGTCGGTCGCTACCGCGGCCTGCAAACCATGGACGTGGGCGACGGCCCGACCGAATTCCTGACACTCGAATACCAGGGCGGCGACAAGCTCTACATCCCGGTCACGGACCTGGCGCGGGTCACGCGCTACACCGGCACCCACCCGGACCAGGCGCCGCTGCACAAACTCGGCGGCGATTCCTGGGACAAGGCCAAGCGACGCGCCCGCGAGAAGGCCTGGGACGCGGCCGTGGAGCTGCTCGAGGTCCAGGCGCTGCGCCAGAGTCGCTCCGGCCACGCGTTCGCGACGCCGGATGACCACTACGACGCGTTCGCCGCTGCCTTTCCGTTCGAGGAAACCCCCGACCAGACGCGCGTCATCGACGAGGTGCTGCGGGACATGGAGACGCCGCGCCCCATGGACCGGCTGGTGTGCGGCGATGTCGGCTTCGGCAAGACCGAGGTAGCACTGCGCGCCGCGTTTCTCGCCGTGCACAATAGCAAACAGGTGGCGGTGCTCGTGCCCACCACCCTGCTCGCCCAACAGCATTTCCAGAACTTCAGCGACCGCTTTGCTGACCTGCCGGTAAAAATCGAGGTGCTGTCCCGCTTTCGCAGTCAGGCCGAAATCAACAAGGCGATCGCGGCGCTGGCCGACGGCAAGATCGACATCGTCATCGGCACCCACCGGCTGCTGCAGGACGACGTGCACTTCAAGCGCCTCGGACTCGTGATCATCGACGAAGAACACCGCTTCGGCGTACGTCAGAAGGAACGACTCAAGAAGCTGCGCAGCGAAGTGGATATCCTGACGCTCACTGCCACGCCGGTTCCACGCACGCTCAACCTGGCGCTGTCCGGCATGCGCGATGTCTCACTCATCGGCACGCCGCCGCAGGCGCGTCTCGCGATCAAGACCTTTGTGCTCGAATGGAACGACGCACTGATCCGCGAGGCCTGCCAGCGCGAAATCCGGCGTGGCGGCCAGGTATTCTTTCTGCACAACGACGTGCGCACCATGGACCGGATGCTGGAAAAGGTTCAGAAACTGGTGCCGGAGGCCGACATCCGTATCGCCCACGGCCAGATGCCGGAGCGCGATCTCGAACGCGTGATGCTCGATTTCTACCACCAGCGCTTCAACATCCTGCTGTGCAGCACCATCATCGAAACCGGCATCGACATCCCGACCGCCAACACCATCATTATCGAGCGCGCCGACAAGTTCGGCCTGGCGCAGCTGCACCAGTTACGCGGACGCGTCGGGCGTTCGCACCACCGCGCCTACGCCTACCTGCTGATCCCGCCACGCAGCGCGTTGAGCGGCGATGCCTTCAAGCGCCTGGAGGCGATCGCCGCACTGGAAGACCTGGGAGTGGGGTTTGCGCTGGCCTCGCATGACCTTGAGATCCGCGGTGCCGGCGAGCTGCTGGGCGAGGCCCAGAGCGGGCAGATCGATGAAGTGGGATTTGCGATGTACAGCGACCTGCTGAACCGCGCGGTCGAATCACTCAAGGCCGGACGCCAGCCGGACCTTGAGACACCGATCTCAAGCGGCGCCGACATCAACCTGCACGTGCCGGCGCTGTTGCCGGCGGATTACGTGCCGGACGTGCACATGCGCCTGGTGCACTACAAGCGCATCGCCGGCACCCGCAGTCGCGAGGAACTGGAGGACCTCATGGCCGAGACCATCGATCGCTTCGGCCCGCTGCCGGAGGCGGCCCAGGTGCTTTTCGATGTCAGCACGCTGCGGCTGCGCGTGAACCCGTTGGGCGTGCGCAAAATCGAGGCCGGGCCGAAGGGCGTGCGCATCGAGTTCATCGACAAGCCGAATGTCGATCCGGCCAGGATCATCCGCCTGCTGCAGTCGGCCCCGCGCCTCTACCGGCTGGACGGGCCGAACAAACTGCGGATTACAGCGGACATGCCGGACGCAGAGGCGCGCATAGTTTCACTGCAGACGCTGCTCAATGCGCTGACCGCGACTGCGCATTGAGTGTTGGTAATTACCCATCCCACCCTGTCCCTCCCCTTGAAGGGGAGGGAAACTTTACCGCTCCGTTAGAGCTCCTGAAACAACGCGTCCTCGTAACCGAAAAGGCGCATGTCCTTGAGGCGCATCGGGTAAAGAATGCCATCCAGATGGTCGCATTCGTGCTGCACCACGCGCGCATGGAAACCCTGCGCCTCGCGACTGAGCGTCTTGCCATGCTGATCGAAACCCGTGTACCGCAGCCGGGTATAGCGACTCACGTGTCCGCGCATACCCGGTACGCTCAGGCAGCCCTCCCAGCCGTCTTCGGTCTGTTGGGTGAGTATTTCGATCGCCGGATTGATCAGCACGGTGGTCGGCACCGGCTCGGCATCCGGATAACGCGGGTTGGCCTCCACGCCGAATATCACCACACGCCTGGAAATCCCGATTTGCGGTGCAGCGAGGCCGGCGCCGTTCAGCGCGGCCATGGTATCGAACATGTCGGCAATCAGGGCGCGCAGCTCGGGGGTGTCGAACGCCTGCACCGGCTCCGCCACCTGGAAAAGCAGCGGGTCACCCATTTTCAGCACGCGTCGTACGGTCATGGTCGATGTCCGGATACCGTCATTTCAGAGTCCATACTATAATGCCGCTGAGCCACGAGGAAACACTTATGCGTCTAGCGATTCTTGCCTTTTCAGGTTTCGGGCTGCTTGCCGCCCTTCCGGTCCATGCGGCACCCGCGGAAAAGGAAAGCACTTACGAAATCGAGATGGTGGTATTTGAGAACCGCCTGTCTGATCTGATCGGCGACGAATTGCTGGTCCGGGACGCCGATGCCCGGATTCGAAAACTCGAGAGCGCGATCACACCCGAGGCGGCGGTGAGTGCTCCCTATTTATTCCCGGCAATTACCCGCCTGCTGGAACAGGATGGAAGCTATCGCGTACTGGCGCATCAGCACTGGCAGCAGACGATCGATGCCAAAACCATCGCCAAGCCGGTGCAGGTGGTGGCCGTCAATCCCGCCGAACTGGAGGGTATGGTTCGCTTTTTTATGAGCCGACACCTCCATCTGGACGTGAATCTCCTGTTCCGCCAACGGACAACGGGTTCAGACACGGGCGAGAATCTCGTTTACCGCCTCAGCGAACAACGCAAACTGAAGAGTCAGGAGACACACTACTTCGATCACCCCAAGCTTGGGGTGCTGGTGCGTGTTATGCCACTGGAAAGGGATAAAGAGAAAATCAGGAAATGATCCCGACGTCGCAGCGGAGGGTAGGCGACGACGAGTACTGTCCTAACACGCATCAGCGTGCGCGGAGAATACGCCCTTAGCGGGTGACCAGCATCGGCAGCGCCTGTTCCAGCAGACTGCGCACTTTTTCCATGCCGGATTCCAGGGTGCGTTCTATTTCCTTCAGGCTGATAACGCCGGCCGCCTTGCCGGCGGCCGGATTGGCGACCACGCCGATGCAGGCATAGCACAGCCCCAATTCGCGCGCGAGACTCGTCTCCGGCATGCCGGTCATGCCGACGATATCGGCCCCGTCGCGCTCGAGCCTGCGGATTTCGGCTATCGTCTCGAAACGCGGGCCCTGGGTAGCGGCGTAGGTGCCCTGCTCCACGGCCGCCAAGCCTGCCTGTTGCGCGGCCGCGCTCAACACCTGACGCAGTTCCTCGCAGTAGGGAAAGGTGAAATCGATATGCGTGACGGATTTCTGCTCGATGCCGAAATAGGTATGCGCACGTCCGTAAGTGTAATCGATAATCTGATCGGGCAAGATCAGGCTGCCAGCGGTCATGGCTGGTGTAATGCCACCGACCGCATTCACCGCGATCACATGACTCGCACCGGTTTCCTTGAGCGCCCAGATGTTGGCGCGGTAGTTCACGTCATGCGGCGGGATGGTGTGCCCATGGCCGTGGCGCGCCAGAAAGACCGCGTTCTGGCCTCCGAGATGACCGAACACAAGCGGCGCGGACGGCTCGCCGAATGGCGTGCGCAGCACTTCGCGCCGGGTAATTTCCAGATTCTTGAGATTGGTGAGTCCGCTGCCACCGATAATCGCTACAAGCCGCATGTCTGATACACCCGAAGTATTAATTAATTCTCGTGTACGGCCGCCACGGCATAGACCCCCGGCGCGTTACGCAGGTAGCTCTTGTAGTCCATGCCGTAACCGAATACGTAGCGGTCGGGTATCTCGAGTCCGACGAAATCGACATCGATTGCCACCTTGCGTGGCCGGTCCTTGCGGGTCAGGACTGCCTTGAAGACGTGCCTGGCGCCGTCCGTCCGGTAACGCGTCTCGATGGCTGCCAGGGTCTTTCCTTCATCCAGGATATCGTCCACCAGCAGTACGGTACGATCGCGCGCCGGCACATACGGACCGGCAATCCACTCAAGTTCGCCGCCTTTAATATGCGCGCCATAGCGCGTGGCATGCACGTAATCGACCTGGAGGGGAAATTGCAAACGGGTCAGAAGTTTTCCGAACGGGACGACGCCACCGTTCATGAGACAGACCACGACAGGATTGGTGTCGGCGAGTTGCTGCTGGATGGCGGCCGCCATGCTATCCAGGGCCGCTTCGACTTGTGGTTCCGAAAACAGGCAATCAGCCTGCTGGAACACCTCCCACGCCTGCTCTGGGGTAACCGCCGACAAGGGGGCTGGCTCGTTTCAGTAGGTGAAGGTTACGGTATCGTCGTCCATGGCCTGGCTGATGATGTACGCGCCGCCGACGGTCTCTTCGATCTCCGGGATAAGATCCCTTCCCCACAATTCGAGCGTGGGCGTGCAGACCTTGAACTTTACACCCGCTTCATGCGCGTCCTTGATGAAGTCGTAGACACTCTTCGGGCTGCCTTCCTGCACATGCAGCTTTTCCGCCACACCCTTGATCGCGAGCTCGCCGGCACGCGCCGTGAGAATAACCTCCACGTCGTATTCCATGGCCGCGGCGACGGCGGCCTGAAAAAAAGGCGCGCCCAGCTCCGCTCCGTTGGTGGGATCGGTGTTGACCATCACAATCATGAGTTTATTGGGCATGCATCGCTCCTTCTGACAGCAACACTGAATCGGCACTTGACTGGCTGCGCGAAGCAATTATATCGGCAGATGAAAACCGATACTACCGCAGACGCGGCAACCTTCATCCGAGGTTGTCTTTTGAATCAGTCCGGAATTTTGAGCTTTCCCAGATACTCGCGGAAGCTGTCCTTCAACTCCGGGTGCTGCAAGGCGAACTCCACGGTAGCCTCCAGGTAACCCTGTTTGCTGCCGCAATCGTAGCGTTTGCCCTTGAATTCATAAGCCAGCACCTGTTCGCGGGCGAGCAGGCTGGCGATACCATCGGTGAGCTGGATCTCACCGCCCGACCCTGCCTGCACGCTGGCCAGATGACTAAAGACGCGGGGCGTCAGAATGTAACGCCCGATGGCGGCGAGCGTGGACGGGGCCTTGTCAGGCTGCGGTTTCTCAACAATTGCTTCGAGTTTGTGCAGACCGGAACCCAGCGGACGGGTCTTCACAATGCCGTAGAAACGGGTTTCCTCGAGCGCCACCTGTTGGACCGCGAGCACCGAATTACGATGATGTTCATAGACAGCCACCATCTGCTTGAGCACCGGCGGATTGGCATGGATGAGGTCATCGGCAAGCAGTACGGCAAACGGTTCATCGCCTACCACCTGTTGGGCACAGAGCACGGCATGACCCAGCCCCAGGGCTTCGCTCTGGCGGATATACACGCAGGTTACGTTGGATGGCAGCATGCTCTGGATTGTTCCCAGCAACCTCTCCTTGCCGCGCGCCTTGAGTTCGGTTTCCAGCTCATAGGCCTTGTCGAAATGATCTTCGATGGAGCGCTTGCTGCGGCCAGTGACGAAAATGAGTTCGGTGATGCCGGCCGCCACCGCCTCCTCGACGGCGTATTGGATAATCGGTTTATCCACGATCGGCAACATCTCCTTCGGGCTTGCCTTGGTGGCAGGCAGGAAGCGTGTGCCGAGACCGGCGACCGGAAATACTGCTTTGGTAATGGCTGTCATAGTTTCAGCAAGTCAGAAAGGTTGATGGATTCAGGCGCCGCGGCCGATCGCGTGATACTCGAAACCGGCTTCCCGCATGACCTTCGGTTCGTACTGGTTGCGGCCATCGAAGATGACCGGGTTCTTCATGAGCGTGCGCATGCGCTCATGGTCCGGATGGCGGAACGACTTCCATTCCGTGACAAGCACCACTGCGTCCACATCTTTCAGGGCATCGTACTGATCTTCAACAAAGCGCAGCTGGCCGGATGCGAACCAGGCCGCCGGCAACTCCTTTCGCGCCGCCTGCATCGCCACCGGGTCATGCGCGACTACGCGCGCACCGGCGCCGATCAGCTCGTGCAACAGCACGACGGATGGCGCCTCGCGCATGTCATCCGTGCCCGGTTTGAATGCCAGGCCCCACAGACCAATGATCTTGCCCGACAAATCCGCGCCATATCTGCGGGCAACTTTCTGAAACAATACGTGTTTCTGGGCGTCATTACGCTCCTCCACCGCCTGCAGCAGCTTGGGCGTGAAGTCATTTATCTCAGCAGTGTGAATCAGCGCTTTAACATCCTTTGGAAAACACGAACCGCCGTAGCCGCATCCGGGATAGATAAAGGAGTAACCAATGCGTGAATCCGAACCGATGCCAACGCGCACACTCTCCACATCCACGCCGACTCGCTCACACAGGCCGGCAATCTCGTTCATGAACGAGATCTTGGTGGCCAACATGGCATTGGCGGCATACTTGGTCATCTCCGCCTCACGCACACCCATGTAGACAGTGCGTTCGTGGTTACGTGTAAACGGGGCGTATAACTCGTGCATGACGGCACGGGCACGTTCACTGTCGGTACCCACTACAATCCGGTCCGGGCGCATAAAATCCTCGACTGCCGCGCCTTCTTTAAGAAACTCCGGATTGCTGACAATATCGAATTCCACGTGTACGTTTCGCCGGTCGAGCTCCGCCTGGAGCGCGCTGCGGACCTTGTCGCCAGTGCCGACCGGAACAGTGGACTTATCGACCACGACCGCGTATTGATTCAGGTGTCGGCCGATTTCCCGTGCCACGGCCAGCACGTATTGCAGATCGGCAGAGCCATCTTCACCCGGGGGTGTCCCGACAGCGATAAAGAATATATTCGTGTCTCGCATCGCCTCGACCAGCGAGGTGGAGAAACGCAGACGATCTACCTTGCTGTTGTTGACTACAATCGCATCAAGTCCCGGCTCATAAATCGGCAGTATGCCCTGCTTGAGGCGGTCGATCTTGCCTTGATCGACGTCCACACAGGTCACCTCGTTGCCCATCTCCGCAAAACACGCGCCGGTCACTAGTCCGACATACCCGGTTCCGATTACAGTAAGTTTCATGGTTTATTCTTCATATTTGAGAATAATTAGCGCATACGAGCCGAACCGTGAGGCAATCGGCTATCCTGAATTGCATTGCCGGGGACCGACTTCGCGCAGCTCTTTCTATTCTATACATTAATTATGGCGTACGACCCGGGTTCTTGAGTGGAATGACCACCCCGCCATGGCCGTTAACGTCCGCTGCGGCAAGCGACAAACTCGACTGATGCTCAGGCACCAATTCAGAAAGCAGTCCATAAATCTGCCGGGCATCATCTGTTCTACAGGCGATCGCTAACTTGTCGAGCATCTGCTCAAGCTGCACAAATTCCATGCTGCGACTGTTGGCAAGCAGAATTTTCGGGTGTGTTGTTCCAGCGAGTTTCTCGGATTCATGGAACAACTCTTCGTAGAGTTTCTCGCCGGGACGTAGCCCAGTGTAGACGATTTCAATATCCTCGCCCGGTTTCTTGCCGGAAAGCCGGACAAGCTGCTCAGCCAGGTAGGAAATCTTCACCGGCTCGCCCATATCGAGCACAAAAATCTCTCCACCCTTGCCCATGGTACCGGCCTGCAGAATAAGCTGCGCAGCTTCGGGAATGGTCATGAAGTAACGCGTGATCTCGGGGTGTGTGACCGTGACTGGCCCGCCTTGCGCAATCTGCATCTGAAACAACGGAATCACACTCCCGGCCGATCCCAGTACATTGCCGAAACGCACAGTGATGAAATGCGTGGACGAGCGAACGCCCAGGTTCTGGCAGTAGATCTCGGCCACGCGCTTGGTCATGCCCATGATATTGGCCGGGTTCACGGCCTTGTCGGTGGAGATCATGACGAATTTGCTGCAACCATAGCGATCGGCAAGCGATGCCAGGTTGCGTGTACCGAGCACGTTGTTTTTCACTGCCGCGCGCAACTGATGCTCAAGCATCGGCACATGCTTGTACGCGGCTGCGTGCAGAATGACCGCGGGCCGGTGTGCGCGCAGCATCTGCTCTACTGCTGCCGTATCATTAATATCGCCAAGCAACGCGGTAAGTTTAAGCTCCGGGAATGTCCGCCTCAGCTCGAGTTCGATCGAATACAAGTTGAACTCGCTCTGCTCGAAAATAACGAGGTGTGCCGGCTTGAGGCGCGCCACCTGCCGGCAGAGTTCCGAACCAATGGAACCACCGCCGCCGGTTACGAGGATGGTCTTGTCCTCCACACCGCGCGTGATCGCCGTCCAGTCAAGCGACACGCTCTCGCGTCCAAGTAAATCGTCGATCTTGACCTCGCGCAACTCTTTGAGGCTTACCTGGCCTGTCACCAGATCCTTCATGTGCGGCAGCACACGGAACGAAACACCAGTGGCCTCGCACAAACCGACCACACGTTGCATTTGCCGAGAATTGGCGGAAGCCAATGCGATCACAATGAGCTGCACATCGAGATCGGCGGCCAGCACAGGAATGACATCGCACGCGCCTGCAACCCGAATTCCGTGCACATCCTTGCCCAGCTTTACCGGATCGTCATCCACAAAAGCCACCGGCCGGTAGGCATGCAACGAATCACGCAACAGGTCACGCACCAGCATCTCGCCAGCCTGGCCGGCACCGACAATCAGGACATTCTTTACTTCCTGGTCGTACAGGCGCCGGTCCTTGATCCAGCGATACACAAAACGCGGAGCACCGAGCAGAAAAACAAGCAGGATGGCGTCCAACACGAACACGGAGCGCGGCACTCCCTGCAGGCTGGTGAGGAAAATGATCGCCGGCGCGACAACAGCCACACCGGTCAGCGCCGCTTTCAGAATCCGGAAAAGATCGGGCATCGAGGCAAAACGCCACACTCCGCGGTACAGGCCGAAATACCAGAAGAGACTGCCCTGTGTGACAAGCACCAGCGGCAACATGCGTAGCGCTTGATGCCAGAACTCTACAGGAATGCCATCCAGGTTAAAACGCAGCCAGTAGGAGCCTAACCAGGCCAAAGGAATCATCAACAGGTCGTGCAGAAAAACCGTGTAGCGGCTCTGCGTCTTACTCAGTAACCGCATCATAATTTTCGTTTTGTCTCCATACGGTGAACGGCGATCATCAGCAAAGGGTACACAAGGCACCAGAAGAGAATCAACACAACCTGCCCCGGAAAACTAAGATTCTGCGCCAACAGCGCGGATAGGCCGCAGGCCAGCATCAGCACATACTCGTATATCACTGTCTTTTTATGTCCCCAGCCAGATTGTACCAGACGCTGGTAATAATGGGACTTGTGTGCCTGCCAGACCCGTTCACCACGACCCAAACGGCGCAATAGCGTGACCGTTGCGTCGACAATGAAGGGTGAAAATACCAACAGCGCCACCCAGAAGTGAAACACCCCTTCGCGCGCACCCCATATGGATAGTCCGCCAGCCAGCAGGCCAAGCAACGAGGAGCCGGTGTCGCCCATAAAGATGCGCGCCGGTGGAAAGTTGAACATCAGGAAACCGGCAGCGGCCGAGACAATTATCAAGTTGAAAGCCAGGAAAATCGGGTTGCCTGCCAGATATCCCAACAGGGCAAAGGTGCCGAAACCGATCACGGTCATACCTGCGGCAAAGCCATCCATGCCATCCATGAAGTTGTACAGGTTGATCATCCAGATTAGGTACAGAAGCGAGAACGTCGCTCCTAACCATGCTGGCCATTCCCAGACGAATCCCGGCACCTCAAGCGTCATCAGCCCCAAGCCACCAGCCAACAGCATTCCACTGGCGACCAAGTGACCGACGAACCGGCTGCCAACCGACATGCCTTTCATGTCGTCGAGGAAGGATATAGCCGCCACCATTAAGGCACAGGCACCCAACCAACCTAGGGCCCGTGGCACTCCGGCCAACGCCATCCACATGGTCATTCCAACCAAGATCCCGATGACAATCGCTACCCCCCCAGAACGCGGCGTAGGCCGCGTATGCAGCGATCGTTCGTTTGGATGGTCGAGGATATGGGGCCACGACACTGTGCCGCAAAAGCGCTGGGTTAGAAACGCGGAGTCTCTCAGCGCCAGCAATACCGCAATGAATGTTTCAATGGTCACTTGGGAACCTTCTAGCTGAAAAAGCTGATTTACTTGTCAGATTGTTGCAGGAATACACGCGCGGTAGCAGTCGACCAGTATCAACTGTCTGAGGCGACGGCCACCCAAGTGCTCGACGCGAGTGACTTGAGTCCAACCTCAGCGAGCAGCATAAGGCGTAGAAAGACACTGGGCTTATTAAACAGACTTATTGCGTACTCAGGCCATGCGGGTAGGACCGGCAACATGCGCACAGGCCTGCACATAGCTGCAGCAAGATGTCGGATAAAAACCGGTGTTGAAGAATCCTCGCCACCACAAAGCACATCTGATGGCAACTTCAAATCTGGCATTCATCTCTTCACCGCACCAATGGCATGCTTGAGGGGGATCGCCTTGGTTCAGCCTCGGCCGAGCATCTCCCGTACCCCCTCGGCTAACCCCACCCTCGCTCGCCAGCCCAGTTCCAGCTCAATGCGTGCCGGAGAATAGCAGGCAGATCCCAGCAATCGATCCACCACCTCGAAATTCAAGGGCAATGGCCGGTTCAAAATATATCCGACGCCGTCACCCAACCGACCACCGGCATGCAGCAGGGCGGCCGGTACCCGCCACCGAGCCGGTCCCTTGCCTTGCACTTCGCGGATCTTGTCGTAAATCTCCCGTCCCGAATAGGCTTTCGAATCAGCGACGATGTATGTCCGACTACTCGCAGCCGGAGATTCAGCTACCAATCGCATCGCTGCCACTACGTCATCCACATGCACCAGCGATCGGCTGTTACCCGTCTCCGGCAGCGGCGGAAACCAACCGGCGCGGATGCCGCGCGCCATCCGCTCCAGGTTACCCCGTCCACCCAGGCCATAGACCATCGCCAACCGAAGATTCACCACGTGCATACCGTACTTCGCACCGGCCTCCAGCACGGCCACCTCCGCCGCCCGCTTGGCAAGGCCGTAGGGCGTGACCGGCTCGCCCGGCAAATCCTCGTCGGCGCAGATATCGCCCGGTTCGGCCATGGCTTTGACACTGGAAAGGAACACGAAGCAGCGCACGCCCGACTCGCCTGCCGCGACCAGAAGGTTTCGCGTACCATTGAAGTTGATGCGCCAGTGGGCGTCTGGATTGGTCGAAACAAAAGCATGGGCATAGCCGGCGCAGTGGAATACACATTCGATGCCTTCACAGGCCATATGCAGAGAAGCAGGGGCAAGAAGATCACCCCTGACAGCTCCTGGCAAAGCTCCGGCACTTCTCACCAGCGCACGATCACCGGCCCGCAGCATCCGGCGGCCGATGAAGCCAGATGCTCCAGTGATGAGAGCGCTCATGGCCACTACATCCCACTTCGTTTCGGCAAGCGCCCGATATGCTTGATGAAGTAACGGGCCATGCTAGATAGATGCCACTTGAGGTAGCGCAGATTGTGGCGGCTGGCGCGGCGCGCATCATGCACTACGTGCATCAATGGGCACAGCAGCAAGTCGTACCCCCCCTTCCTCAATCGCGCGCAAAGGTCCACATCCTCATAGTACAAATGAAAGCCTATATCAAAACCATCTACAGCGCGAAAGACTTCGCTGCGCATTAGCAGGAACATTCCTGCCAGCCAATCCGGATGATAAGGCGAATCACCGAGACAATAAGCAAGACGGCCTCCGTCCGCAGCACCCATTGCTTTCAAGAGTAATCCCCAGGGCGTTGGAAAGTGGCGCGCGCTATCCTCGATCTCACCTCGGGTGTTCAGAACCGCCGGAGCTGCAAGTGCCACATGTGGATCCGCCAGACAAGCCACGAGCACAAGAAATGGGTTCTCCGGCATGCGGATGTCCGGATTAAGCACACAGAAAAACGGTGTGCCGCAATGCCTGAATGCAGCATTGTGATTGGCCGCGAAACCTTGCGGCTTCGCGTTCCGAATTACTACGACACGCGCCGCCACTTCATCCGGTACTGGAATCTCTGCCTCCGGAAGGTTCTGCGTCAACACGATGGAACCGACTTGAGGGTAGCGAGCCAGATCGCCCAACAACGTCGCCACGAGATCACCTTGCCCATGACTGACCACAGACACCGTAACTGGAGTACCCATCCGATCAGCCACGCTTGAATACCCCATAAACGCAATATTGCGGCATATGTCTATCCAGCCAGGCAGAGCGCAACGGCATGTGAAATACCCGCTCACATTGCATTCGAGCGGAAGCCATCACCGTCACCAGAACATCCTCGTCATAGAAAATTTTGTGGTCTGGATCCCTCGCATAGCCTCGTCGCCCAGGTACGCCCACGATCAAAACACCCTCGGGCCGGAGAACACGATGAATTTCCGTAAGCAACGGCCGCGGGGACTCGAGATGCTCCAGCACATTATCCAGGACCACGCCATCAAAATCGGCATCCGCAAACGGGAGATGATCAGGTGCCATGACTCTGGCATCGAGCCCTTCTTCGCGGCACCAGGCTACCGTTGCAAGGTTGATGTCCACCCCGACCGTTCCGGTCCGGAAACGCAGCAAATCGCCGATCCCGCAGCCTACGTCCAGCACCCGCCCGCACAAGTAACGGCACATCCGTGGATATAGCCAGTGGCGCCGGTACCACAACCCCAGGCGACTACGGCTTTGAAGATACGCAAAGTAATCGTCGTGACCACTCATGAGGTTTCTTCAACCAGCTTCAGGTACTTCCGAACGGCCGTGTCCTGTCGGAATGCGTCCGGCAGCAGGCTGGCTCGTCTCCCCGATTTGCGACCCGCATTTGCCGCAACCGACATGGCTTTCGCCAGTTCGGAATCGCTGGAAAACAATATACTCCCGCCATTCTCGCGGACCAGCTCCGCATTGCCGTCGACTTTCCGCAGGACACACGGTACGCCCAGATGCAATGCCTCCAGTGCTGCCCGCGAAATGCCCTCGGAAAGCGAAGGGAGCACCAAGGCATCCGCGCGCGCGACCAGGGGGTGGGGGTCGGGTACGTGGCCATGCAACCTGATTCGTTCTCCCAGGCCACGCGCAGACACTTCCGCCTCAAGCCGTGTCCGCAAGGGGCCGTCACCGACCATATCTAATTCAACCTCATATCCCCGGTAATGCAGTTCATTCAGAGCGTGCACAACCAGGCCCGGCTGCTTGCGTTCGTTGAGCGATCCCAAGAAAACGAAACGCAACGGACCGTCCGGAATCGCGGATATCCGATAGACATCCAAATCCGCCTCGTCAACAAAATTGCCAATCACCGCCGGCAAGCTGCGGGTGTAGAACCGTACTTGTTCTGCCATGGCTGCAGTCATCGTGATCACGTGATCAAACGATCTCAATGCCATAAGGTGGCCTACCGCGAAAATAAGACCTGGCAACCCGTAATCGTGACGGTAATTGCGCAGCAGGTTGCCACGCACGCTGGCACAGATCACGGCTTCTTTGCGGCAGAATCGGTTCACGAGGTCGGCGGAAAGGCACATGGATATCGAAACAACTCTGGCTCTCCCTCCAGCTTCCTGCAGCATTGCGCGGTAGGCCTGCAAGCGCCCGCGCCAGCCACCGACAACTCCTTCCAGAAATCGCTGCTCAACCAGCGGATGCAGCGGCGCATCGACGCCGGTGCCTGGCTTCAAGGTCACCAGGACAACCCGCCGTACGTCTGCTAGCGCATTCGCCAGGGCATAAGCCCCTTTCACCGGTCCAGTAGGATGCAGAGATGGCACCAGAATGAAAAACGTCCGCTTCATAAATCGCGCGCAGCAGTCAGAATACGCTCTGCTCGTCGTGTCCAGGTATGGTGCCGCAGATACTGCGTATGGGCATTCTCCCCCAGAGCGGTGGCCAGGCCTGGCTCGGCAAGCAGCCGGTCCAGCGCCGCCACCCAGGCAATGACCTCACTCGGAGATACTAATAAACAGTTTCCCCCATCTTTCAGAACTTCACGCAATACGGGCAGGCCGGATGAAATGATGGGAACGCCAGCACCCAGATACTCAAACATCTTCATTGGCGACATCCAGCGCGCCGTATCGTGCCCGGCGACGCCGATGGAAACACTTTCCTGATATGGCATCAACAACACATCCATGCTGCACATAGCCTTGCGAGCGACCGGGTGGGGAACATGGCCGATGTAACGCAAATTAGCTAACCGATTGACCGCACGACGGGCAATAACATCTGCATCGTTACCGCCATAGACCAGGAACAAGCAGCGCGGCCGGGCAGCGGCCATAGCCTCGATGATTTCCACCCCCCTTCCGGGGTAGAGGTGGCCAAAATATCCGCAGACCAGATCCCACTTCCCTTTTGCCGATGGCGCCAGCGTGACCAGGATTCGCCGCCGATCCGCCGCATCTATAGGAAGGATGCCATCCGGCGCCGCATCATGCAGCACCAGGGGACGGAACGGAGTCGCGCCATGATGCCGCGCAAGATACTCAATCAGGTGATCAGAAATCGCGATCGTGGTCACCCAAGGCCGGGTCATCACCGCGCGTTGCATGGTCTTGCGAATACCTCGTTCCAACTGGTGCGTTTCGAACAGCAAGGGCTTTTTTTGCAGAATCGCAAGAACAAAAGCCGCATAAAGGTTCCGCGACAGGATGGCATCCGGTCTCGCCCCCTGCTTGATTGCCTTGAGCGCAAGCGCCGCAATCCGCAAATTGTCTCCACGGGACGACGGGTTGTAGCAGGTGGCCAGCCGCATGGCGGAGGCATCAACGCCATAGGCTGTCTGCACTTCGCTGGGCAAAACTGACGAATCGGGCATCGCCCTCTTGGCAAAGAGCGTAACATCGGCACCCGCCCGCACAAGACCATCACACTGCCAAATCACATGCACAGAATTCGCTGAGCGTGACGGGAGTGTAGAAGGCGAAACGTAATAAAAACGCATCAGATGAGAGGCTTCGTCGACCTGACAGAAGGATGGAAGCCGATTCCTGGATAGCCGCAAAACCCCCAATCGCCTGCCCTTTCCGGCTCAATCGCCACTTGAATTCGTGCCAGTGTCAGCAGTCGGAACCAGGAATCCCAGAGATCGGACTCATCCCAACGGCGTGAGTAGCGGCTCCAGTGGGTATGAATCCGGTCGTGCGCAGGACGCTGGAGTGTCAGCCCATAACGCAACCGTTCCAGAAATAACGGCATATTCCCGGCGGCACGTCCGATATGAACAGCGGTTCGCCAAAGATTGGCGGGCGTCCGGGGGCGAACGTAGAGCGACTCGGCGAAGCCGCCGTCCGCGCGCTGCTCGGATATCAACGTAGCAGCCGTTCGTTCGAGCAGGGCGCGGGTCTCGCCGTCGGGCACCTTTCCGCACGGTGTCAGCATGAATACTGCATCATAGTCATAGCAGCCGCCACCGCCAGAGTACGGTGCAAAATGTCCTTGATCATCCGCAAGCGCGCGCACAGCGGAAACCGCAGCTTCAGATCGAGGATTCTCGACGCCAAGGTATTCCAGAATCTCATGCTGATGGTAACCGTTCTGAAATTGGAGATGGGTCATTCCACGATCCTGCCCCCAAAATCCAAATCGATTCATGTGGACCAGATGGAGGTCCACCCATTCGTCTAAGCGGGGCTGAGTATCCAACCCCAGCCAATCTCTGCCGTGCAGGAGGAAAATGGCCAGAAACATCGCCTGGTTACCAGCTCCAGCCTTACCTATAAGGCAACCATTAGCATGCAGTACCTTTGCGATATCGCAATTAATTTGCTCCACCACAAGATCATCCAAGGGATCCTCCCTTAGTAACCCTATTGCGCTAAGGGCAGTTAGGATAAAAGCAAGGAGCTGCCTATACGATTTGTGTGTAGGGCATCCTGTCCATCGACTACGCTCCTCGCGAATTTTTTTCCTTAAAGAGTTGGCCAATTCGTTTGCGTCAACAAGGAGACGCTGATCTCGCAACAAAACACCACAAAAAATACCAAAACAGAGGGCGAAGGCGCTCGTTTCCGAGTTCTCTGTTAGCCTGTATTCGTTTTCTGATGAGTGGCACGTTTGAACAAATCGTGCGAGCTTATCTGCGACGGTATCTAGACTCTCTATAACCACTTCGCTAGCGCCTCTTGCAACCGAGTCGCGACAAAACGTCTCTTTGCACTATCCAAAATCCATAACCATGTGCCTATGGCCCAGATCGCGCTAGCTATTGTGCAACTGAATAGCGCAACAAGCGGCCCGTTGTCTAATCGCGGAATATCAAACAACAGAATCGCGGCACCCAGTCCCAACAGACCGACAGCAAACGGCTTAGCGCTCGCGATCACGAGCCTGCCCAAAGGCATTTCGATTTCTTTCGCCGCCAACATCAGCAACACCATATAGCGCAAGACGAACGCGAAGCTCAGCCCGTACGCTAGGCCACTTAGGCCAAGCCCTCCGAGTTTCATCATCAGCAGACCAGCCATTAGCCCGAGAACAGATCCAATAAACTCTATCAGTGAAGCCTCCCAGTGCCGGCCTATTCCCATCAACACACCCCTTACAGCCGCTCCAGGCGCAATAAATGAAGCGCCCAGAACGAAAACTGCCAGCAACTCTGTCATCATCTGTAACGAAGTGGCGTCCACCGTTGGCCCCGCCAGCCAGACTTCCAGCAGAAGCGGTCCAGCAAGCAACAAGAGCAACACGGACAACGCCACCACAGAGGATGACGTCCGGATTGCGCCTACAGTAATGTCCCTCAAATGTGCGCGATCACTGTCTGCGCCCAAAGCGCTCGCGATCGGGGCCACGAGTCCGCCCGCGGAAGCGCCGAACGACATTGCCTGAATTACCAGCAGGAGGGGGAAACTGAAAATGGCAGCAGCAGTTAAACTGAGTCTCCCTGCCGCCAAGGTGCTCCCCTGGATCAATAACATTGCGGCAAACGTCAGCAGAAACGACGCCCCACTGTGAGAAAGCAGTTCCCTAAGTGCTTCCACGGAGAACCCTCGCCAGTCTGTTTTCAACTTGTTGTAGCGCAACCCCGCCCTATACTGGATAAGATTCATGATTAGTGGCGGCACTAAAACAGCAACTGCGAAAATCACAATCCCAGCTTGGGCGAGTGTCACAACGGCGACAGCGAGAATTGTTCGAAGCAGCACCGCTGCCAAGTCCAAACCAAAATAAATATCAAAGCGGTGAACCGATGCCAACAAACCATACCCAACCCTCAGCGGCAACCCAACCAGACTTGACAGGATCGCCAATCCCAAAAGAATCTGCGTAGTTGACTTTCCTGCTTGATCCATGGAATAGAACATCGCCAAAAAGTGCGAAGAATAGGGCAAAAGTAATAGCCCGATGACGGCGATCGCTAATGTGCTCACGAACGCAGTAGACACATATCTCTGAACATCTTCCTCATGACCATTCGCCCGCAGTCTGGGCACAATCCTGGGCAGTGCAGACGATGTTCCAAAATCAAGCATCTGCAAGTAGGACGCCACGCTTGTCGCAATAACCCATATACCGATTTGTTCCAGGCCATAGAATCGTGTGGCGACGCCCGTTATGACGAAAGATGCCAATGCTGACACGAGCTTGTGGCCCCACAAGACCCCAATATTCCAGGTTGTTCGTTTGAGCCCAGGAACCACAGAAAGCGCGCGACTACGCGTTTGATGATCGGATATCTTCGGCGTGATCATTGAGGAAAAAGCCAAGCACGGCAAAAAATACAGGGGCGAGAGTCTGTGACGTCCAACCCACTATAGAATATATAAAGAAATCGAACCCCATCACGAGCACCATCAAAATAACCCCTGCCCCATACGCAGCGCCCTTCTCACACGTCACAGTCAATCTTACCCCGCGGACAGCGCCTCGCATCACCACTACAAAGAACAGCACCATTCCAACAAGACCAATCAAACCAGCCTCAAACAGAATTGCGATAGCGCCCGGGTAAGTGCCACGAAGCCCAAACTTCGTATACAAGATGTCTCTACGATCTTCTCCCAATAATGGGCTAGTATTTATTGCGCCAGCGCCATATCCGAAAAGGACGATAAGCGGGCCTTGATCCAGCTTGTGTTCGACAGTTGCCTGAATCAGACGAATCCTGCCAAGTTGTATATTGGTATTTTCGTCAACGCTTGTACGGGATGCGTTCAGTGGCGATGAATAGCCGCGGGTCAGATAATCTCGCGCATATGTCAAGCTCTGCATAATGCACGACTGTGGATTATGTTCGTTATCGCATCGTAACGATGGGATCATATAAGTGGCCGCAATCGCAATACCGACACTAATACCCGCCAGTGCTGTGAAGCGGCCAGTAAGGCCTTTTATATCAACCCACCCCGCTTTGCCCAAAATAGCTTGATTGTTTAAACGCAATTTGAATCCCACATAAATTGCGCCAGCAATCACGAAAAAAAGCGGGAGAATAAAGACAATTGCCCGTTTTTCGTTAATAACACCAAATGCGGAAAAGAAAAATATGAGAACAGGGTATAGAAAGCCACCTCTACGCAAATAAATCGGCACCAGAAATGATAATGCGAATAGAGGAACGAGTAATCCAAGCTGCCCCGCGTTTTGGCTAAGCGTACCTATCCAATGTTTTTCATCTACACCGATAAATGCAAGCTTCCATAATGCTACTGGAAGCTGTACAAGAAAGATGAACACCAACATCAGGATTATCATCCTGCGTGCCTGGCGAGGCAGCTCGAGATTCAGAACGGCCAAAAAGATAACTACTGGCGACA
>Ga0105106_10000868_pt1 | contig 21497 bp, 16 predicted proteins | sample PPLLaktember2015_5_FD_79109 | JGI IMG/M metagenome (GOLD analysis project Ga0105106, IMG submission 79109) | Freshwater sediment microbial communities from Prairie Pothole Lake near Jamestown, North Dakota, USA - PPLs Lake P8 Core (1) Depth... | ecosystem: Environmental > Aquatic > Freshwater >...
AAACAGCCCGGCCAAAAATCAGTTAACTGAAAAACTTTTTTAATTTTATGCGCTATTTACTTTTATTTGCCATGACAACTATTAAAATACCCCGGTTGTGTCCTCTAATATTATTATTGGTTTTCACCGTCCCCCTTTTCAGCCAGAGAGCTTCAACGGGACCCGGAAGGATAAAAACAGATGACCTGGAAAGCCATTTGGCATTTCTTGCCTCCCCTTATCTTAAAGGCAGGGCAAATGGAGAGCCTGAACTAAATATTGCCACAAACTACCTGGCGGCACAGGCTAAACTTATGGGCCTCAGACCAGCTAACGGGACAAGCTACTTCCATCCTTATTCAATAATCAGAAAATCAATTGACCAGGAAAAAACTACACTTCTCATAGTGAATGATAATAAGGAAAATGTTAAAATAAACAAACCACTGATCCAGCTCTTTCCAACAGGATCTTCTGATTTTGAATTTGAGGGTGAGGTTGTGTTTGCCGGCTATGGCATCAAAGCTGACAAATATAATTACAATGATTTTGAGGATATTGATACCGAGGGGAAGATCATTCTTGCCATGAACCGTTCACCCCTTTCGGAAGATGGAAACAATTTCCGGTTCGAAGAACCCGTATGGTCAACTTTCATGAGCATCCAGATAAAGCTTACAAGTCTTTTATTCTCCAAAGCCAGGGCTATACTCCTTGTTCCTGATCCAAAATCGGGTTATTCGTCTGTTGAGGATCAATATCCCGGTATAGCAAATGAGTTGAAATCAAGCAATTATCTAAAGGGTTCAAAACCATTGACAATTGAGCTCCCCGGTATGCCAAAAATAATTTTCGTCCACAGGGAGGTGGCTGATGAAATTCTGAGGGGAACCGGATATAATCTTGAAGAGTTGCAAATGAGTATTGATTCAAGCCTTAAACCTCATTCCTTCAACATTGCCGGGAAAAAGCTCAGAATAACTGAGGTTTCAAGAACCGACGAAGTGGTCCTTAATAATGTGGCAGCCTGGATTGAAGGTAGTGATCCGGTGCTTAGAAACGAATTTGTAATTTTCTCGGGCCATGCCGACCATACCGGCGGTTCAGGCGATAAAATCAACACAGGAGCCGATGATAATGCTTCAGGCTGTGCTGCTATGCTTGAAATTGCAGACGCATTTCAAAGCCTCGAGAAGAAGCCGCTACGATCACTTTTATTTCTTTGGGTAACAGGTGAAGAGATCGGTTTATTCGGTTCCCAATCCTACATCAATAATCCGATATTCCCGCTCGGGAATACTGTGGCCGACCTTAATATGGATATGATCGGCAGGGTAAAGGGTGTAGCAGATACAACCCCGGAAACACCTATGTCGGGACCCAACGGGATTTTTGTAATTTCCGGCAATCAGAGCATCGAACTGATGAAAATTGCGGAAGAGGCTGACAAGAGATCACCTCTCGATTTTGATTACAGCCTGAGCGGGCGTGATGATCCTTTACAACTCTTTGCCCGGAGCGATCATTATAATTTTGTTAAAAAGGATATACCCGTCCTGTTCTTTACTACCGGATTGCATACTGACTATCATACACCGGGAGACGTAATCGAGAAAATTAGTTTTAATAAAATGGAACTCGTGGCAAAAACAGTCTACGATATTGGCTACACTATTGCAAACCGTAAGAACAGATTGGTAGTAGATAATCCTTTCAGCAAATGGTAAAACAGAAAATCAGCAGGAAAAAATTCCTGTCATCCGCTATCGCCGGATTTACCGGTATAAAACTGATGGCTAAAGATTTCAGCATTGGGCAGGTGGACAATTTTACAAAACGCAGTGTTGGTTCGACAGGCATAATGGTAAGCCCAATCTGCTTTGGAGCCCCCAGGACTAACGATGAATCGCTGATCAGGTATGTGCTTGACAAGGGAATAAACTTTATTGATACCGGACGTACGTACGGTAACGGCAATAATGAAAAACTTGTCGGACGCTCAATAGCAGGGATCCGTGAAAATGTTGTAATCCAGTCAAAAATAAGAATGGATCCAAATGAATTGCCATCGGGAGGGAAGGGGAAAAAGGGCGCCGATGAAATCAGGAGCCTCATGAATTCTAAGATTGAAGCCAGTCTAAACGCATTAAACTCAAATTATATTGACATTCTTCTTTATCACGATGCAGCGGATGAAAATTTACTGTTCCATCCTGAAGTAATGAAAATATTTGACGGGTTAAAGAGTTCGGGAGTGATCAGAGCGCACGGCTTCTCAGCGCATAATGACTATCTGAGCCTGCATGAAAGGAACAATACCGATCGCTTCTATGATGTGATAATGGTTCCCTTTAATAATAAAGGATCATTTATACATTCTGTTAATGGCAGATACTCTGAGTGGGATCAGGACAGATTGATAAAAGCGCTCTCGGAAGCCGGTTCGAGGGGAATTGGTGTAATCGCAATGAAGACATGTTCGGGCGGCAAATATTCACCAGCTCCCGGAATTGAGCCGAGCTTTCCGGAGGCGGTCAGATGGGTCATTAATCATCCCTTTATCAGCGCTGCCGCAGTTGCAATGGCAAGTTTTGAGCAGGTGAATGAATATCTTCCTCTAGCCGGGGGATGATTAAACGGCCTCGGCGACAATAAAGGTACTCCCCCCGATAAAGATCAAATCCGTAGCAGCAGCATCTGACCTTGCAGCATGCAGTGCAGTTTTTACATCAGGGAAGGAATCGCCACTGAGGCCAAACCTCCCGGCTTCAAGCTTAAGTGTCTTTTCATCAAGGGCTCTTGGTACACCGGCCCGTGTAAAATAGTAAACTGCATCGGCAGGAAATAACGGTAAAACAGACATGAGATCCTTGTCGTTTACAAATCCAAGCACAATCCGGAGCCTCGTTGCGGGAATTTTACCCATCTGACTGATAACATATTCCAAACCCTCCTTATTGTGGCCCGTATCACAAATAGTCAAAGGTTTGCGGTCAAGTATCTGCCAGCGTCCCATCAGGCCGGTATTGGCAGTTACTTTCCCTATCCCGGTCAGTATGTTTTTCCCGGTGAAGCTAAAGGTTCCTCTCAAAACTTTAAATGACTGGAATACTGCCTGAATATTGGTAGACTGATAATCACCGCCGAGAGGAGTCGATCCCTCAAAGGAAGAGTCGTCTGAAAGCTCTTTGACAATGAAATTCCTTCTCCCCTTAAGAATATCAAACTCGGCCAGTTCGCATAAATAATTCTGATCTGCGAAAGAAATACGGGAACCTGATCTCTTTGCCCTGCTTAAAAAAACCGACCTTACTTCAGACTGGGTTTCACTTATGACAACAGGAATTTTGTCTTTAATTATGCCGGCCTTTTCAGCGGCGATTTTCTCCATTGTATCACCAAGAAGATCCATATGGTCATGCCCGATATTCGTAATAACCGAGAGCACCGGATTAATTATATTTGTTGAATCAAGCCTTCCCCCCAGTCCAACTTCAATTACGGCAACATCAACGCCGCATTCTGCAAAATAACTGAAGGCAAGTGCAACAGTCATTTCAAAGAACGAAGGTTCAAGAGCGCTTATAAATTTTTCGTGCTGCTTTACAAAGCCCGTTACGGCGCTTCTTGGTATCATTTTTCCGTTCACCCTGATGCGTTCACGGAAATCCTTAAGATGCGGAGAGGTGTAAAGCCCTGTCTTATAGCCGGCTTCCATTAATACAGAGGCGATCATATGCGATACGGAGCCTTTTCCGTTGGTCCCGCCTACGTGTATTGTCCTGTATTTTGTATGGGAATGGCCGAGGTACTCATCAAGAGCAAGGGTATTGTCGAGATCACTTTTATAGGCAGCTTTCCCGATCCTGTGATACGCAGGAAGGCGGGAATAAAGAAACTGCAATGTCTGGTCGTAATTCATTTAACGGGCGTTTCAGATTACCACTTTTGTGTTACAAATTAACATACTTTCAACACATGCATCAATGTATTCTTTATTTTAGTTATTTTTGCAGATCGGTGAAGCATAGCGTATATCTACTGTAGTATACTGAATTTAAACCACTTAGTAATGAGAAAAAAACATAATAAGAAACTTTTTATTATCGACACTAATGTTCTCCTTCATGATTATAAATGCATTTACAATTTCGAGGAAAATGATGTTATAATTCCGATTGTTGTTCTTGAGGAGCTTGATAAATTCAAAAGGGGCAATGATATCATTAACTTCCACGCCAGGGAATTTAACAGGGAGCTTGACAAGCTCTCAGGCGATATGCTTCTGACGGCAAATATCCCTCTTGGTGAAAACCTTGGGAATCTTCATATTGAAACAGGCAAGGACTTTTCCGATAAGGTGAATCAGTCGTTCCCGGAAAGAACCGCCGACCACAGGATACTCGCAATAGCAGAATATGTCTGCAATTCAAACAAGGACAAAACGGTCGTCCTGATAACCAAGGACATTAATCTCAGGATGAAGGCCAAGTCGCTGGGGATAATGGCACAGGATTACCAGAACGACAAAGTTGCAAACATCGATGATCTGTATAAAGGAATACAGGTCCTTGAAGGCGTTGACCATGAGCTGATTGGCAAGCTTTATGAAATTCCTGAGGGGGTAAACTGCACAGATTTCAAGATTGACACCAAGCTTAAGGGGCATCAGTTCTTTATAATGAAGAACAGTGGCGCCAGTGCTCTTGCCCATTACAATCCTGTTAACAAAATGCTTAACAGGGTGATCAAACAAACGACTTACGGAATCGATCCAAGAAACGCCGAACAAACTTTTGCACTTGATGCATTGACAAATCCCGATATTCAGCTCGTTTCCCTGACAGGCAAGGCAGGTACAGGGAAGACACTGCTTGCCCTTGCTGCAGCTCTTCAGCAACACAAGAGATACAAACAGATTTTTCTGGCCCGGCCGATAGTACCGCTGGCAAACCGTGACCTTGGATTTCTTCCCGGCGACGTAAAGGAAAAGATGGATCCGTATATGCAGCCTTTATACGATAATCTTACGGTCATTAAGCATAAATTCAGCCACCAGAGTGCGGAATTCCTGAGGATCAACGATATGATGAAGGAAGAGAAGCTTGTTATCACCCCACTTGCCTATATCAGGGGAAGAAGCCTTTCAAGTATATTTTTCATTGTTGATGAAGCCCAGAACCTTACCCCGCACGAGATTAAAACAATCATTACCCGTGCAGGTGAAGGCACTAAAATGGTCTTCACAGGCGATATTGAACAGATCGACTCTCCTTATCTTGATACCGGATCGAATGGATTGAGTTACCTTTCGGACAAAATGAAGGATCAGGAGATATTTGCACATGTGAACCTCGTTAAGGGTGAACGCAGTTTCCTAGCCGAGCTTGCAAGCAGACTGCTCTAAGGTTGAAACTGAAATATCATAAGAAAATCTCTAATCAAATACAATTAACCATGACAACCAAATCAATCCGCTTTTCTTCAATCCTGCTGGTGATCCTACTTGGGAGCTTCACAGCGGTATCGGCACAATCGAGGCAAAAAAACGCGAAAAGCCAGAAAGTTCGCCGGAATTCGAAAATTGAGAATATTCAGCTTTTCAATGGCAAGGACCTTTCAAACTGGTTATTCTATCTGAAGGACCAATCAGTTGATCCCGCTTCAGTCTTCACTGTTCAGAACGGGGTGATACATATTACGGGTAATCCTTTCGGCTATATGCGCACGAAGGACACCTATTCCGACTACAGGCTTCATGTTGAATGGCGATATCCGGTTGAAGCGACGAACAGCGGTGTCTTCATACATGCAACCCCGCCTGATGCAATCTGGATAAAATGTTTCGAATGCCAGCTTGCTGCAGGTAATGCAGGCGATTTTATCTGCATGAACGGGACCGATATGAATGAACGCAAGGATAAGACGAAGGGCGTTGTTAAAAAGTTGGCCGCTTCCTCAGAAAAGTCTGTGGGAGAATGGAATATAATGGAGGTGGTAGCAAGGGAAAATACCCTGGAGGTCTTTATAAACGGTGTTCTGCAAAATAAAGGAACAGCTATATCATCCACTAGCGGACATATCTGTCTGCAGAGTGAAGGAAAAGATATTGAATTCAAAAATGTATATCTGACAAATCTTAAGAAATCAGGACGCAGATAAAGTTTTAGTTTTTCGATGGTTCAATAGTGCTATGGTTTCGTAGCACCTTAATATAATGAATAATACTAAAAAAAAGGTAGCATTTCATACACTTGGCTGCAAGCTTAATTTTGCTGAGACATCTGCAATCTCCAGGTCATTTCCGGAAGATCGTTTCGATAAGGTACCGGCCAGTGAGGAAGCAGATGTTTATATAATAAATACCTGCTCAGTTACTGATGCTGCCGACAGAAAATGCAGGCAGGCCATCAGAAAATTTATTAACCGTTCGCCGGATGCCTTCATTGCCGTAGTCGGTTGTTACGCTCAGATGAAGCCGCAGGAAGTTTCCTCCATCCCCGGTGTTGACATGGTTCTTGGCACAAATGAGAAATTTGATATTGCCCGCTATCTTGACATAACATCGAAGAGGGAAAAGACGGAAATTCATTCCGGTGGGCTGGCCGGCAAAGTTGATTTTTACCCTTCTTTCTCATTCGGCGGCAGAACCCGGTCATTCCTCAAAGTGCAGGATGGCTGCGATTATGGCTGTTCCTACTGTACTGTGCCGCTTGCACGCGGTCAGAGCCGGAACCAGGCAGTGCCTGAAATTGTTGCCGAAGCTGAAGAAATAGCCCGAAGAGGCATAAAAGAGGTGGTTCTTACAGGCGTTAATATCGGTGATTTCGGAAAATCAACAGGTGAATCCTTTTTGGATCTTCTTCGTGAACTTGTCAGGGTGCCGGGTCTGGAAAGATTCAGGATCTCCTCGATCGAACCGAATCTTTTAACGGATGAGATAATTGAACTTACGGCAGAAAGCGGGAAGGTCCTGCCGCATTTCCATATCCCCCTTCAGAGCGGGAGCAATAAGATCCTGGGCTTGATGAGAAGAAGATATAAAAGGGAGTTGTTTGCCGGAAAGATCGGGATGATTAGTGGGAAAATGCCTTATGCAGGCATTGGTGCTGATGTTATTGTCGGATTCCCGGGAGAAACTGACGCTGACTTCGACGAAACCTGTGCATTCCTCGCGGATATGCCCCTTTCATACCTGCATGTATTCAACTTTTCAGAACGGCCGGGAACCCATGCGGCGCAATTATCCGGAAAAGTCCCCTATGCTGTCAGGGATTTAAGAAGTAAAACATTAATTTCACTTTCAGAGAAAAAACATCTGGAGTTCTGTAAAATGAACATTGGAAGGATATCGGATGTACTTTTTGAACATGCAAGGGATAAGGGAATGATCACCGGTTTTACCGGGAACTATATCAAAACCGAACACCCGTGGGAAAACAGGCTTGCAGGCGCTATTGCCAGGGTTGTTCTCAGGGATGTTGCTCCATCGGGAAGGATGACTGCAGAATTAAAAGAATAGGTTATGACCGATCTTAAAGATTTATGTGCTGGAATTGAAAGTGCTGCCCGTGAGGCCGCCGTATTTATATTAAAGGAGTCGGAACATTTTGATGTTTCCCGGACAGAGACAAAGGGGCTCAATAATTTTGTGACTTATGTTGACAAGGGATCCGAAAAGATGCTTGTCGAAAAACTCTCCGCCCTTGTGCCTGAAGCAGGATTCATTGCCGAAGAGGGCACCTCGACTAAAACAGGCGTTAAATATAACTGGGTGGTCGATCCCCTTGACGGCACAACCAACTTTGTTCACAGGGTCCGCCCCTACGCTGTCAGCATCGGTCTGATGGAAGATGATGAAATTGTTGCAGGTGTCGTTCACAACATTGGCGGGGATGAAATCTTTACGGCATGGAAGGACGGAGGAGCGTGGTTAAACGGCAGAAGGATACATGTCTCAGGGACTACTGTCTTATCGGACTCTCTTATCGCTACCGGATTTCCATACAACCTGTTCGACAGACTGAATCCTTATATGGATCTTCTGAAGCACCTGGTTCAGAACAGCCACGGCGTAAGGAGACTCGGTTCAGCTTCAGTTGACCTGGCCTACGTGGCATGCGGCAGGTTTGACGCCTTCTTTGAATACAATCTTAAACCATGGGACATTGCTGCAGGAATGCTCCTTGTAAGGGAAGCCGGGGGAAGGTTCAGTGATTTTTCAGGTAATATGAAAAAACTAACCGGCGACGAGGCCTTCGCAGCTAACGATCTTATCTATTCTGAATTACTTGAACTTATCGGCCGGATCATGAATAAAAAAACCATTTAACCCGGTGGGAGCCGTCGGATTCTATATTTTCTTCGTGATCAACTGGTTAATGACACTTTTACCTCTCCGGGTATTATATGTTTTTTCCGATTTCCTTTATCTGCTTCTCTATTACTTCCCATCATACCGCCGGAAAGTAGTTAAGCAGAATCTTAGGAATTCCTTTCCGGAAAAAACCGAGAAAGAACTTGTTATGATAGAAAAAAAATTTTACAGGCACCTGGCCGATCTGGTAATAGAAACCCTTAAACTTACCCACTTAAGCAACAAAGAACTGGAAAGGAGGTTCACATTAAGCAATCCGGAACTGCTTGAGAGACTTTATGACGCGGGCCGTGACCTTGCAATTGTCCACAGCCATTATAACAACTGGGAATGGCTGGTATGTATTCCCCGTTATACGCGCTATAAGTTAATCGGTGTTTATAAACCCCTTCAGAGTAAGCTTTTCGACAGGTTCATGAATAAGCATCGCACAAGGAACAGATCAGTGCCGACTCCCATGAAACATGTAATCAGGGATATAGTTGAAAACAGAAAGAACAATATCAGGGCTATGTACGGATTTGTTGCCGATCAGACCCCTGCAAAACCGGATATCAGGTATAGTACTGAATTTCTTAATCAGGATACTCCTGTATTTCTGGGAATTGAAAAAATAGCCGCAAAATATGACATGGCAGTAGTCTTCTTTAATGTCCAAAAAATAAAAAGGGGATTCTATAATCTCACGGTTGAACTGTTGTTTGAAAAGACAAAAGACCTTCCTGAGTATCTTGTTACCAATACACATGTTAAAAGACTGGAGAAGCTGATCTGTGAAAAGCCCGAATACTGGATCTGGACACACCGCAGATGGAAATATAACAAATCCAACATCAATGTATAAGACTGCAGTTGTAATATTGAACTGGAACGGACTCGGCTGGCTTAAAAAATTCCTGGCGATCGTTGTAAAATACTCAGCAGGAAAAGAAACGGTGGTATATGTTGCTGATAATGGCTCCACTGACGGATCAGCTGACTGGGTTGCCGGTAATTTCAAGGAGGTCAGGATTATAAGGCTGGAAAAAAACCATGGGTTTGCAGGAGGGTATAACCTGGCGCTAAAGCAGGTCGATGCCAGGTATTATATTCTATTGAACTCCGATGTGGAAGTTACCCAGGACTGGATAAAACCCCTTATACAGTTTATGGACAATAATCCTGATGTTGCATCGTGCCAGCCGAAGATCAGATCATTTGAAAAAAGGGATTATTTTGAATATGCAGGAGCCGCGGGAGGCTTTATTGACAAGCTGGGCTTTACCTTTTGCAGGGGACGTATTTTTCATTTTGTCGAGAAAGATAATGGCCAGTATGATGATCAGAAAGACATCTTCTGGGCTACCGGAGCATGCATGGTTGTCAGGTCCGATGCCTGGGAAAAGTGCAAAGGCTTTGATGATGATTTTTTTGCACACATGGAAGAAGTCGATCTGTGCTGGAGGTTTCACAAATCAGGCTTCCGGGTCGTTTATGTCCCGGGATCAATGGTGTATCATGTAGGAGGCGGAATTCTCCCGTATGATTCGGAAATGAAAACCTATCTTAATTTCAGAAATAATTTATTCCTTTTATACAAGAACCTGCCTGACTTTGAGTTGCGCACAACTATCTTTAAGAGGAAATTACTCGATGGTCTGGCTGCACTCATGTTTCTTCTGAATGGAAATCTGAAGTGTGTCAGGGCTGTCCGCAATGCCCACAGAGATTTTCGCAGAAGCCGTAATAGCCTGAAGGAAAAAAGGTTGCAAAATATTGAACTGACGGTTACCTATCCGGCAAAACTCATTTTGAACAAGAGCATAGTTTCGGAGTTTTACATTAAGCGAAAAAAGACTTTTGATGCCCTGAATGCTTATCTGTGAATAATATGAAGAACTACCAGATGATTGTCTTCTTTACAGTTGTTCTGACAATCTACTCTCTCGCCAACACATATATTTATCTGAAAGGATACCATTCTATAGCGGCTTTCCGCACTTTCAAACCTCTTTACCTTCTTATTTTCATATTACTTGCTTCCACCTTCATCGCCGGAAAAATACTTGAAGTCAACCATTCATCAGTAGTATCAGATATTCTGAATATCATTGGCGGGTTCTGGATGGCATTCATGCTTTATGGTTTTCTGTTCCTGTTCCTTTCCGAAATAATTTCTGTGATACTCCGACTGGCAGGAGTAATAAATACCGGGAATATAGTGTCCTTTAAAAAATGGGCATATCTTTTTACAATTTCAGCTTCTTTTATTCTGATTACGGGCGGATTCATCAATGCCCTGATCCCAAAAGTCAGAAATTATGAAATTTCAATAGACAAGCCGGCTGACGGACTCCGTGAACTTAAGGTAGCAGCAGTATCTGATATTCATCTGGGCAGCATTATCAGAAGAAGAAGCATGATAAAACTTTCGGGCATCCTCGACACCATAAGTCCCGATCTGGTGCTTCTTCTCGGTGACATTGTGGACGGGGAGATCGGTCCGGTTATAAGAGGAGATCTCTTAAAACACTTCACCTGTCCGCGATGCAGATACGGACTCTACGCCATCACGGGAAATCACGAATATATCGGAGGAGCCGCAAAAACGATACCCTATATTGAGGGAAAGGGCATAAGGATACTTAAAGACGAGGTAGTTGAAATAGGTAATGGAATACAGCTTATTGGAAGGCTTGACAGGGATTCAAAAATGTTTCACGGTACGGAAAGGAAGCCATTAAGTGCATTGATGCAGTTTACCGACTTATCAAAGCCTGCAATTCTTCTTGATCATCAGCCTGTTAACCTTGCTGAGTCTGAAAAAAACGGAATCGACCTGCAACTTTCAGGTCATACCCATAACGGTCAGATGTGGCCTTTGAATTATATTACCCGGCGGATATTTGAATTGAGCTATGGTTACATGAAAAAGGGAAACACACAATTTATTGTTTCGTCAGGCTTCGGACTGTGGGGTCCGCGGGTGCGTTCGGGCAGCAGATCAGAGATACTTGTTATTAATATCAGATTCCGGGAAAAACCCTGAGCCGGAAATACCGGGGCTCACTAAAGAATGTCATAAAGCTTTTCAAGCGTCATCCCCCGGGAACCCTTTATTAAAATCAGGCTCCCTTTTAAAGGTTCGGTTTTAAGGAAATCCTTCAGACTGTCAACATCCGGGAATGATTTGAAACCAAATCCTGAGGAAGCCTTCTGAAAATGAGACCCGACAAGCAGAACCTTATCGGGATTGACCAGTCTGACATCATTGAGCAATTTTATATGCTCTTCTTCGCTTTTTTCACCAAGTTCAAGCATGTCGCCCAAAATGAGGATCCGCCTGGCGGCTTTAAGTTCCGAGAACGATTTGACGGCAACCTTCATACTTATCGGGTTCGCATTGTACGAGTCACAGATCAGTGTGTTGCCCTGTGCTGTCTTAACCACCTGCGACCTGTTATTCCCTGGCTGGTAATCCCTCAGGGCATCGGCGATATCATCCATTTCAACCCCAAGGAATAGTCCTGCCGCAATTGCTGCCTTTACATTTTCGAGGTTATAGGCGCCAAAAAGCCTGGTTTCAATAATATATATTTTATTCTGATACTTCACTCTGACAATCAGGTTCAGATCCGAAGTTATGGCTTCCACAACAAGTTCAATACCCGTGGGATCAGAATAGGGAACTGCCCTGTTTACAAATTTGAAGATCATTTCTGAAAGTAAAGGGTTTTTGTCATTGTAAATCGCGATTCCATTTACTTTCTGCAGATACTCATATAATTCGGTCTTGGCCTTCAAAACTCCGTCAAGCGAACCAAAACCCTCGATATGCGCCGTGCTTACATTTGTTACAATTCCATAATCGGGCCTTGCAATTGAACAGAGTGTACGGATTTCCCTCAGATGGCTGGCTCCCATTTCCAGGATCATCATCTCGGTATCTGCCGGTGCCGAAAGGATTGTCAAAGGCAGGCCTATCTCGTTGTTAAAGTTCCCTTTTGTAAAGTGAACCTTAAACTTCCTGGTCAGAATGGCAGCGGAAAGTTCCTTGGTAGTTGTCTTCCCGTTAGTACCCGTGATCGCAAGAACAGAAGCATTCAGTTCCTTCCGGTAATGGCCTGCAAGGGCCTGAAGTTCAAAGAGGCAATCATCAACAAGGATTGTTTTTCCCGTTTCATACATGGGATCGTCTATTACTGCGAATGAAGCGCCTTTATCAAGGGCCTCGGCAGCATATTTGTTCCCATTATAATTTTGTCCCCACAGTGCAAAAAAGATTTGATCCTTTTTTACTGTCCTTGAATCAGTTGCAATACCTTTAGACTCTTTGAATAATCCGTAAAGCAGTTCAGTTTTCATAAATCTAAAAAAATGCCTCATTATGTTAGCATAATGAGGCTATTAATAATTTCTTTCCTTTTAGTTATCAAAGACCTGCAGGACTCCCGACCCTGATCATTGCGCATCTGAATCCGATATCATCCCTTGCGCTCTCCTGGTCAAGAAATCTTCTTGTGGAAGGATTCAGCCAGTAGGCCCGGTCTTTCCATGATCCTCCTTTAAAAACTCTTGCTTTGTCATTAATAAGAGTAAAGTAATCATTGGTCTCCTGGGCATACATCCTCAGTGAACCCTGTTTATTGTCTTCGGTAGTCCAGTCGCCGCCTCCGACAATTGAAGACTGGAGGTCACCGTCACGGTAATTCCTGTAGTCACCTTTCTGATAATTATATCTGTTTGCAACATCACTATCCTTAACGGTATCGATATAAAGCTTGCCCAATTTGTCTTTTCCGATAACCTGTCCGTTGGCATCCCTCCTGAGGTCAGTGAAAACGTTGCCCCTGAATGGATTGAAACCATCGACATCTTCGGAGGTAAGTGGACGGTAGACATCCTGTACCCACTCATTGACATTGCCGGCCATGCAATAGAGTCCGTAATCATTAGGCCAATATGATTTTACATCAGTTGTGATGCTCCCATTGTCGTTAAGGCTTCCGGCAACGCCCATCATGTCTCCCCTTCCGCGTACAAAATTACCCATCATCTCACCCCGGTTCCGCTTTTCGGAATTTCTTACATTATGGCCATCCCATGGATAGATCCTTCTTTCATACACTCTCTCTTCGAAAGTGTTTCCCCTGAGGGCATATGCCGCAAACTCCCATTCAGCTTCAGTAGGAAGCCTGTAGGCCGGAAGCATGATGCCATCCTCAAAGTTGGTACGCCTTTCGGTCTGATTGGGGTTAAGGCTTTCACGCAGCTGGTTTACAACACCCTCATACTGGCCGGCCAGATAAGCTTCTGTATTGAAGTTCTTTTCGTTCAGCTGATTTGGATCAGGGTTCAGTTCACCCTCATCGATAAGTAGCTGTTCGTTCACCCTGTCCGTTCTCCAAAGACAGTAATCATTTGCCTGAACCCAGCTTACACCCACAACCGGGTAATTATTATACGAAGGATGCCTGAAATAATACTGTACATACGGATCATTGAAACCCATCGGGCTTCTCCAGACCAGGGTGTCAGGTAATGCCCGCCTGAATACTTCGGGATAATCCCTGTAAACTCTTTTGATCCAGAACAAATATTCGCGGTAGTCAATATTCCTTACCTCGGTCTCATCCATATAAAAGGAAGATACCGTGACGGTACGCGGCTGATTATTCCAGTCAAACAATACATCCTGCTGTACCCGGCCCATGGTGAAACGGCCGCCTTCAATAAGGACAAGGCCGGGACCTGTTTTCTGTTCAGCACCGAGTGCTACTTCAAATCCACCATTATCCGGATCATTATACCTCCACCCGGTGGTGGATGAAACATTGTCACCACCCTTACCACCTCCCTTGCAGGAAAAGAGGGTAAGTGCTGCAATAAGTACAACCGGCAAGGTTCTGAATTTTAACATAACTCCTTAGTTTTTATGGCATTTATGAATCTTCAAATATATAAAAATATCCTAAAATTTTTTCGGACATCAAATATAACTACAAATCAGGCATGTTTATTGTTCGGATTCTTATTCTTTTTTCAACATTGTTTAAACTGAAAGCCAGACCAGTCTGATGCAAAAGTGAGAATGGCAACATGGTATCTCCCGGTTTCAAACTGAACTTATAGTTATAAAAAACAGAGACTCTGTCTTTTTTTAGTGAAAATCCTGCCTGAAGATCAATATTACTGTAGTTATTAAAATACAACAGCGAATTTACTGAAAGATAGTTGCTCTCAACAACCGCTCCCGCGCAGGCTGAAAGATAGCTTCCCTGAATTTCCATTGCAGCAACAGGCCTGATCTTCAACTGGTTTTTTTTATCAAGTTCGTAATCAGCCGCAACACTTAAAAAGTATTTCCTGTGCATCCTGTCGGCCGGTGATCCATTTCCTCCAAGGTCAGGCTGTGTAAGATGAGTTATCCCGAATCCTCCGAAAAACCTTCTGTATATCAAAAGAAAACCTGTACCGATATCAAACACTGTCCTGCTCTTATTGCTTAGCATTTCCGTCGGGGGTATTGAAACCCGGCCCATCTGATCGATCTGTTCAGGCAAAACCGCATCTCCGAAATTAAAACCCCGGTGAAAGAATGAAGCAGTCAGACCGGCATTAATATAAAGTTCTTTCCCTGCCTGCAGAAAATATGAATACGATAAACCTCCCCTGACATCATTCATTATTCCTCCCAGATAATCATCTGAAACATAAATTCCAGCCCCTCCGTGCAATACGGGGAAGTATGAATCATAGGAAAAATATACTGAATGAAAATTATAGCTGTTCCCCGGATAGAAATTCAGGTACGAAAACCTCACCGACCCTTCATCGCTGCTGCCCGTAAAGGCAGGATTATTTAAAAGTATGGTCTGATACCCAGGCCCATAAGCTGTCTCCTGACCTGAAACCGGACAAAAAACAACTGATAAAAAAATAATTATGAGCCCTAAACCTTTTCTCATATCCCTTGAAACTGCATTATCAACGTAAATTCACCGGCTGAAATTTTGTCGGGTTCCGATTTCACAGGACAAAATAAAGCAAAAACCGGAAGTACATGTTTATCTTTGCCGTAATAATGACTCTTTTTTTTAGAATATTGCCCTTTTTGCTCTTTACATTGCCTCTGAACATCCGGGCTCAGGTAACGAATGGAACATATAGTGAGGGTTCTGTTCTCTCTTCGGGCAAATGGTTTAAACTTGCTGTCACGGCTGATGGAATATACAGGATAGATTATGCCAGGATAAAGCAACTTGGACTTGATAATCCCTCTGATCCAAGGATCTTTGGTAATAACTATGGCCAATTGTCATTTTACAATGATGCTTCAGGTCCGGATGACCTGAAGGAAATGGCTATTTTTCTTTCAAAGGGAAACGATGATGTATTCAATGAAGGCGATTATCTCCTGTTTTATGGAAGAGGAACGGATCGGTGGGTCTTTAATCAGGGTTCAGGCGAATTTGATTACAAAAAACACTATTATTCCGATACAGCTTATTATTTTATCACTTCGGGGACGGGTAATGGTAAGAGAGTTACTGCTGCTATTGTTCCTGATTCCCCGCCCGGATTATACTCCTCATCATCTGATGCCCTTTTCATCCATGAAACTGATGCTGAAAATCTTATCAAGTCGGGAAGGGAATGGTTCCAGCCCGTTTCATACCTGAAGGATACTGAAACTGATCCGGGATGGAAGAACATCATAACTACGGAACCCCTGAAGTACAGCCTGAAGGTACTTGCACGATCGCAGTCTCCAACACAGTTCAGGTTGTCATCTGGCGGAACAATCCTTGCCACAGTATCAGTCCCGGGGGTAAATATGGCCTCAACCACCGGAACCTATGCCCAGTCCGCTGCTAAAGACGGGGAAGCCACACATCAGTCTTCCGGTCCGAAGTTTTCGATCAGCTTTCTAAATAATGGAGAAACATCTGCCAGGGGCTGGATCGATTACCTCAGGATAGAGGGAAGAAGGACAAATTTATTTGACGGACATACGACTCATTTCACAGATTCGAGGTCAGTCATGCCAGGTACTGTTGCAGAATTCATTACCAAATCCACTGTTGAGGGGGTGTCTGTATGGGATGTAACAGATCCGTTTAATGCACGTTCAGTAAGCTATGTCCGGTCAGGTGATGAGATCAGGTTCAGAGCAGATGCGGATTCGCTCCGGACATTCGTGGCATTCACTGGTGCAAATGCCCCGATACCCCTCATAATCCCGGACCCGGTGGCGAATCAGGACCTTCATTCTTCTGGGCCTGCCGATATGGTAATCGTAACGCATCCTGTCTTTAAAAATTATGCCTCAGGACTTGCAGAACTCCATGCCGAAAACAGCGGCCTGACCTCACTTGTCGTAACGCCGGAACAGATCTACAATGAGTTCTCTGGCGGCATACCAGACATTGCTGCAATCAGAAATTTTCTCAGAATGAAATATATCAGGCAAAAGGGAACCTCCAGTCCCCTCAGATACCTGCTTCTTTTCGGCGACGGTTCATTTGAGAATAAAACCCCTCCTCCGGGAAACCCGAACTATGTTCCGACATGGCAGTCGCAAAATTCAACCGTAATAGTCTCATCGTTTGCCTCTGATGATTTTTATGGCCTTCTTGAGGAAGGAGAGGGAGAAGATTCCGGGACGGAGGACCTGGGAATCGGCCGGCTGCCTGTATCAGATACTGTCCAGGCAGGAATAATCCTCTCAAAAATTGCCGGTTATCTTGATCCTGTGAACACCGGGAACTGGAAAAACACCGTCACAATAATTGCCGACGATGAAGATGGGAACACCCACATTTCGGATGCAGAAGGGCTTGCTGATCTGCTTACCGACAGCGTTGCGGGGGTGAATATCGATAAGATCTATTTCGATGCTTTCAGCCAGGTTACGTCGGCCACGGGACAGTTCTATCCCGGTGTGTCACAGGCAATAAACGACAGGATCAATGCCGGAACATTGATTTTCGATTATATCGGACATGGGAATGAGAACAGCCTGGGGCACGAAAGAGTGCTCACCGAAGAGAATATTGAAGCATGGAAAAACAGGGAGCGGCTCCCGCTTTTCATAACAGCTACCTGTGAATTCAGCAGGTTCGACGATATTGATATAAACACGGTCACTCATACTATCACTGAAAGGAGCTCAGCCGGAGAAAAAATCTTATTTAAGTCCGGAGGCGGCGGAATCGCCCTTATGTCAACAACACGGCTTGTATATTCCGCGCCAAACTATCAGTTGAACCGCAGTATATTTGATGTGGCTTTCGAGAGCGATGCGGATGGCAGGTCACTCCGCATGGGGGATATAATCAGGATTGCAAAAAACCGATCGGGAAGCGGCACCAACAAAAGGAACTTCGTGCTGCTGGGTGATCCGGCCGTCAGGCTCGCATATCCGATGCAGGGAAAAGTAATAACCGATTCAATAAACAATATCCCTGTCAGTGAGGCTTTGGATACACTTAAAGCTCTTTCGCGAATAACCGTTACGGGTCATATAGAAGATGCCTCCGGTAATCTGCTGGGCGATTTCAACGGGACCGTTGTACCCATAGTTTATGACAAGCCTTCGGTGATAGAAACACTTGCAAATGATGGCGGCCCGAAAATGGAATTCAAACTGCAGAATAATATTCTCTTCAGCGGCAAAACGATGGCAAACAATGGAAAATTCAGTTTTACATTTATAGTTCCAAGGGATATTGATTACACCTATGGTGCCGGAAAGATAAGCTACTATGCAACCGGTCAGGGCAGGGAAATGAACGGTGATTTCAGCAAAATTGTGGCGGGAGGATTCAGCAATGTCTCAGATTCAGATACTACAGGTCCTGAGATAAAGCTGTTTTTTAACGATACCTTGTTCCGCGACGGAGGTATAACTGATCCCGGTCCGCGACTCTATGCGATAGTCGCAGACGATAGCGGTATCAATACAACAGGTTCTGGTTTGGGGCACGACCTGGTCTGCTGGCTTGACAATGACAGGAACAATTTTATAGTTCTAAATAATTTTTTCGAGCACGATGCCGGAAGTTCTTCCAGGGGGAGATTGTTTTACAGATTCTCAGACATAACGGAGGGGAGCCATACGCTGACCATGAAAGCATGGGACAATTATAACAATTCAACAGAGGAAGCCCTTCTGTTTCTCGTCGAAACGGGAGATGACTTTATTCTAAAAAACCTTCTAAATTTTCCAAATCCCTTTCATGATGAAACGAGGATCAGTGTCGAGCACAACAGACCAGATGACGTATTAACCATAATATTAAAGATTTACAGCCTCGATGGAAGACTGATAAGGATCATTGAAACTATCTCGGAAGCACAAGGTTACCGTCTTGATCCGGTGTTGTGGGACGGAAATGATTCAGGCGGAGCCAAAGCAGGCCGTGGAATCTATCCCTACAGTGTGACAATCACCGCCGGGTCAGGCGAAACTATCAGTATATCAGGCAAAATGATCATTTATTAACACATACACAATAAGTCACTTAAATATTTGTTTTATATTTGCAAAATCATAAAAAGATAATAATCAGAATGAAGAATAAAATCTTTTCATTAATTCTTTTCTCATTGGTATTTACCGGTGCAGCAAAAGTTTATTCCCAGGAATTAAATGCTATTCAGACTGTCGTTCCTTTTCTGACGATAGCTCCTGATTCCAGAGCCGGGGCGATGGGTGATGCAGGTGTTGCGACATCCCCTGATGTTTACAGCCAGCATTGGAATCCGGCAAAATATGCATTTATTGACGGCAAAGGAGGGGTGGGAATTTCATATTCACCTTGGCTCAGAAATCTTGTTCCCGATATTAACATCGCATATCTAACGGGATATTACCGGATCGACAGAAAACAGGTTGCAAGCGCCAGCCTTCTCTACTCGTCACTGGGCGATGTGCCATTCACCGATGATTTCGGTAACCTTGAACGGACCTTTAAACCGAATGAGCTTGCATTCGATCTTGGTTATTCGAGAGTATTTGCAGAGCATTTTTCAGGCGGTGTCGCGTTCCGTTTTATTTACTCCAATCTGACAGGAGGATCATATTCGGGCGGTGACGCCACAAAACCGGGTATTTCATTCGCAGCAGACATCTCGGGGTATTATAATAATAAAGAGATTACCCTGTTCAGCAAGGATGCAGAGATCGGATTCGGGCTGAATTTCTCAAATATCGGATCAAAAATGAGCTACTCCGACGGGCAGACTACAGATTTTATTCCCATGAATATGCGGGTAGGTACAGCCGGAACATTAAATCTTGATAATTTTAACAAGCTTACCCTTACTCTTGATCTTAACAAGCTTCTGGTTCCAACCCCGCCAATCTATAACAATGATATGGAGATTATTGACGGGAAGGATCCGAATGTCACGGTTCCCATTGCGATATTCCAGTCATTTTATGATGCACCAGGAGGATTCAAGGAGGAGCTTCATGAGATAACCTATTCGATTGGTACAGAATACTGGTATAACAACCAGTTTGCCATCAGGGCCGGTTATTTCAACGAAAATGCTTCGAAGGGTAACAGGAAGTACTTTACGACAGGTGCAGGCTTCAGGCTTAAAGGCTTTACCATTGACTTCTCGTACCTGATGCCGCTGGCCCAGAATCATCCGCTGGCAAGGACCCTGCGCTTTTCTATGTCATTCGATCTTAACAGGCTGCAATCGAACAGCGACTTAAACTAATGCACAATATCAGGATCGGCCAGGGTATCGATTTCCACCGGCTTGAACCCGGTCGTGATCTATGGCTTGGAGGAGTCCTGATTCCTTCAGAACGCGGGGCGGTTGCCCACTCCGACGGGGATGTACTTTTACACGCAGTGTGCGATGCATTGCTGGGAGCAGCCGGTCTCAGGGATATTGGCTATCATTTTCCCGATTCAGATCCTGAATTCAAAAACATCGACAGCAAGATCATTTTAAAACGGACCTTCGGCCTGATCAGTAATAAAGGTTTTAGCGTTGTGAATATCGATTCCACAGTTTGCCTTGAGAAGCCAAGGATATCTGACTTTATCCCGGAAATGAGTAAGAGGATCTCTGAAATCCTTGAAACCCATCCCGAAAATATTTCAATCAAAGCCACTACAACCGAGAAACTCGGCTTCACCGGCCGTGAGGAGGGTATTGTTGCACTGGCAGTTGTTCTGATAAAAAGTTGATCCCCTGCCTGCCTGCCTGCCTGCAGGCGTTAAGAAAATGCCTCATCAATAATTTTATCATCAGCAATATAAGGCACCGTCACTTTTAATCCCGGAGTTCTTTTCATTTCCCTGTCAAGAGTGAACATGGCTCCGCTGTTCCTCGCCCAGCTCCTCCTTGCTATGCCGTTGTTCACATCCCAACTGAGCATCATCATAAGCTTCCTTTCAGTTTCCCTGGTGCCATCAAGCACCATTCCGAAACCCCCGTTGATAACCTCCCCCCAGCCAACACCTCCGCCGTTATGCAGTGACACCCATGTAGCACCCCTGAAAGCATCGCCGATCACATTCTGAACTGCCATGTCGGCAGTGAATCTCGATCCGTCATAAATATTCGAAGTTTCCCTGTAAGGCGAATCAGTCCCTGAAACATCATGATGGTCCCTCCCGATAACCACCGGAGCTGATACCAGCCCATTTTTAATTGCATGATTGAAGGCTTTTGCAATCTCTGTCCTGCCCTCAGCGTCAGCATAAAGTATCCTGGCCTGCGAACCTACTACCAGACGGTTCCTGCCGGCCTCCTTTATCCAGCGTATGTTATCAGCCGTCTGCTGCCTGATCTCATCAGGTGAGTTCAGTATTATTTTTTCGAGTGTCTCAGCAGCAATCCTGTCAGTCAGTTCAAGGTCAGCCGGATCGTTGGAACAGCAAACCCATCTGAAGGGACCGAAACCGTAATCAAAACACATCGGGCCCATAATGTCCTGAACATACGACGGGTACCTGAATTCGCCGGCCGCGTTCAGGATATCTGCTCCTGCCCTTGATGCTTCAAGAAGAAAGGCATTTCCGTAATCGAAGAAATAGGTTCCCTTTTCGCAATGCCTGTTAATGGCCCTTACCTGCCTTCTTAAAGATTCCCTGACCAGATCCCTGAATCTCTGCGGCTCTGATACCATCAG
>Ga0105106_10000869_pt1 | contig 21474 bp, 14 predicted proteins | sample PPLLaktember2015_5_FD_79109 | JGI IMG/M metagenome (GOLD analysis project Ga0105106, IMG submission 79109) | Freshwater sediment microbial communities from Prairie Pothole Lake near Jamestown, North Dakota, USA - PPLs Lake P8 Core (1) Depth... | ecosystem: Environmental > Aquatic > Freshwater >...
ATGCGGACGTGCCTTCATCGTCGCCGACCTGCCGTTCGGCAGCTACCAGCCCTCGCCCGAGCGCGCGTTTGCCGCTGCCGCTCGGCTGATGGCGGCAGGCGCGCACATGGTCAAGCTGGAAGGGGGCGCGGTGATGATCGACACGGTGGCCTTCCTCACCCGGCGCGGCATCCCGGTGTGTGGGCATCTGGGCCTGCTGCCGCAGTCGGTGAACCAGCTTGGCGGCTACCGGGTGCAGGGGCGCGAGGATGCCGCTGCCGCTCAACTGATCGCCGATGCACATGCGCTGGAAGCAGCGGGCGCCGGCCTGATCGTGCTGGAAATGGTACCTGCAGCATTGGCCAAATCGGTCACCGACGCGCTCGCCATCCCCACCATCGGCATCGGTGCCGGCGCCGATTGCTCAGGGCAGGTGCTGGTGTTGTACGACATGCTTGGGCTATACCCGCATCCGCCGAAATTCTCGAAGAATTTTCTGGCCGGCAGCGAAAGCATCGAGGCGGCAACGCGCGCCTATGTTGCGGCCGTCAAGGACGGCAGTTTCCCCGCCGCCGACCACGCATTCTGATGCAGGTTCTGCACACCGTCGCCGAACTGCGCGCCGCGCTCTCCGGACAAACCGGCACTGCGTTCGTGCCGACCATGGGCAACCTGCACCCCGGCCACGTGTCGCTGGTCGAACTGGCCAGGCAGCAGGGCAGCCCGGTAGTCGCGAGCATTTTCGTGAACCCGCTGCAGTTTGGCGTCGGCGAGGATTTCGAGCGCTATCCGCGTACGCTGGCTGCCGACTGCGAGAAACTCGCCGCCGCCGGCTGCGACCTGGTGTTCGCGCCCGATGTCGCCGAAATCTATCCGGTGCCGCAGACCTTCAGTGTAGAGCCGCCTGACGCCCTGGCGAACGACCTGTGCGGCGCCTTCCGCCCAGGCCACTTCAGCGGCGTGGCGACGGTGGTGCTGAAACTTTTCAATCTGGTGCTGCCGCAGGTAGCGGTGTTCGGCAAGAAGGATTTCCAGCAGTTGCTGGTCATCCGCCAGCTGGTGCAGCAGTTCAACCTGCCGATCGAAATCGTGGCGGGTGAAACCCTGCGCGAAGCCGACGGACTCGCGATGAGTTCGCGCAACGGCTATCTCGGCGCATCCGAACGCATCGAAGCGGCCAGGTTGCAACGCGAGCTTGCTACAATTGTCGCAGCGGTTCAGGCGGGGGAACGGGGCTTCGAGGCCTTGTGTAATGCAGCCAGTCGCCACCTGAAGATGGCAGGCTGGCGCGTCGACTATGTCGCGCTGCGCGATGCCGCGACGCTACAGGCGCCCACACCCGACAGCACACGGCTGGTGGTGCTCGGCGCGGCCTGGCTGGGTTCGACGCGGCTGATCGACAACATCGATTTTGGCTGCCCACATTCAGTCTTGGGCAATTTTTCCTGAAGTTTTAGCTGTGCCCTTTGGGTACTTGTTCCCTCTGGGTATAATGTCTGTCCATTTTTTGTGAGGGCACCGTCATGCAAAGAACGATGCTCAAGTCCAAGCTGCACCGGGCTACCGTCACCCATTCCGAGCTGCACTACGAAGGCTCGTGTGCGATCGACGAGGCCTTGCTGGAAGCGGCCAACATCCACGAATACGAGCAGATCCAGATCTACAACGTCACCAATGGTGAGCGTTTCACCACCTATGCCATCCGTGCGTCGCGCGGATCTGGGATCATCTCGGTGAACGGCGCGGCGGCACACAAGGCGAATCCCGGGGATCTCGTCATCATCGCGACTTACGCGGTCTACAACGAACTGGAACTGGCGCGCTACGCACCCGAACTGGTGTATATCGGCGCAGGCAACTGCATCGTAGACACGCGCAACGCCATTCCGGTGCAGGCGGCATAAACAGCTGCAGCCGCCCAATAAAAAAGGCCGGTCACCCGGCCTTTTTTATTGGGCGCGCATCCTGCAGGATGCGCGTCTCATCTGCCCTTACTTCTTGGCGCCGACGACTTCGATATCGACACGGCGGTTGGGCGCAAGGCAGGCCTTGAGCGCGTCCTTGGCCTGTTTCATGTCGCATTCGACGACCGGCTTGGTATCACCCATGCCCGCGGTAACGATCGTCGCGGCGTTCACCCCTTTGGACTTGAGATAAGACGCCACTGCCTTGGCACGGGCCAGCGAGAGTTTCTGGTTGGCAACGGGTTTGCCCATCTTGTCGGCGTGGCCGATAACCTTGATGGAATCGATCGCGCCAAAAGCCTTGATCTTGGCGACCAGTGCGTCGAGTTGGGCACGGCCTTCGGGCGTCAGATCCTTGACCGACGATTTGCCGGTCTTGAACAGCGCATCCCCGCCGAGGGTCATCGTGGAGGCCACACCGGCCTTGATCGCAAAAGCTGCGGGAGTGGCAGCAACAGCACCGGCCATGTTTGCAAACCCTGCGGGGGCGGCAGCAACAGCACCACCTGCCATCGCAGGCGCAGCTGCAGTCATGCCAGCGAAGGGGAAACCGGCCGGCATGGAAGGCAGACTGGGGAAACCAGCCGGCAGGCTGGGCAAGCCGGGAATAATGCCCAGCACATTGCCGTAGGTGCTGGGATCAAGCAGATTGATCGGCAGTGTGAGCGGGGCTGGGGGCTGCAAGGCAACCACCGGCTGCTTCGGATACATGAACGTGCCCCAGGTGGAATTGGCGCCGCCAACCAGCTGCGGGCTGACCAGGCCACCCATCATGCTGCCGTAAAGCTGGGGATTCATGGGGGCGAACATCAACGACATGCCGCGCGGATCCATCGGCATCATCATGAATCGCATATAGAGGTTGGGATCCAGCATTTTCATGCTGGTCGCCATCAAACGCTGATCCATCGGCAGCGTCATCCAGCCCATGATCTTGCTCGGGTTGGTCATGCTGGTGATCATTTTCGTGTACCACATCGGGTCCAGCATCGCGGTGGCCCAGCGGGCATAGATCGCGGGATCCAACATGAATTGCGCATAGTTGTTGACTGCGGCGGGCTGCATCATGGAGGTCATCATGCGCAGCCAGTTGCCCGGCTCAAGCCCGGCATCGGCCATCGCCGCCACGATGGAGGGATCGGTCATGGCGTTCACCCAGGAGAGGAATACCTGCGGATCCTTGAAAGCCTGCGAGTTTTTGGTGAAATCACCCATGGCCGCCATCCACTGGTCGGCGTTTCTCTTGGCAGGCGGGACATCGGCTTCCTGGGCCAGGCCATAGGTGCCCTGCATCGCAGGTTGCGGGGCGGGCTGCTGGGCGAACAGCGGTGCGCTGACCAGAACAGCGGCAACGGCCAAAGAGAGTTGTTTGATCTGCATGGAAAGCTCCAGATAGAGAAATAAAAGATATTCGGGACTTTTCAGATTGCGCCATGCCTGCAATACAGGCGAATAAGAATGCTTGATCGGCACGTCCGGAAAGCATTAGGAATTAATTATATATTAAACCCTACCTTGTTATCCTGATATACCCGCCCTGACGTCATTCCCTCGACCTGTTCGTTGCAAATTAGCGACAGGTCAGAATGCCTTGATTAATATCAACTCAGCTCAGTTTCCAGATGTCAGTGTTGTATTCCTGCATCGTCCGGTCAGTGGAAAAGAAGCCGCTCGACGCCGTGTTGAGGATGCTCATGCGTGTCCAACCTGCCTGGTCCTGCCAGGCCTGCGACACGCTTGCCTGCGCGTCCACGTAACCACGGAAATCCGCGAGCGTCATCCAGGGATCATGCGGGCTCATGAGCGCGCCCAGAATCATGTCGAATATCCCCAGCTCGCAGGGATTGAAGTGACCGGAAGCTAGCAGGTCGACGACCTCGCGCAGTTCCGGGTCATGCTCGATGTAAGACAGCGGCTGGTATTGCGGACGCAGCGCCTCGACTTCCTCTGCACGCAGGCCGAACAGGAAGAAGCTGTCCTCCCCCACCGCCTCGAGGATCTCGATGTTCGCACCGTCATAGGTGCCGATGGTAATCGCGCCGTTCATCATGAATTTCATGTTGCCGGTGCCGGAGGCTTCCTTGCCGGCGGTCGATATCTGCTCGGAGAGGTCGGTTGCCGGCGCGATGATTTCCATGCTGGAAACCCGATAGTTCGGGATGAAGGCCACCTTCAGGCGGCCATTGACTTCGGGATCGTTATTGACCACCTCGGCCACGCTGTTGATGAGCTTGATGATGCGCTTGGCCATCGCGTAACCGGGCGCGGCCTTGCCACCGATCAGCACGCAGCGGTCGGCCCAGCCATCCAGGCGCCCCCGCTTGATACGGTTGTAGAGGTGGATCACGTGCAGCACGTTGAGCAGTTGCCGCTTGTATTCATGGATGCGTTTCACCTGCACATCGAACAGGGCGTCAGGATTGAAGTCGACCCCGCACTCGGCCTTCACCAGTACCGCCAGCCGTTCCTTGTTGGCACGCTTGACCGCGCGCCACTGCTCGTGAAACGCCTTGTGCTTCGGTTCCGCCAGGGGCTTGAGTTTATCGAGTTGCGCCAGGTCGGCCACCCAGTCGTCGCCGATCTGGCTGCTGATCAGCGCGCGCATGCCGGGGTTGGCGTGTGCCACCCAGCGGCGCGGTGTGACGCCATTGGTCTTGTTGTTGAACTTGTCCGGCCACAGGTCGACGAAATCCCGGAACAGCCCTTCCTTGAGCAGCCGCGAATGCAGTGCCGCAACGCCATTGACGGAGAAACTGCCGACGATGGCCAGCCAGGCCATGCGCACCTGGCGCACCTCACCTTCCTCGATGATCGACATGCGACGCTGACGGTCGACATCGCCCGGCCACTTCATCGATACCTGGCGCAGGAAACGGGCGTTGATCTCGTAGATAATTTCCAGCAGACGCGGCAACAGCCGCTCGAACAGCGTCACCGGCCAGCGCTCGAGCGCTTCGGGCAGCAGCGTGTGATTGGTGTAGGCCATGCAATTTGAAGTGATCTTCCAGGCCTGATCCCACGTCAGCCTGTTCTCGTCCATCAGCAGGCGCATCAATTCAGCCACCGCGATGGTGGGGTGGGTGTCGTTCATCTGGAACACGTTGTGCTCGGCAAATTTCGCCAGGTCGCTATTGCCGGCCGAGCGCCACTGCCGCATCGCATCCTGCAGGCTGGCCGATGCCAGGAAATATTGCTGGCGCAAACGCAGTTCCTTGCCATTTTCACTGCTGTCGTTGGGATACAGCACCATGGAAATATGCTCGGCATGGTTCTTCTCCTGCACCGCCTCGGTGTAGCTGCCGGCATTGAATTCGTCCAGGTTGAACTCGTCCGTTGCTGCGGCCTTCCATAGCCGCAGCGTATTCACGGCATGGTTGCGATAGCCCGAAATCGGCATGTCGAAGGGAATCGCCAGCACGTCGTTGGTGTCGACCCAATGTACGTGTTCGATGCCGTCCTTGTCTCGATAGTGCTCGGTGCGCCCGCTGAAGGGCACGCGGCAGGTGTACTCCGAGCGCTCGACTTCCCACGGGTTGCCGTTGCGCAGCCAGTGGTCGGTATCTTCCTTCTGGTAGCCGTTTTCGATGCGCTGGCGGAACATGCCGTACTCGTAGTGCAGGCCATAACCCATCACCGGCAGGTTCAGCGTGGCGCAACTGTCCATGAAACACGCCGCCAGCCGGCCGAGACCCCCATTGCCGAGCCCGGCATCCTCCTCTTCCTCGGCCACCGATTCGAGAGTCTGGCCTAAGCGCTGCAGGGCCTCCTGCGCCGACGCTTCGAGCCCCAGGTTCAGCACATGGTTGGACAAGGACCGGCCGATCAGAAATTCCAGCGACAGGTAATAGCCGCGCCGTTTGCCCGGCTGGTCACGGCACGCATACGAATTCATCCAGTCCGACATGATGCGGTCGCGCAGCGTCCAGGCCAGTGACTGATAGGTGTAGATCTGCGGGCAACCCTGCAATCGTCCCAGGTGATAGAACTGGTAGCGCTCGAAATCCTGGCTGACGGCTTCGACAGTGCCCGGCAAAGGCTCCAAAGGGAAGGATTCGGTACAGGCGGGGGGCGGTGATTTCCTGGCTGACATGGTTGATCCGGTTCAATTCAAAATGCGTAGAGAGAAAGATAATGGCCGGCACTACTCGCCCAGTCGAAGGACTGACGCATGCCGGTCTGCTGCACCCGCTGCCACACGGCAGGCTGGTGATAGAGGTCGAGCGCGCGACGAATCGCAGCCAGAAAGGCGTCGGGGTCGGGGGTATCGAACACGAATCCGTTGGCGCTCCCGTCAGCCAGGTTGGCCTCGTTCACATCGACCACGGTATCGGCCAGCCCGCCGGTCCTGAAGACGACCGGCAGCGTGCCATAGCGCAGGCTGTACATCTGGTTCAATCCGCATGGTTCGAAGCGCGACGGCATCAGGAACAGGTCCGCCCCGGCTTCGATCTGGTGCGCCAGCGGCTCGTCGTAGCCGATCTCGACGAATACCCGTTCAGGATGCTGCCTGGCCAGGCGGGTGAACTTCTGCTCGTACGACGCCTGGCCGCTGCCCAGCATGACGAAGCGCGAATCGGTTTCGGCCAGCAGCACCGGCATCGCGGCCAGCACCCAGTCGACCCCCTTCTGCTCGACCAGCCGCCCGACCAACCCCAGCAGCGGCGCCTGCAGCGCAGCTTCGTCCACTTCAGGCAGGAAACGTTCGAGCAGGGCCTGCTTGTTGCGCCGCTTGCCAGGCTGGATGCGGCCCGCAGAAAAATGGGCCGGCAGATGCGGGTCGGTGTTGGGATTCCAGGTATTGGTGTCGATGCCGTTGAGGATGCCGTGCAGCTTGTAGCGCCTGGAAGACAACAGGCCATCGAGTCCATAGCCGAATTCGGGCGTGCAAATCTCGTCTGCATAAGTGGGGCTGACGGTGGTTACGGAGTCGGCATACACGATGCCAGCCTTCAGCATGGAAAAGCCACCGTGAAATTCCACGCCTTCTGGCGCCCACCAGTGGTGGGGCAACTGCAGGCGGACAAAGTCGCCATGCGAGAAGTGCCCACCATAGGCCAGGTTGTGAATGGTGAACACGGTTTTCGGGCGCTCAGGCTGGTCGGCCAGGAAAGCGGCCACCAGGCCGGCCTGCCAGTCGTGCGCGTGCACCACCGCCGGCTTCCAGCCGATCTCCAGCGCATCCTCGGACAGCAGGGCCGCCACCCGTGCGAACACGGTGAAACGCTCGGCATTGTCCGGCCAGTCCTGGCCGCTGGCGCTGACATAGGGGTTGCCCGAACGGTCGAACAGCGTCGGGCAGTCGATCACCCACAACGGGAAAGCAAAATCGGGGTGGCGCGTTTCCAGGATGCGCGCGCTGACGATTCCCTCGGCGCCCCGCACGTCGCACCAGCCGAGAATGCGCACCTCATTGAGCTGGCGCAGCAGCGCACGATAGCCCGGCAACACCAGGCGAATGTCGACGCCCCGGTCGTGCAGGGCATGCGGCAGGCTGTAGAGCACGTCGCCCAGCCCTCCCGTTTTCACCAGCGGGAAGGCTTCGCTCGCCACGAACAGAACTTTCATTGCTCCGCGTTTCATTATTTTCAGGGGCCAGGATTCGGAGGTCAGGGGGCCTTGTGCTTCGCGCCTTTTGAACAGGCGCGGCCAAGGCCGCACAAACCCTGAGCCCTGAATCCTGAATCCTGATCCCTCCTTTTCAACATTGTTTGAGAAAAATTGCACCCAGCGGGGGCAGCGTCACTTCGACCGAGTGATCGAAACCCATCCACGGCAAATTCTGCGGCCGCAGCGGCTGGCCGTTGCCGAGGTTGCTGCCGCCGTAGTAAATCGAATCAGTGTTCAGCACTTCGCACCATGGCGCGCCGGAAGGCACGCCAATGCGATAGCTGTTGCGCGGCACCGGCGTGAAGTTGAACAGCGCCACCAGCTGTGCGGATGCATCCTGCCCCTGTCGAACGAAGCTCAGTACCGACTGGTCGGCATCGTGGCAATCGATCCAGCGGAAGCCGCGTGGGTCGAAGTCGAATTCGTGCAGTGCAGGCTCGTTGCGATAGAGGCGATTGAGGTCGCGCAGCAGCGCACGGACACTGTCGTGCGCCGGGAATTCGAGCAGGGCCCAGTCGATCTGGATGTTTTCATTCCATTCGTTCCACTGGCCAAATTCACCGCCCATGAACAGGAGCTTCTTGCCCGGATGCGCGTAATGCCAGGCGTAGAACAGGCGCAGGTTGGCGAATCGCTGCCAGACGTCGCCCGGCATCTTGTCGAGCATGCTTTTCTTCATGTGCACCACTTCGTCGTGCGACAAGGGCAGCACGAAGTTTTCGGTCCACGCGTACATCTGGCTGAAGGTCAGCTGGTTATGCTGATACTTGCGGTAGATCGGTTCCTTTTCGATGTAGTCGAGGCTGTCGTTCATCCAGCCCATGTTCCATTTCATCGAAAACCCGAGTCCGCCCAACTCGACCGGACGCGACACGGCCGGCCACGCCGTCGATTCCTCTGCGATCGTCAGCACGCCAGGAAAGCGGCCGTGAACCTCGATATTCATTTCACGCAGAAAATGAATCGCCTCGATATTTTCGCGCCCGCCGTACTGGTTCGGCAGCCATTCGCCATGCTTCCTCGAATAGTCGAGGTAGAGCATCGAGGCGACGGCATCGACGCGCAGGCCGTCGATGTGGAACTCGTCAATCCAGTACAGCGCGTTGGCGACCAGGAAATTGCGCACCTCGTTGCGGCCGAAGTCGAAAATCAGCGTGCCCCAGTCCTGGTGCTCGCCACGGCGTGGGTCGGCATGTTCGTACACCGGCTCGCCGGTGAAGCGTGCCAGGGCGAATTCATCCTTGGGAAAATGCGCCGGCACCCAGTCGAGCAGCACGCCGATGCCGGCCTGGTGGCAGGCATCGACGAAGGCGCGGAAATCGGCCGGCGAGCCGAAGCGCGCGGTCGGTGCGTAATAGCCCGACACCTGATAGCCCCACGAGGCGTCGAGCGGATGCTCGGCCACCGGCATCAGTTCGATGTGGGTGTAGCCGAGGTCCGTCACGTAGGGAATCAGTTCGGCCGCAAGTTCACCCCAGCTGTAGAAGCTGCCGTCAGCATGCCGGCGCCAGGAGCCGGGATGCAGTTCGTAGATGCTGATGGGGCGATGCTGCCAGTCGAAACGGGCGCGGGCCTCGATCCAGCTGCCGTCCTGCCAGGCGTATTCGGTGTCGTCCGGAATGCGGCTGGTGGTTTCGGGACGCAGGAACATCTGACGCGCATAGGGATCGGTCTTGCGCACCAGCTGGCCATGCCTGCCGAGAATTTCGAATTTGTAGGCGTGGCCGGCGTCGAGGCCAGGAATGAACAGTTCCCAAATTCCCGATGTGCCACGGCTGCGCATCGGATAGCGGCGACCATCCCATTCGTTGAAATCACCGACCACGCTGACACGCTGCACCGCCGGCGCCCACACGGCGAACAGGCAACCCGCCACGCCGTCGAGTATTTTCAGCCGTGCACCCAGTACCTTCCATGCCTCCAGATGGCGCCCTTCGCCCAGCAGATAGAGATCCCTTTCGCCAAGTTGCGGGCCAACACTGTAGGGGCATTGCGCGCTATGCCATTCACCCGCGCGCTTGTCCTGCCAGCGCAGCTGCGGGTGCGGCTCCACTGCAGTCCCGGGGGGCAGAAGTCGCTCGAAACAGTCGGTGCCGAGGATGCGTGTCATCGCCCCGCCCGCCATTTCGACGGCTTCGGCAGCCGGCAGGAAGGTGCGGATCAGGGTGCTGCCGTCGGGCTGGGGATGCAGGCCCAGCACTTCGAACGGATCATGATGCGTCCCGGCCTGCACGCGCAGGATCGACTCGCTGATCGCGGGCACGGCGGGGGTGCGTGCGGTCTGTCCGGGAGGGGTTTTGTCCGGCGTTTTCATGGGTAGGCCTGAATCTCGCATCGATGGGCTTTCTCTAATTTTTCCAGTAAACGGGATGCCAGGTCGGAAGACAGGTCATCCCATTCGAATCGCCAGGTCCAGTTGCCTTCGTCCGTTCCCGGCGTGTTCATGCGCGCCTCGCTTCCCAGCCGCAGCACATCCTGCATCGGCAGGATCGCCAGGGCAGCGGGGCTCCCCAGCACGGTGTCGATCATGGCATCCGGCACCGTGTCGGGGTCACTGACGCCAAGTTGGCGCATCACCTGCTGGCGGGCTTGCTCGGGCAGGGTACGCCACCAGCCCAGGGTGGTGTCATTGTCATGCGTGCCGGTGTAATAGACGGTATCCGGATGCACATTCTCCGGCTTGTGCGGATTGTCTGCGTGGTCGTCGAATGCAAATTGCAGCACGCCCATGCCCGGCAAACCAAACTGGTGGCGCAGCGCGGTGACGTCGGGCGTGATGACGCCGAGGTCTTCGGCCACCAGGGGCAAGTCGCCCATCTCGTCGGCAATCGCCTGCAACAATGCTGCGCCGGGCACCTCGACCCATACGCCGTGGATGGCGGTGGGTTCCGCGGCAGGTATCGTCCAGGCCGCCGCCAGACCTCGGAAATGATCGATGCGCAGCAGATCGAACCAGTCGAAGTGGGCGCGCAGGCGGGCCCGCCACCAGGCAAAGCCGTCTGTCTGCATCCTCGTCCAGTTGTAGTGCGGGTTGCCCCAGCGCTGGCCCGTCTCGGAGAAATAATCGGGCGGCACCCCGGCCACCACGGTCGGGTGCCCGCTTGCATCCAGCAGGAACAGGTCGCGCTGGGCCCACACGTCGGCGCTGTCGTGGGCGACGAAAATCGGCATGTCGCCGAACAGCTTGATCCCGCGTTCCGCCGCCGCCGCGCGTATGCCCTGCCAGTGCACGGCCGCGCAATATTGCTCGACCATCACTGCGTTCAGCGCTTCGGCGTGGCTGGCATCGAACGCAGCCAGCGTGTGCGGGTCGCGATCGCGCAGGTCTTGCGGCCAGTCGGTCCAGGACATGCCGCCATGCTCTCCCTTGATGACCATGAAGCGCGCGTAGTCCTCGAGCCAGTGATGCTGCCTGGCGCGCCAGTCGGCAAAGCTGCGCATATCGGCCCGCGCATAGGGAAACAGAATGGGGTTGACTGCAAACGCCGAAGCGCACTGATATGGCGACAGTCCCACCAGCGGCAGGCCCAGCGGCAGCATCTGCCATACACCGAAACCGGCTGCCTGCAGGAAATCCAGCCAGCGCTCGGCATCGGCCAGCGTGCCGGATGGCAGCGAAGTCGGGTGCAGCAGCAGGCCGGCGTGATGGGTGTCGAATTTCATCAGGCGTTCCTGCGCATGGTGCCGGCGTTCTCCGCCGAGCCACCCCCGCTCGACAACGGCACGTCGAGCATCGCGGGCGGTGCCACGCCGAGCATGCGATAGAGCTCGCGCAGCTGGGTCCGGTACAGCTGCTCGAAGTCGCTGACGCTGCCCGCCGGGTTGTAGTCGCCGAACCACCAGAACCAGTCTGAACCTTCGCATACCGCGAGTTGGCGGGTGGCCAGCGCAAGCTGGTCGGCGCTCAACTTGCCGGCGGCCACCACGCTGTCGAAGGCCAGTTTGGCCGCGACGAGATAATCCCAGCCGCGGTTCTTGTCCTCCGATCCGATCCAGGTCGAAAAGCTGCCGTAGACCCAGCTGCCGGCCGCCAGCCGCTTGATCGGCCGCGACGGCGTGTGTTCGACCTGGTCGGCGAACGTGCTGACCGTCAGCGCAGGATGGCTGGACAGTGCTGCATAGAGCGCATCCAGAAAATAGTGGCCGTTGTCAGGGTAATACTCCCAGGCATTCTCGCCATCGAGAATGACCGAGACCACGTGCTGATCCGCTTCCTTGCCGAAGAAGCCCGCGATGTTCTGCAGGTGCTGGACGAAATCGGCCACCGCATCGTCGGCATGCCAGTCGCTGTACTTGAAGCCGATCAGGTCAGACAGGCCGTCGTCGCGGAAAAACACGCGGGTGGAAAAGCCATCGACCTGCGCCGGCGAGAACAGCGCGCGCTTGGCCTGCGTTTCGTCCTCCTTGCAGCCCGACTTCATGCAGCTGCCGCGCCACACGCCCTCGCCCGAGGCGGTCCAGGCCATGCCCATCTCGTCGAGCTGGGCCAGCGCATCCTCGCTGACCCCGCCTTCGGACAGCCATACCCCCTTCGGCTTCATGCCGAAGTAGCGCTGGAACACTTCGACGCCATGCTGCAGATGCCAGTATGCACGCTGCGCGCCTCCCGGATACGTTTCGGCTTCCGGGACGGAGACATCGGGCAGGGCGTCGCGCAGGTTGGCGAAGTCGTTCAGCAGCGGCACGATGGGATGACCATAGGGCGTCATCGACAATTCGATCTGGCCACGCTCGGCAAGCACGCGGTAACGCGGTATCAGGCCGGCCATGCAATGCTGCATCAGATGCAGCAGTTCGTGGCGGTCGGCTGCGGAAAAGTCCCGCGCCTGCTTCATCAGCCGCTTGGCCAGCGGGCCCTGCTTGAGCGAGTGCCCCAGCCAGGCCAGGTGATACCAGGTCAGCAAATCGAGGAAATACTGCTCGGACAGGTAACTCAGATGCGCTCGCCGCTCGGGATTGTCCTCGGCAATCGCATCGTTGGCACCGACCATCTGCAGCAGACGCTGGAACGCAGGATAGGGATGGATCATGCGCGCGGCATTGCAGCGCTGGCAGTCCTGAACGATGCGCAAGCGGCTGGAGACGTCGGACGGAATGCGCTCGACACCCGACAGCAGGTTCAGCATGTGGTCCTGGGTGGGCTTGCCATGCTTCAGCAGGGCGTTGAGCTGCTGCGAATAATCGTCCAGCTGCTCCAGCAGCACCGGCGCAAAATTCACCACCGCACGCATCGCCGGATAGCGCTCAAGGTGCGCGGCCATGTCGCTGTAATCCTTGATGCCATGCAGGTACACCCAGGGCAGATGATAGGCGCCCTTGAGTCCCTCGCGGTAATACGGCTGGTGCATGTGCCAGCACAGCACCACGTTGAGGGGTTTAGCCGTCATAGTCGTTCTGCAACCTCGCATAAAGATTCTGTCCGAGCATGGCGGGCGTCACCAGCACGATGCCTTCGGGGGTGACGTGGAAACGCTTGGCATCCTCGACCGGGTCTTCGCCGATCACCGTGCCGTCCTCGATGACGCAGCCCTTGTCGATGATGGCGCGGGAGATGCGGCAATGGCTGCCGATGGTGACCTTGGGCAGGATCACGCTGTCCTTGACCAGGCTGTAGTTTTCCACCGTGGAGGCAAAAAACAGCACCGAGCGCTTGACCCGGGCGCCCGACAGGATGCAGCCGCCCGCAATCAGCGAATCGATGGCTTCGCCGCGCCGGCCTTCGTCGTCGAGGATGAACTTGGCGGGCGGGTACTGCGGCTGGTAGGTCCAGATCGGCCAGTCGCGGTTGTAGAGGTTGAGCTCAGGCTCGACCGAGCACAGTTCCATATTGGTCTGCCAATAGGAATACAGCGTGCCGACATCGCGCCAGTAGGCCGGTTCGCCCTTCGGGTTGCGGAAGGGAAACGCGAGCGCGTTCGAGTCGCCGATTTTCGAGGGAATGATGTCCTTGCCGAAATCGTGGCTGGAATGGGCGTGCGCCGCATCTTCGATCAATGTCTTGTAGAGGAAATCCTTGGAAAAGATGTAGATGCCGGTCGACACCATTGCGATGCCGGGCTTGCCCGGTATGCAATCCGGATTGGCCGGCTTTTCGGTGAAATGCGTGATGCGCATGTTCTCGTCCACCGTCATCACGCCGAAAGAACTGGCTTCGGCGACCGGCACCTCGATGCTGCCGACGCTGAAGTCCGCACCGGTCTGCACGTGATGCAGCAGCATCTCCGAATAGTCCATGGTGTAGACGTGGTCGCCGCCCAGCACCAGGACATACTCCGGGTGGTGGCGCTGCATGATGTCGATGTTCTGGAACAGCGCATCGGCGGTGCCCTGGTACCACTCCTTCTTGGTGGTGCGCTGCTGTGCCGGCAGGATCTCCACGAACTCGCCGATCTCGGCGCGCATGAAACCCCAGGCGCGCTGCAGATGGCGAATCAGCGAATGCGATTTGTACTGGGTCAGCACGCCGATGCGGCGGATGCCCGAGTTGACGCAGTTCGACAGCGGGAAATCGATGATGCGGTACTTGCCGCCGATCGGCACGGCCGGCTTGGCGCGCCAGGCCGTCAGGTCCTTCAGCCGCGAGCCCTCGCCGCCTGCCAATACCAGCGCCAGCGTCTTGCGCGTCAGGTCGGTTACTGTTTTCGGCTCCGTGTAATAGCGATAGAGCCGTGCCTGTTCTTCCTTGGAAAGCGTCATGTCCCACTCCTGTTTGCTGCCGTATTGGAATTAAGGTGTTGCGTCAAAACGTGTAGTGGCTGGGCGAATGCGCTCGCAATGGCGCCCTGCACGCCCAGCCGGTTGCAGGTGATCAAAAAAATCGGGGTACGCTCGACCAGGGGGCGCATCCGCCCCTTGCCGGTGGCTGCGGCCATGAAGCGCGCGGACTGCATGCGCGACTGCATGTGCGTCGCCACGCCTCCCGCAACATAGAGCCCGCCGCTCGGCTGATACAGCAGCGCGACATTGCCTACCCACGCGCCATACAGATCGACAAACAGGTCGAGCGCGGCTTCAGCCGGGGCATCCCCCGACTCGGCGAGCGCAACGATGGCCGCGCCGTCGGTTGCGTGTTCCGGCAGCGGGCGCTTGTGTTCGACACAGCAGAAGCGATACAGATCATCCATTGCAAGGCCCGATACCACACGTTCCCACGACACATGGCCATATTGTGCACGCAGACGCTCGAGCAGGCGCGCCTGCAGGGCGTTGGCCGGCGCAAAATCGATATGACCCCCTTCGGTGGCGAAGCTCTGGTAGCTGCCACTGGCATCAGCCAGCATGAAAGCCAGGCCGAGCCCGGTGCCCGCGCCGGTGATCGCCCGCACGCCGCCGGGGTCGGCGGATTGCGGATTGAGCGCGATGACATCGGCCGGCGTCAGCGTCGCCACGCCGGCAGCAGCGGCCTGGAAATCGTTGATGAAGCGCACCTCGACAAGGCCGAGCGCAGCCTGCAATTGCACGGCGTCGAGCGTCCACCCGAGGTTGGTCAGGGTGACGCGTTGCGCATGCAGCGGCCCCGGCAGGGCCAGTATCAGATGGTCCGGGTGGAATGTCGTGTTCGCGTCGGCCACGAACTGACGCAGCAAGTCCTCGGCCGATGCGAAATCGGCACTGGCATACACCTTTTCGAAGCGCATGACCTGCGCACTGTAGGGCGCAACGGCCACCCATGCCAGCCAACTCTTGGAGCCACCGATATCGCCTGCGATCAATTCCATGTCAGGTCGCTTGATCCTCGCGTGAGAGGCTGTTGCGGCGGTAGAGGTTGATCAGCGCATTGGTCGATGCGTCATGACCCTCCACCGGCGATTCGGCATGGAGTTCGGGCAGGATGCGGCTGGCAAGCTGCTTGCCCAGCTCAACGCCCCACTGGTCGAAGGAATTGAGGTTCCAGATCACCCCCTGCACGAAAATCTTGTGCTCGTACAGGGCGATCAGCATGCCCAGCGCGTGCGGCGTGAGTCGCTGCAACAGGATGGCATTGCTCGGATGGTTGCCCTCGAACACCTTGTGCTGGACGAACTGGCTGGTCTGCGCCTCGGTTTCCTCGCGGTTGCGGCCGCGCATCAGGGCCTCGGTCTGCGCCAGGAAATTGGCGATGAGGATATCGTGGTGCAATTGCAGTTCGGTGGGCGAATCGAGCGTCACGATGAAGTCGGCCGGAATCATCTTGGTGCCCTGGTGCAGCAGCTGATAGAACGCGTGCTGGCCGTTGATGCCGGTGGCGCCCCAGATGATGGGGCCGGTCGAGTAATCCACCACCTTGCCGTCGCGGTCCACCGACTTGCCGTTGCTCTCCATGTCGGCCTGCTGCAGGTAGGCGGGCAGGCTGCGCAGGTAATGGTCATACGGCAGGATCGCGTGCGAATCGGCGTCGAAGAAATTGTTGTACCAGACCCCCAGCAGCGCGAGGATCACCGGCATGTTGGCCGCCAGCGGTGCCTGACGGAAATGCACGTCCATTTCATGCGCACCCGCCAGCAACGCGATGAAATGCTCTCTCCCCACCGCCAGTACGATCGACAGACCGATCGCCGACCACAGCGAATAGCGCCCGCCCACCCAGTCCCAGAATTCGAACATGTTGGCCGGGTCGATGCCGAAGGCCGTCACCGCCTCGCGATTAGTGGAGACCGCCACGAAATGCTTCGCGACATGCTGTTCCGACCGCGCTTTCTGCAGAAACCAGGTACGCGCAAGATGTGCGTTGGTCATCGTCTCCTGCGTCGTGAAGGTCTTCGACGCCACGATGAACAGCGTCGTCTCCGGATCCAGCGTTTCCAGCGTTTCCAGCGCGTGTGCGCCGTCGATGTTGGAAATGAAGTGCAGCCTCAGCTCAGGATGGCGATACGGCTTGAGGGCCTGGACCACCATCTGCGGCCCGAGGTCGGAGCCGCCGATGCCGATATTCACCACATCGGTAATGCGCCTGCCGGTATAGCCGCGCCACTGCCCGCTGCGCACCTGTTCGGCGAATGCGCCCATCCGCTCGACCACCGCGTTCACCTTGGGCATCACATCCTCGCCATCGACCAACACCGGCAAATTGCTGCGGTTGCGCAGCGCCACGTGAAGCACCGCGCGGTCCTCCGTATGATTGATCCTGTCGCCGCGGAACATCCGTTCACGCCAGCCTGCCACGTCTGCCTCTCCGGCCAGCTGGACCAGCAGCGCGAGGGTTTCCTCTTTGATGCGATTCTTCGAGTAATCCAGCAACAAATCGCCGACCCGTAGCGAAAAACGCTCGGCCCGGGCGGGATCGGACGCAAACAGGCTGCGCATGTGGACATCTGCCATCTGGGCCTGATGTGCCTGCAAGGCCCGGCACGCAGGATAGGGCAACCGTCCCGACCCGCTGGTGTCGCCCTGAACGGGCTGAACTGCTGAAGACATCCTGCCTCCCTTGTCTATTGCGACTCTGTTATCTGACCAGTCTTGAGCAATGCCTGTGCCACCTATTCCTACTCACCTTCCACTCCTCCTCGAACTATAGGCAAAACCGGTGTAGGCCTGATGACACAGCCAAGAAACCGTCATTCATGGTCATGCAAAACGCGGTCGGGGAATCGCTGTCAACCAGAATTGCACCGTAATAGTGCCTTGATAATGCGAAGTCAGGGCATGGCACCAAAGTAGTGAGCCAGATTTTTTAAAGGGGTTCGACTGGTGCCGGGAGGGGGACTCGAACCCCCACACTGTTACCAGCGGCGGATTTTGAATCCGCTGCGTCTACCGATTCCGCCATCCCGGCAAAGGAGCCGAACACGAACGCGTCCGGTGACAGAAGCCCGCTATTATCGCCGAATCGGGCTGCCGCCCGCAAGGCGGAAGCTATAATCGCGCCCCATGCAGCTTGCCGACTTTGATTTTGATCTCCCCGACGAACTGATTGCGCAGTTTCCGCCCGCGCTGCGCGGCGGCAGCCGTCTGTTGCACGTCGAGTCCTCCGGCCTGCTGCATGACCGCGATTTTGCCGATCTGCCCAGGCTGCTGCGCCCAAACGACCTGCTGGTTATGAACGACACGCGCGTGATCAAGGCGCGCCTGTTCGGCCAGAAAGAAAGCGGCGGCAAGGTCGAACTGCTGGTGGAGCGGGTGCTGGGCGAATTCGAAGCGCTGGCCTTCATCCGCGCGAGCCATGCGCCCCAGGCCGGGTCGAAAATTCATCTGGGCAAAGCGGTAACGCTGGAAGTCGAGGCCCGCCAGGGCGACCTGACCCGGTTGCGCTTTCCGCGCCCGGTGCTGGAAATCCTGGACGAACTCGGCCAGTTGCCGTTGCCGCCCTATATCGAGCACACCCCCACTGAAGAGGACGAGGCGCGCTATCAGACCGTCTATGCGAACCAGCCCGGCGCGGTGGCGGCGCCTACGGCCGGACTCCATTTCGACCAAGCGATGCTCGATGACTTGCGCGAACAGGGCATCCGCACGACGCAGGTCACCCTGCACGTGGGCGCCGGCACCTTCCAGCCGGTGCGAGTGGACAACATCGCCGACCACCGGATGCACAGCGAGCGCTACACGATTCCGCAGGCCGCGGTCGACGCGGTCCGCGAGACGCGCGGCCGCGGCGGCCGCGTGGTGGCGGTGGGCACCACCAGCCTGCGCGCCCTCGAGGCAGCGTCACGATCAGGTGAATTGTGTACGGGCTCCGACGAGACGGACATTTTCATTACGCCCGGCTACCGCTTCCGGGTGATCGACGCACTCATCACCAACTTCCATCTGCCCCGGTCCACGCTGCTGATGCTGGTTTCCGCGTTTGCCGGCTTGGACACCATCCGCGCGGCATACGCCCACGCCATCCAGGCGCGCTATCGGTTTTTCAGCTATGGCGATGCGATGTTTCTGGAGAGAAACAGCCAGGGAAATCCCGCCTCATGAAATTCGACCTGATCACCACCGACGGCGGCGCGCGGCGCGGCCAACTCAGCCTGGCCCACGGCACTGTCCAGACCCCGGCCTTCATGCCGGTGGGCACCTACGGCACGGTGAAGGCCATGTCGCCGGCGGAACTCACCGAAATCGGCTTCGAGATGGTGCTTTCCAACACCTTCCACCTCTGGCTGCGCCCCGGGCTGGACGTGATCGAACGTTTCGGCGGCTTGCATCGTTTCATGGGCTGGGACAAGCCCATCCTGACCGATTCAGGCGGTTTCCAAGTGTTCAGCCTCGGCAAGCTGCGCAAGATCACCGAAGAAGGGGTGAAATTCGCCTCGCCGATCAACGGCGACAAACTGTTCCTCACCCCCGAAATCTCGATGCAGATCCAGCGCACGCTGAATTCCGACATCGTTATGATTTTCGACGAATGCACCCCCTACCCCGCCACCGAAAAAGAAGCAGCGGACTCGATGCGGCTGAGCCTGCGCTGGGCGGCGCGTTCCAAGGCCGCTCATGCCGGCAACCCCAACGCGCTGTATGGGATCGTTCAGGGCGGCATGTATGAGGACCTGCGTGATGAATCGGCGCGCGAACTCATCGCCATGGACTTCGATGGTTACGCCATCGGCGGCTTGAGCGTAGGCGAGCCCAAAGACGACATGGCACGCATTCTCGCCCACACCGCGCCGCAACTGCCCGCCGACAAGCCGCGCTATCTGATGGGCGTGGGCACGCCAAAAGACCTGGTGTTCGCGGTCAGCCAGGGTATTGATCAGTTCGACTGCGTGCTACCGACCCGCAACGCCCGCCACGGCATCCTGTTTACCCGGCGCGGCGAAATGCGCATTCGCAACGCGCGCTGGAAAACCGATACCGCGCCGATCGACGATACCTGCACCTGCCACACCTGCACCCATTTCAGCCGCGCCTACGTGCATCACCTGATCCGTGCCGGCGAGATTCTCGGCGCGCGGCTCGCCACCATTCATAATCTGCACTACTACCATCGTCTGATGGCCGACATGCGCGCTGCGATCGAGGCGGGGCGCTTTGCCGAGTTCACCGCGCAGTTTCACGAGATGCAAACGCGTGGGTGGTAGAATTCCCCGGTTTTTATTGATCCAGTCTGATTTCGGAGCGTTTCCACATGATTTCACTTGCCCACGCGCAAGCCGCCGCAGCGGCATCTCCCGGTTTCGAGCAGTTTCTTCCGCTCATCATCATCTTCATCCTGTTCTGGTTCATGCTCATCCGGCCGCAGATGAAGCGCGCCAAGGAACAGAAAAAGATGCTTTCCGAACTGGCCAAGGGCGACGAGGTCATCACCTCCAGCGGCCAGTTGGGCAAGGTCGCCAAGATCAGCGATCAGTATGTGTCACTGGAAATCGCAGACGGCGTGATCACCCACGTGCAGAAATCGGCAGTGCAGACGCTGCTGCCCAAGGGCACGATCAAAGGTCTGTAGGCGTCAGGATTTAGGGACCAGGAACTCGGGATTGAGCGGCTTTGCCGCCCCTTCTCCAGTCGCCAGCCCTGATTCCAAACCTTAGCCCCTAGCCCCTAACTCCTAGCCCCTAGAAAAAAATGAACCGCTTCCCGCTCTGGAAATATGTGCTCATCGGCATCACGCTGGTGGTCGCCTTCCTTTTCACCCTGCCAAACTTCTATGGTGAAGTGCCCGCCGTGCAGCTTTCTCCCCTGCGCTCCAGCGAGAAGGTCGACACCGCGCTGCTGGGGCAGGTGGAGTCCGCGCTGAAGGCGGCCCAGTTGCCATACAGCGGGGTGGAACTGGTGGGCAACAGCGTCAAGGTGCGCTTTGCCAGCACCGATGTGCAGATCAAGGCCAAGGATGTGCTGCAGAACAGCCTGGGCGAACGCTATACCGTGGCATTGAACCTGGTATCGGCCTCGCCGGCATGGCTCACCTCCATCAATGCGCTGCCGATGTATCTCGGCCTCGACTTGCGCGGCGGCGTGCACTTCCTGCTTGAAGTCGACATGAAAGCCGCGCTGGAAAAGGCGGCCATCCGCTACCAGAACGATTTCCGCACCGAGCTGCGCAACGACAAGATCCGCTACGGCCGCATCAGCCGCGATGGCAATGCCGTGACGGTTCATTTCTCCACCCGCGATCAGCGCGATGCCGCTGCCAACAAGCTGGGCACCGCTTTCACCGACCTGGTCTTCACCCCCGAAGACCAGGCAGAAGGCTTTACCCTGACCGCGCGCCTCAAGCCGGAAGCCGTGACCAAGGTGCAGGAATTCGCCCTGCAGCAGAACATCACCACGCTCAGAAACCGCGTCAACGAACTCGGCGTGGCCGAACCCGTCATTCAGCAGCAGGGGGCCACCCGGGTCGTGGTGCAGTTGCCTGGCGTGCAGGACACGGCGAAAGCCAAGGACATTCTGGGCCGCACCGCAACCCTGGAAATCCGCATGGTCGACGAACAGGCGGATCCGATTGCCGTCAGCCAGGGCCAGGCGCCGTTCGGAGCCGAAATCGTGGTCAGCCGCGAAGGCGGCAAGATCGCGGTGAAGAAGGATGTGGTATTGACCGGCGACTCGATCACCGATGCCTCGCCCGGCTTCGACAACGATAGTGGCCAGGCCGCCGTGCACATCAACCTCGACGGCAAGGGCGCGCGCATCTTCAAGGACGTGACGCGCGAAAACGTCGGCAAGCGCATGGCCATCCTGCTGATCGAAAAGGGCCGCGCCGAGTCGATCACTTCTCCGGTCATCCGCGAGGAAATTGGCGGCGGCCGGGTTCAGATCACCGGCATGGAATCCGCGCAGGAAGCCTCCGATGTCGCCCTGCTGCTGCGTGCCGGCGCGCTGGCAGCACCGATGCAGATCATCGAGGAGCGTACCGTCGGCCCCAGCATGGGCGCTGAAAACATTCAAAAGGGTTTCCACTCCAACATCTGGGGCTTCCTCGCCGTGACCCTGTTCATGACGATTTACTACCGAATTTTCGGGCTGTTCTCTTCGATCGCACTCGCCATCAACGGCTTCTTCCTGATCGCCCTGCTGTCGATGA
>Ga0105106_10000870_pt1 | contig 21465 bp, 15 predicted proteins | sample PPLLaktember2015_5_FD_79109 | JGI IMG/M metagenome (GOLD analysis project Ga0105106, IMG submission 79109) | Freshwater sediment microbial communities from Prairie Pothole Lake near Jamestown, North Dakota, USA - PPLs Lake P8 Core (1) Depth... | ecosystem: Environmental > Aquatic > Freshwater >...
AAAAACATTATCTTAAACCCATCAAAAGAATGGGAAGTAATTAAAACGGAAAACATCTCCAACTCAGATTTATTCACCAAATATGCTATGATTCTTGCTGCTATTCCTGCAGTCTGCGGATTTATAGGATACAGTCTTTTCAGTGTATCTTACGGTTTATTTTCGTATAAAATATCCGTCGGGAGCAGCATTACCTGGGCAATCCTGCAGTATATTCTCAACTTAGGAGGTGTCTATGTACTTGCCTTGATAATAGATGCACTTGCACCGACCTTCGGCTGTACAAAGGATTCAAATGCAGCATTAAAAATAGTTGTATATTCGTATACGCCGGCATGGTTAATTGGGGTATTTAATCTCTTCCCGGTATTGAGTATAATTGTACTTCTAGGAAGTATTTATTCCCTCATTTTATTGTATATGGGTTTAGAGAGGGTAAAAAGTGTTCCGAAAGATAAAATGGTTGGTTATTTTATTGTAACAATTATTGTTGCAATTGTAGTTTACTTTATAATTGGGGCAATAATTAATAGAATAGTTTTTACCGGTTATTATTTATCAGAGTTCTAGAGATAATTCCGGCCCCCGAAATTTTTATTCGGGGGTTTTATTCTTAAATGGTTTATTTGGATTTCCCAGCTTCAAATCGTCTAATTTTGATATTGCTGATTTCAAACACAAACTAATTAAGGAATTCCCGGATTTATTGATTTTACAATCAATTGTTATTAGCTTAAATTATTTGACCTTCTATTTTTCGTTCTCCATTCTGCAAAATTTAAATAACTGATATTAAGTCAATTATTTGGAGGTATCCGATGAAAATGGTTCAGCATATTTTAGATAGAAAGGGGAATGATATCTGGACTATAATGCCTCATGCTACTGTTTTTGAAGCTTTGAAATTAATGGCTGAAAAAGAAATTGGAGCATTGCTTGTCCTTGACAAAGAAAAAGTTGTAGGTATTATTTCTGAACGGGATTATGCGAGGAAAGTAGTGCTGAAAGGAAAGTCATCAAAAGATGCCCCGGTAAGAGATATTATGTCTGAAAAAGTTATTTATGTAAATCCTTCAACAAGTGTTGAAGACTGCATGGTTTTAATGATTAATAAAAGAATAAGACACCTGCCCGTATTTGAGAATGAACACCTTATAGGCCTGGTTTCAATTGGCGATGTGGTAAAAGAAATAATTGATGAGAAAGAGGTTGTAATTGATGAACTGGTACGTTATATCACCGGCAGACGATGAAATCAAATCATTAATTCAGTGATCTACTAAGATGACTACTTGTGTGAGAATATTATCGAAAATTATAGCTTCGTAAAACTCTTTTATCGAAGCAGGATCATCTTCTTAATATTAAAATAATCGTCTGAAGTTAAGGAATAATAATAGATTCCGCTTGAAAAATTTTTCGCGTTCCACATTATCGAATAATTGCCTGCTGTTAAAACCTGATTAACCAGATTAGCTACTTCCTGTCCGATAATATTGTAGACTTTAAGTTTAACATTTTTATTATTTATTATAGAAAATTTTATTTCAGTAGAAGGATTAAAAGGATTTGGATAATTCTGAAGCAATTCTGATTTAAGAGGCAGACCCGGTTCATTTTTAATACCGGTGGAGATAAGGGTGAAATCGATTAAGTTGATATTAAATCCTTCGAAATAAAAGTTTACCTGAAATTCATGGGTACCATGAGTTATCGGGATGTTCCGAACAATTACTGATTCCCAGTTCTGCCATCCTCCTGTTAAGGGGACATCGATTAGGTTTCCTATATTAGCTCCGTCCATTCTTAGTAAAATTTTTCCTCCTGCTTCATTGGCAGCAATTCTGATTTCAATATCATAAAGACCTGATTGTTGAGCATTGATTGTATATTTAAGATATTCACCGGATTCTATCCAGCCGACATTATAACCATTAGAGAAAATATCAGAACATATTTCTATATCAACTCCGTCGTTTCTGTAGTAGTTGCCACTATTCCATGATGCTGCTCCGGGGCCCTGAGTATTATCATAATCAATATCTTTATAGGCAAAATTATTTTGTCCATAATCATAATTTACCGCGAAAATTGTACCAGGTATAATGTTATCTGAAAAAGGGATAGTTTCATTATTAGAAACCTGTCTGAACATGGCGTCAATTACGCCGATATTTATTTTACAATTTTCAAGTTTCAATTTTTCAGTCATTTCCATTAAAGTATTTTTTGCAAAGGACTCTGATGGTTTTGTTCCTCCGTTATCCCAGTAATTCAGCAAAGTCTGGTAATTGTTTGTAACATTTACAGAGGTTATTCCTGAAAGAGAGCCAAATTTTTTCCATGGCCACCATGCCCATCCAATTTTATTTTGTTCGCATAGTTTTATTGCATCAGTAAACCATTGATTTGAATTTTCCCCGGATTCGCCTAACCAAACAGGTACACTATGGTTATCACGGATACTTAATATCCACTGAATTGAACTTTGATTGTTACTGTTCCAATATTTATGAAAACTGTAAACCATATTATTATCCCAGGGAGGGGTGAGCCCGTTATAATTATTAGCCCAGCAATTTCCTTCAATAATAATTATATGGTTTGTATCAACTTCTCTTATTGCATTTGTAATATCAACTAGTAATGAACGTAAAGGTACATTATTTAATTCATCGCACCCATTTATATTACTTCCTTCAAAATTCCAATTCGTTTCATTAATTAGGTCATAGCCTCCGATCCATTCTTCATTTGCATACCGTTCGGCAAGTTTTCGCCATAAAGCAACTATTTTGGATTTATTATCTTCACTTTCCCAAAGTGAAGGTTTAGAATCATCATAATCTGATATAGCCGCGTCATGTCCTTGACCGCCGGGTGCAGCGTGCAAATCGAGAATAAGGTAAATATTGTTCGCCTCACACCAGGCCAACAGTGTATCTACTATAATAAAGCCTTTATCAAGCCAAGTATTTGAACCTGCTACCGGTTCATCTTCGATTGGCAAAGTAAAAAGATTATAGTGCATAGGTAAACGTATACTATTAAATTCAGATGAAGCTGCTAACTCTATATCAGCTCTCCGCATATGATTAGCAAGCCACGCATTGTAAAAAGTATCAGTATTTTCAGATCCAATTAATTCTTCAATCTTTTTGCGGATATCATGCTGTGTATTTGCAAAAGAACTGGTCTTCAGCATATAGCCTTCCTGGAGCATCCATCCGCCAAGCCCAATACCGCGCAATATAATTTCCTGCCTGCTGCCGTTGATAATTTTTTTACCTGAGATTTTAAGATATCCTTGAGGAAGGAGCATTATAGGGCATAGAATAATTAATGCAGCTATTAAGGATATTCTGTTAATTCTGTAACAAAAGATTTTCATTGGAATTAATAACAAATAATGTGAATATGATTAATAAACATATTAAAACATTAATCATTCCAAAAAGGGAGGAATTGCTTTATTCGAAATTTAAGATAAATTTGAATTTTTTTTTAATAATGGCAAGAGCTAATTACTAAAATGATAATTGGGTTTTTATCAATCAAATAAGTGTATTTATAAACTGTCACTCTTGTATTAAGAGTGACAGTACGAAAATTTCTTAGTTTTTCTTTATTGCAGCAGTTTTAAAGGGGCTGTAAAGTGGGCAGAAACCTATAAAGCTAGTAAATAAAAAAATTGCCGCAAAAATTCCGAGAATTATTGCCGCAATGCCGCTTATTTGATTTGTAAAGAATAATACTCCAATTAAAGCCGCAATAAAAATTCTTGTGATCCTGTCTAAAATATTCATGTTCTTTTTCATTAGTATTCCTTTATTGTTTTATAAAGTTAGATTATAAATAATGAAAAAGGATTCCGATCAGATTCTTCTTCTAAAACCCTGCCCCCTTACTTCGTGTACATTATTAATAATTACAAATGCCTCGGGATCTATACTTTTAATCAGCTGCGTTACCGTACTCAGTTCTTTTAAAGTAACAACAGTTACAATTACCTCTCTTTCAACATTTTTATAAATTCCCCTGGATTTTATTGCAGTAGCTCCCCGGCTGATTTCATTCATTATTTTTTCGCCTATTTCAGCATATTTATCCGAAATGATGTATACCGCCCTTGCATAATCGAACCCGTCGATAATGGCATCAATAATTCTTGCAGAAACAAAAAGCAGAAAAAATGCATAGAGAGTTAAAGCAAATGCAGGCCGGTCAGGCGATAGATTTTTTATCTCAATTATGGAACCTGCCAGAAGAATCACAGCAAAATCGATTACCATAATTGCCATTCCGGGCTTAACTCCGAACCGCTTCTGCATAATAGCTGCAACAATATCCGATCCGCCTGTAGTTCCTTTGAATTTAAAAATAATCCCCAGTCCTACTCCAATCAGAACCGCTCCGACAAGAATCAGAAAGAAAAAATCGTTCTTAAGAAGATCTTTAACTGTTTGTGTATCTTGTAATCTTATAAATTGAAATCCCGGGATATCTCCTCTAAAGAAATCGATAAAAAAAGAGTTTAATGTAAATCCATAAAAGGTACGGAATCCGAAGGTTTTACCGAGTTCTTTTATTCCCCAGACATACAGCGGGAGATTAAGAATCCAAATCATAAGTCCTACCGGTATCGAATTATTTGATAAATAGTGAATGGCCATCGAAAGACCGCTTACACCGCCGGGTACTACCCGTGCATCCACAAGATAAACCCCGATTCCGATAGACATTAAAGCTGCCCCTATTGTGATTGCCGTATAATCAATTATTATCTGCTTCTTTGATTTTTTTCGATTCATAGTATTCTTCCTGAAAAATGATTCCGTTAAATATAAAAAGAAGTTTAAAGTGGTGGGAATTGTGAGATATATGTTTTCTGTGAATAATTAATTTCACTACATTTTCTTGATGATAAAGTGAATTAGTAAATGAATACTTCATATCTATTGCTGCCGTACAGAATTTCATTGTTTATTTATCTTTTATCCGGATATTCCTTTTCTCAGTGGTGTGCAGGAGCCGGCTTTTCGGTTAAAAACGAATATCCTTTTAACGGTATATCGGTTTTTTTAGAACGAAAGCTTCCTTATCAGAGTGCCGGCTTCGGAATTAATTTCAGAGCTTCGTTCGAACATTTTTCAAATAAGGATAAAATCTTTTCTGATAATCAAAGATCTTTTTTAAAGACTTATAATTCAAATATAGATTTAAACATTATTATTAATTTCTTCTTCAAATATATTCAGCCGTTTGCAGGCTTAGGTCTAGGTGCGGGAAATTACTTTGCAGAAAGATTTGGATTATTAAATAATGAGATTAGTATCTCAGAAGCTGACAGGTGGAAATTTATAACAAAATTATCAGCCGGCATGAAACTTACCTTTCAAAAACATTTTCAGCCTTTTGTTCAGTTCCATTTGGTGAAATATTTTGGTTCTTTAAAGGAAATGCAATTTAACAGGGAAATTAATTCGACTCAACTGGGAGGATTTATCGGATTAAGTGTTTTACTTTTTTAATTAAATTTAGTTTTGTAGTTTATAGGGATCAGTTGCCACAGCAAACTTCATTTTATATTCCCATTTAAATAATCAAATGCCGTATCAACAGCTTTATGGGTTCCGGTAATTACCAATGTATCTTTGGCAAGAATTTGTTCTCTTGAAGTCGGGTTTGAAATTGTTTTTTCGCTACGTACAATAGCTATTATTGTAGTATCTGTTTTTGCCCTAAGATTCAATTCCCTCAATGTTTTTCCAACGTGAATATTATCTTCATTCACATAATAAGTTTCCGTCAGTCCTGCAGCAAGTATTTCATTCAAATGAACAAAAGAATTTATATCTGCGGTATCTGTTCTCATTAAACTGTATGCTTCTCCCCTCAGAATTGCAACCTGTCTCATTATAACATTTAGGGGAATGTGATACCTTTCCAATACTTTGCTAAATATCTGCAGTGAAGTTTCGAATTCTTCTGGTATAACTGAATCAGCTCCAAGATGACTTAGATCATCAATTTCATTTATGTATCTTGTTCTAACAACAGTGTAAATTGAGGGATTGAGTTTTTTAGCCAGCCTCAGTGCAATTTTTGTTGACGAGGGATCCGAAATGGCAAATACAATTATATTTGCTTTTTCAAGATTTGATGCATGAAGAATATCTTCCCTGGTAATGTCTCCGTAAATAATATTCTCACCTTTTTCTTTTTCAGCTCTTATCGTCTCCGGATTCAATTCAATAACTAGGTATCTTATACCGGTTTCTTTCAAAACCCTGGCTAAGTTTTTGCCGTTTAAGCCGAAGCCGGCGATTATAACATGGTCAGTTAATTCTTTTTTGATTATTTTCTCTGAATCCTTCATTGGATCAAACCTGCCGAATTTATGTGCAATTACAGGAGTAATCTCAAATAGGAAAGGAGCTATTATCATTGTAAATATTGAAGCCGCGAGAAAAGAATTGTACACATCAGCTTCAATTAAGTTATAAGCTTTGCCTGCCTGCATTAAAACAAATGAGAATTCCCCGATCTGCGACAATATAAGTCCCGTAAGTACCGCTACACGGAGCGGATATTTGATGAGTTTAACAATTAAAATAATAATTAATGACTTTAGTAGAATTATCCCCGCAGTAACGGCAGTTAATTCTGAAAAATATTGAATCACAAAGTTGAAGTTGAGCAGCAATCCGATTGAAACGAAGAAAACACTGTTGAAAACATCTTTTAACGGGAGTATATCGCTGGTAACCTGATGACTTAAATCCGATTCAGAGAGTGTTAATCCGGCTATAAAAGCACCCAGTGCAAACGATAAACCTAATGAATGAGTTAGATACGCTGTGCCTAGGACAAATAACATTATCCCGATTGTAAAAACTTCGCGCATTTGAAGCTTAGCAAGCTGAAATAAAATTTTCGGCATTAATATTTTTGCGGCTAAAATGATTACAGCTATTGCCGCAAATGCAAACACAAGCTGCCGCACAATGTCTATAATCGTAGATTTTTCCGATGCGCTTAAAATAGGCAGAAGCAGGAACATCGGGACCACTGCAAGATCTTGAGAAATTAAAATTCCCAAAGATATTCTACCGTGCGGCGATTCAAGCTGGTTTTTTTCCGAAAAAAGCTTTAAGACTATCGCAGTGCTTGAGAGGCTCACAAGCATTCCAAGAAAAATGCTTCTCTTAATGTTTATATCGAATAAATAAAAAATTAATCCTGATAGAATAATAGTTAATAGAATCTGCGGCACTCCGGCAATCAGGAGCAGCCTTTTCATCTTCATAAGCCTGTTAAAAGAAACTTCAAGGCCGATTGTAAACAAAAGAAAGATGACCCCAATCTCCGCCATTACCTCAATCTGACGGATTTCTGAAATCAGCATAAAGCCGTGAGGACCTATTATTACTCCGGCAATTAAAAAACCCACAATGCTGGGAATATTTATTTTTTTAAAAAGGTAAATAATTGGTATAGAAACCAAAAGTATAATTACTATGTCTTTTATAATTGCAAACTGCTGCATGGCATTGTTGGGAATTTATTCAGGAAATAATATAATTATAAACAGCTGAATTTTTAAATTTACTATTAAAATTTTCTGATTTTTATTGCCGCCAGTTGAACAGGCATTCCTGCCTGCCCAGGCTTGTCGGAGTCTGTACATGAGTAATTAAGCAGACTCAGATAATTTTGAACAGACAAGAATGTCAGTCATGCCCTTTTTGTCAGACAATTTGCCCAACGAACAAATATTACATTAAACCGGAACTAATTGGAATAGTCTGGAATCTGGTATTCAATTTGATTAGAAGGATTATTATTCCTGTAAAAAAGTAAATGGTGAAGAAGCAATGAACACAAAATTATTCCGAATTCTTGAAGTAACAATCCTGATATTTATTAATGCAGGATTATCTCAAAATAATTATTTTATTTCTCCTAACGGGAATGACACAGACAGCGGGGCTAGCATAGACAGTGCATTCCAAACGTTACAGCATGCGGCCGATATTGTAGTATCCGGAGATTCTGTTTTTGTATTACCAGGTAATTACAGAGGATTCGATCTTCGGACAGGTGGAACATCTGAATTACATATTGTCTTTAAGGCTTTGGGGGATAATGTTATAATCAACCTCCCCAACTCCGAAACGAACGATGGAATAAATATAGAAAATGCAGCATGGATTATAATTGACGGTTTCAATGTCGTTGATCAGCCGCGTTCAGGAATCCGTATTGCTGTCTCCGATTTCGTAGTTATAAAAAATAATTATTGTAATGAAAACGGTCGCTGGGGAATTTTCACAGCCTTCACTGATGACATTGTAATTGAGAATAATATTTGTTCAAACAGCATAGAAGAACACGGCATCTATGTTTCAAACAGCAGCGACCGTCCGGTTGTAAGGAAGAACCACTGCTACGGAAATAACGGATGCGGGCTTCACTTTAACGGGGACGAATCTATGGGAGGAGACGGCATTATCAGCAATGCAATTATTGAAGGAAATATATTGCATGATAACGGATATGGCGGCGGTTCTGCAATTAATATGGATGGAGTGCAGGAATCCCTAATTTTTAATAACTTAATTTATAATAATCATGCAACAGGAATTGCTATGTACCGGACAGACGGGGCAGAAGGATCTAGAAATAACAAGGTTTATAATAATACAATAATAAATCCTTCCGATTCCCGTTGGGGAATCATAGCTGTAAACGGATCAACAGGGAATACACTTTATAATAACATTATAATTAATCACCACAGTTTCCGGGGTAGCATTTCAATTGATGAATCTTCTGAGGAAAATTTTGTCAGCGATTACAATATAGTTGTGGATAGGTTAAGCACTGATGACGGCGAATCGAACATAAGCCTCGCTCAATGGCAGGTTCTTGGGTATGATGTTCATTCAGAATTAGCTCAGCCGGAAGAACAAATTTTTGCAGATTATTCTTCAGGAGATTATAGTTTGATGGAAAGTTCCCAGGCGGTCGATAAGGGAACAAGCCTGGTTTCAAATATTGTAAACAAAGACATCACCGATATTTCAAGGCCCCAAAGAGATGGATTTGACATCGGTGCTTACGAATATTTTGATCCATCAGGAATAAATACCAAAGAAATCTTCACTCGTTTTTCTTTATATCAGAATTATCCTAATCCTTTTAATCCGGCTACAAAGATTAATTATGAAATCGGCAGTATGCAATTTGTAATACTTAAAATTTTTGATATTACAGGAAAGGAAATAGCAACTCTGGTTAATGAACCTAAACCGGCCGGAAAATATGAGATTGAATTTAATACATCGGGATTAGCAAGCGGAGTTTATTTTTACAAACTTCAGGCAGGAAACTACTCTTCAACCAAAAAATTAGTGTTTTTGAAGTAGAATTCAATCTTCAGGATTTTAGAAAAGATCGCTGCTTTTGCTTGAATCTGCACTGGAATTAAAATATATTTGAACCAGCAGCCTCACCAGGGCTTATCAAAATTACTTTTCCGCTACAAACCGGAAAGCTTCAAGTTTATCGTATTCATAAAAAATGTGAGTAAGAGTATAATCAATTGTAAGATTTAATTAAATAATATTATTAATAATAATTCAAAGTATATGGAAAAATCAAAAAAAATATTGCTTACAGAAAAAGAAATACCTGAACAATGGTACAATATTCAGGCGGATATGCCCAATCCGATGCTGCCTCCGCTTCATCCGGGAACAAAGCAGCCTATCGGTCCAAACGATCTAGCACCTCTTTTCCCGATGGAATTAATAAAACAGGAAGTATCGAAGGAAAGATGGATCGATATTCCTGAGGAGGTAAGGGATATTTACAAAATGTGGCGACCTACGCCGCTTTATCGTGCTTATAATCTTGAAAAAATTATTGATACACCCGCTAAAATTTATTACAAATATGAAGGAGTTTCCCCTGCAGGTTCGCATAAGCCGAATACTGCAGTGGCACAGGCTTATTACAGTAAATCTCAGGGAGTAAAAAGATTAACCACCGAAACTGGTGCCGGTCAGTGGGGAAGTGCTCTTTCATTTGCATGCCAGTTATTTGGAATCGAACTTGAAGTTTATATGGTAAGAATCAGTTATGAACAGAAGCCGTATAGAAAAATAATGATGAATACCTGGGGTGCCAAAGTTTTTTCTTCACCTACCAATTCTACCGAATCAGGCAGAAAAATTCTTTCTCAAGATCCCGATTCTCCGGGAAGTTTAGGAATTGCAATATCCGAAGCAGTTGAAAGAGCAGCAAAGGATGATGATACTAAATATTCTCTCGGAAGCGTACTTAATCATGTACTGCTGCATCAAACGGTAATCGGACTTGAAGCTGTTAAGCAGTTCGAAAAAACAGAAGATTTCCCTGATATTGTAGTCGGTTGTTTCGGCGGAGGTTCTAACTTTTCAGGTATTGCTTTTCCATTCCTTAAATACAACTTAACAGAAGGGAAAAACATCAGATGCATTGCAGTTGAACCTGCATCTTGTCCCAAACTCACAAGGGGTGAATTCCGCTACGACTTTGGGGATACGGTAGGACTTACACCTCTTCTTCCGATGTACACATTGGGACACACATTTATTCCGGCTGCTATTCATGCAGGCGGACTCAGGTACCACGGTGCCGGTACAATCGTCAGTCAACTACTAAAAGATAAATTAATTGAGGCCGCTTCGGCTTATCAGCTTGAATGCTTCGATGCCGGTGTTCAATTTGCAAGAACCGAAGGTATTATCCCAGCTCCCGAATCAAACCATGCAATCGTTCAGGTTATCAAGGAAGCTAAAAAAGCTAAGGAGGAAGGGAAATCAAAAACCATTCTCTTTAACTTGAGCGGGCATGGACATTTTGATATGAGTGCTTACCAGGATTATTTTGCAGGAAAGCTCGTTGATCATGAATTGACAAATGAAGAACTCTATTCAGGACTCAAAGAGTTAAATCTTCATCCGGTCGAATAATCCGTAAAAAGAATATTTAAATAAAGGCTGGCTTAGTAATCTCGTGAGTCAGCCTTTTTAATTTTATCCCCGCTTTTATATGCTTCAGATCATGTGAAAAAAAAACAATGGTTCGATCTATTGACATAAAAGCGGTTCAAAATTAATTTTTCGATAGCCAAATTCATCTCTATTTACAAAATAACCATTTTAAAAATAATTTTAGGAATTGAAATGCATATATACATAATAACAGCCTGTATACTAATATTTATTGCTGGATGCACCAATGAGCCTGAGACAAAAGCTCCCCTATTTAAAAATCTTGGAGAGATAAATCATTTTAAAATAACCACTGATTCGGATCTTGCTCAGAAATATTTTGATCAGGGTGTTACGCTTGCATATGGTTTTAATCATGAAGAAGCTTTTCGTTCCTTTAGTGAAGTAGCAAGATTGGATACAAATTGCGCAATGGCTTACTGGGGAATGGCAATTGTCCTAGGACCTAATATTAACCTGCCGATGGATCAATCTTCAGTTTCAACTGCATATGAAGCTGTTCAAGAAGCAATCAAATTGCTTGATAATGAGACACAGAAGGAAAAAGACTGGATTATGGCTCTTTCAAAAAGATATTCAAAAGAAAAACTTGACGATAGAAGCCATCTTGATTCTGCTTATTCAGATGCTATGAGGGAATTAGCAAAAAAATATCCTGATGATCCAGATATAAACACAATGTTTGCGGAATCAATCATGGATCTGCATCCCTGGGATTATTGGATGAAAGATGGGAAAGCCCAGCCTTGGACAGCGGAGATAGTTTCAACTCTTGAGAATGTTTTGAAAAAGGATGAGGATCATATCGGAGCAAATCATCTTTATATTCACGCGGTAGAAGCTTCAAAAAATCCGCAGATAGGATTACCAAGTGCGGACCGTCTTAGATTTTTAGTACCGGGTGCAGGACATTTGGTTCACATGCCTGCACACATTTACATAAGGACAGGTAAATATCATGAAGGAAGTCTTGCCAACCAGCGTGCAGTAAAATCAGATGAAGAATATATTAACCAGTGTAATCAGCAGGGATTTTATCCCCTCGCTTACTATCCTCATAATTATCATTTTCTGTGGGCTACCGCCACCCTTGAAGGTGACAGCAAAACTGCAATAGACGCTGCATTAAAAACTTCTACCAGACCTCCTGATTCTTTAATGGATATGTGCGGATATAAAACACTTCAGCATTTTTCAGTAATTCCATTGTATGCTTATGTAACATTTGGTAAATGGGATGATATTTTATCTTCTAAAGCTCCCGATGAGGTACGGCCTTATCCGCAAGGAGTTTGGCATTATGCGAGAGGGATGGCTTTCGTAGCCAAAAATAATATTGAGGAAGCTCAAAAAGAACTGTCTGAATTGGAAAAGCTGAAAGATAATAGTGAAGTTGATAAGCTGGATATTTGGGGAATAAATTCTGCGGGGGCCCTGCTCAAAATCGGATATGAAGTTCTCTCAGGCGAAATCGCCGCAAAAAAGAAACAGTATAATATTGCAGTAAAGCACCTAAGTAAAGCAGTTGAGCTTGAGGATAAATTAAGATATGATGAACCTCCTACATGGTTCTATCCGGTAAGACAAAATCTCGGTGCAGTGCTTATAGAAATGGGCAGATACTCTGAAGCACAGAAAGTTTATGAAGAAAATCTTAAAGAGATTCCCGATAACGGCTGGGCTTTATTTGGACTGCATCAGGCGCTTTTAATGCAGAGCAAAAATGATAAAGCATCTCAAGTGGAAAAGAAGTTTAAGGATGCATGGCAGTATGCCGATATTGAGCTTACTTCTTCCAGAATTTTGTAATAATCTTTTGCAAATTTAAGCCCTTGTTAAAACAATTACTGTAACTTCCGGTGTTGAATTATACCTGAGAGGAACCAAGGACATTCCCAATCCTCTTGTTACGATCATAAGCATATTATCTAACTGGAAGTCGCCTCTTACATATTTAGTTTCAAAAAGTGTTGGAGACAAATTTATAAATGGAAAAAGGAATGTTATTTGTCCCCCGTGGGTATGGCCGGCAAGAAATAAATCGTAGTTATTTTTTAATGCCTGGTCTACAAGTCTCTGTCTTGGCTGATGAACTAGAAAAATTTTCACATCGTGCTTTGAATTTCCGTTAGTCAACTTATCCAGCTCCTGATTAGTAATAGTTTCTACATAAGTATTAGTTATAAAAGTTATTCCTATTTCTGCATCTTTAATTTTTATAATTTTTTTACCGTTATTTATCATATCAACATTATATTTATCCAGAGCTTCAGTAATTTCCCTGATGCTTCTTCTTGTATCCTCCCTGTAAGCCCAGTTATCATGGTCACCTACGCATGAATAAACTCCATTTTTAGATTTTATTTTGCCGATATATTCCGAAGCAGTATTAATGTAATCCGGAGTTGATGTAATTATATCGCCCGCAATAAGAACAAGATCGGGATGAGTAGCATTAACTTTTGATATGAATTTATTGAGCCTTCCAGGATCTGTATACCTGTCTGCCTGAATATCAGCAATGAAAGTAATTTTGAAATTATTAAGCGCCACAGGAAGATCTTTCATTTTGTATTCTTTAACTCTGATTGAAACACTATTATAATCGTAAACAATTCTTAAAGGAACGTAAATGATGAAGAAAACGATGATGCCGAAAATAATTTTTGAGAGATATGGTTTTAACTTTGCCTTATGTTTTTTGTATACAGGGTAAACCATGAGTTTGAAAATATCAAGAGGCAATAGGAATAATATCGATTGAACAATTGTTAAAACTGCCGTCCAAAAAGGATAAACAGCAGCATAGTCGAAAAATGAATTTTCCGGAAGGCGGACTCTAGGCTGATTATTAAATGTTGATTGAAGGTATGATAAAAGCAGTACAAACGGATAGATATGTATAATGATTAATACAGTCCACTTTATTAGTGAAATTCTTTTAGCAGGTATTTCAGGGAAGACAATTTTGATCGAATTTAATAGTTTCTTGAAGAAATAGAATTCGATTACAAATATTATCAGGAAGACTATTACAATTCTCAGGATAAAACTCATATTTGTTTATTAATCCGGCAAGCAATAAAAAAACAGTTAAGGCAACATATAAATTATTTCGGATAGATCAATTGATGAACGTATGCTGCTATCCGCTTGTTTATGGTTATAGAATAAACAGGTTGGTGGGTTAAATTACTAAATTTTGTAAAACTATTTTAAGAACGATTTCAAATGTTTAACGTAAGCTTCAGGTCCGCCGGCGCGGTAGCCTGTGCGGCCGAGGATTTTACCTGATTTATTAAGAACGAAAACAGTAGGATAGCCGGTAACTCCGAACATCTGCGCTACTTTCTTATTATATTCTTTTACCTCATCGGATTGATATTTCCATTTAGGAAAATCTATTCTAACTAATGCAAGATGATAATCGGCGAATTCGGCAAATTCTTTTTGCAGAAAAACTTCTCCGCTTAACTTTTTGCACCATCCGCACCAGTCCGATGCAGTAAAAAATAGTAATACTTTTTTCCCTTCGGATTTTGCAGATTGAATACCTTCATCCAGATTGTCATACCAGGTAACATAGTTTTGCGGGTTGATGACAGCAGTTAATAAAAAAAACAACAGAAAAATTTTCAAGTATGATTTCAATTTTCTTTCCTATAGATATATTTAATGAATAAAAAAATTGCTTAATTAACGATTTTTATATTGTCTACCCACATTAATTCGCAGGCTCCCCCTCCCGTATCATCTCTTCTTAATGAACTTTTCCAATGCCACCCCTTTTCTCCTTTAATTTCGACGAGGTAACCATTCATCTCGATTAAACTTCCCTTATACACTTTACCTAAATTTTCTTCAATATTTTCATCAGCAGGGACAATGTGAGTATTCGAGCTGTGGGTTGAGATAATATCGGAGGGAATGGGAAGGAATTCCGCTTCCCAATGATACCATCTATTCCTTTGAGTAATATCCAATTGATCGATAACTGCCTGATCCGACATAGGACCCCAGCCAAGTGCCAGATCAAGCGGGGAAATTTCGCTTCCGCTGCCGAATGAAAAAAAGTTTTTACTTAATACTCTTGCTCTGATTCTATATTCGGCTAAAGGAATAATTTTAAAATTATTTTTTTGCCAGGAAGGTTTATTATAAACCGGTCCCTGCTGCGGATTTTCCTTAACTAGAATACCAGTAGGATAAGTAATTACTTTTTCCGGCCAAAAATTATAAACTAAAAATCCGGCTAAGGCTATCAGAAAAATGAAACCTAATTTTCTCACTAAAAACCTCGTTTTTGATATTTTTTACAAAATAAGTGCCATTTTGATCGAAGAGGGATTTTTCCAAATTTCACAAAAAAGGAGGGATTAAATAATCAAGCATGTAGTAATTACAAAGAATTCCATTACTGAAGTTTTATTCAAAAGGACTCGGCAGTGCCTCTATAGAAAGATTCAGGAATCAGGAATTTATGATTCTCGCTATTCTCGCTTTCATCTTTTCATAGTGAGTTCCTTTCCAAAAAATTTTATCGCAGTTTTTGCAATAATAGAATTCATTTCGATGCTGCCTTACTATTGGCGGAAGATTCTCTTCAATTTTCTTTTTTTCTACCGTTATTAATTCTGTATTACATTGAAGACATCTGGAAAATTCTTTAATCTCATTTTTAAGATCAAACCTGTTGATCAGTTCCAATATTTGTTCTTCCGTATTTTTGTTTCTAATCCAGTATCCGTGAGTGACTTCATTTCTTTTAAGCAAGCTTTTATCTTTTGTTAATATGACTCTCTTTTCCTGCAAGGATATTTTTATTATTTCATCTTTCTTTAAATTATTCCTGTAGAAAGTATCTAATCCGAGCATCCGCAAATACTTTGCTAAAGTCCCTAGCTGAACATCAACGACAAATTTTGGAATCCTCAACTGTTTTGATCTTAAGTGCTGAACATCTAAAATATCAAAAGACTCGAAAACAGGGTACACACTTATTTCATCTTTATCCTGAACAGCATAATTAAAATCTACAGACTGGCCGTTTACAAGTATCAGGTCAATTTCAATGTGAGGCACCCCGATCGATTCAATCATATCTTTAACGGAATTTCTTCCGCTGAAATTATGCTCAAATTGCTTCTTCTTTTTTTCTTCAGGAAGAAAATCATTTAATTCTTCATAGAATCTAAAATATGCCGTTTTCATCTCATTTTAATTAAGATAAAATCAAATATTTATTGCATATAATATTAGTTATTATTAACATATTTATAGAAAAAATCATTAATTATAAATAACTGAAGGGGTATGTATGAAAAGTTTCATACAATTTTTTCTGCTTACTTTTATACTCGCCGATTTTTCCTTTGCATATACATGGTTGTACGTCCAAGATCCCCGAGGCTGGAGCGGAGGAGGACAAGGAACAATTGAAGAAGCCTTACTTACTATAAAACCACATGGAATATATTCGGAATATGAGTTGTATTTAACATTTTCAGCAAGTGGATTGTGGTTCGGCGAAAGTGATACGCTGGAAGTTCAATATTATTTCGATCTTCCTGAAAATTCAATAGTGTGCGATTCATGGCTCTGGATTGAAGATACGGTCGTTCAGGCAATAATTATGGATCAATGGACTGCTTCAGCAATCTATGAGGAAATTGTTAACAGGAGAAGAGATCCTTCTATTCTATTTAAAAGAAGTGCAACAAGTTATGAACTGCGGATTTTCCCAATGGCGGGCAATTCTTCCAGGAAAGTTAAGATAACCTACCTGGTTCCGGCACAGTTGAACGGCAACAGTATTGTTTCTCCTCTCCCGACAAATTTACTTCAGGTTTCATATAATCCTGTGCAGTCGTTTCAGCTCTCTGTTTATTTAAAAGAGGGGCTGCAGAATCCCAAAATTCTTGAATACCCTGGAATAGTCTTTCAAAGTGATTCTCTTACGGGGACTTCTTTCAATGCCCAAATACCCTCGGAAGCAATTGAAAACAGCCTCAACCTTTCTATTGACGCCCCGATGAACAACGGCATTTTTGTAAGTACTTTTGATAACGGGAATGAAGGTTTTTATCAATTGGCCTTTCTTCCTTCAAAAGCCTTAAACATTTCCGCACCGCGCAAAGTGGCGGTATTAATTGATTTTGAAGAATATAATACAACTATTACCAGAAGTGAGCTGCTTATCAATTTAAAAAGTTCATTTCTGCTGAATCTTACTCCCCAGGATTCTTTCAATATCATTTTATCAAAAGTAAATATTCAGAGAATCAGCCAAAACTGGATTCCGGCGGATTCATCAGTCATAGATAGCGTATTCCAGGAAATAGAAGAAATAGAGATAGCCGGCTACTCAAATATGCCGAGTCTGCTTGCCGATGGAGTTGACTTCGTTATAAATCACGGGAATGACGGAAGCCTGCTTCTTATTTCAAGCGCGGACAATGTGGGAGATTATCAAAGTGCAAACCAGCTTATTGATGATCTTCTTGAATTAATGGACCCAAGGCTTCCGCTGCATGTCGTAAATTTTCAAAATCAGAATTACAGTTATAATTGGATTAATGACCGGACGTATTTAGGAAATGAATATTTCTATCTAAATATTACGAGATTGACTTCCGCAAATTATTTTGATTTAAATTCAGGCTCCTTCAGCGGTATACTTGCCGACGCTGTTCAATCTTTGAATGGATACATAAGTTCATTTGATCTGCACACAAAGCTGAATGACGGTTTCTGCTATGCAAGATATAATCTGAGTCAGAATATAAGTTCTATATTTTTTAATAAACCTATTCTTCAGGTCGGAAAATATAATGGGAATTTTCCATTCATAATTGAGACTTCAGGAGTTTATGAATCTGAACCTTTCCAGCAGACATTTACTTTAGATGAAACTGAGCTATTTATGGGAGATACCATGTCGGAAGAAATATGGGCAGGTAATTATATTAAATTCCTGGAAGGGCAGTCCCAGACAAATGAAAATATTAATGAAATTGTACACTTCAGCATAGAAGAAAGAGTATTATCTCTTTATTCTGCATTTATTTGTCTTGAACCGAATATGGAATGGGAAGTCTGCTATGATTGTTTGACTGATGAAGGCGGCGTAATTGATGTGAAAGACTCGTTAAAGAGAAATGATGACAGTCTAAGTCTGAGTGCATATCCGAATCCATTCAACAGCCAGATTAATTTTAATGTAAAACTTCCGTCATCATACAAAGGTGAAAATATAACATTCAGAATTTATGATTTACTCGGACAGGTCATAAAAACATTTGAACCGGATTTATCCGCCGGAAGGTATGAATACCGGTTTACCTGGAATGGAATAAGCGACAACGGGGTTTATGTAGCATCAGGAAATTATTTCTTTATTGTGACTACTCCGGAAAAAATATTTTCTAAAAAAATAATTTTGTTAAAGTAACAAATTCTGCCGAGAGAGAAAATTTGGAAAGTATAACTATCTTTCTCTCTCTCATTATTTAACAATTGCTCAATGAAAAAAGTTTAATCATTAGCTTTTCCATTGAGAGTGATTCAATTTGTCTATAATATTAGGTTAGATTTCGAAGATTATTACTAACTAATAACGGGGATCTCCATGAAAAAATTTTTACAATTCATTTTGTTTTCAATTCTGCTCACAAATTATACATTTGCTTACGATTGGCTTTATGTCCAGGATCCGCGCGGCTGGGGCGGAGGACAGGGAACAATTGAAGAAGCTGTTCTGTCCGTTAAACCCCACGGAATTTACATGGAATATGGTTTATATCTTACCTTTTCTGCCAGAAATCTATATTTTACCAGTTCTGACACCCTGGAAGTACAGTTTCATTTCGACTTGCCTGAAAATGCAATTGTATTCGATTCATGGCTTTGGATTGAGGAGGAAATTATCCGGGGTAAAATTATGGATCAATGGACAGCCTCTGCAATCTATGAAGATATAGTTAACCGAAGGAGAGATCCATCAATATTATTTAAAAGAGGGGGATCAAGTTATGAGCTTAGGATTTTTCCCATGGCAGGTAATTCAACAAGAAAAATTAAAATATCTTACTTAGTACCAGCCCAGTGGAATGCATCTTCGGTTAGATCAGTATTACCGACTAACTTACTGCAGACTTCGTATAATCCCGTATCGTCTCTACATCTTGTGACATGGTTAAATTCAAATTATAAGAATCCAAAAATCCTCGAATACCCATCTATAAATTTCCAGGTAAAGGAAGATACTTTATTTGGTGTTTATCATGAAGCAAATATTACTTCAGAATTTCTGAATAATTCCCTGAATTTTAATGCAGAAACACAGATCAATAACGGAATTTATCTGAGTAAATTTCAGAATGAAGACGAAGGGTATTATCAGATGGCTCTTCTTCCATCAAAAGCATTAAACATTGCTTCTTCAAATAAAGCAGCAATTCTTGTGGATTATGTGGCTTCAAAAAGCGACGTGTCTAGAAATGAGCTTTTAACCAGCTTGAAATCTAATATTCTGTCTAACTTTTCTTCAAAAGATTCTTTTAATCTAATTTTCTCAAATATTAATATCTTTAGATTAGCAGAAAAATGGATACCTGCGGATTCAATTTCTGTAGATAGTATTTTCCAAAATTTATCAGAAGACCAGATATCAAATTACAGCAATTTGCCTTCTTTACTATCTGACGGGATTGACTTTGTCAAAAATAACGGGAATGATGGAAGCTTAATTCTAGTTTCTAATTCGGATCAAGTCGGCGAATATGCTGTCGCCAATGAATTGATTGAAGATCTATTGGGTTTAATGAATAAGGTTTTACCTATTCATGTTATAAACTACCAGAATCAAGATTACAATTATTATTATTTTGGTGGTCGCTCTTATTATGGAAATGAATACTTTTATTTGAATATTACAAGGTTGACCTCTGCAAATTATTTTAACATATTTAACTATAGCACATATCAATCATTTTCTTTTTCAGATATAATGACTTCCTGTTTTCAGTCATTAGGCGGTTTTATCAGTTCTTTTGATCTGCACACAAAGCTTGGCAGCGGGTTTTGTTATGGCCGCTATAATTTAGATCTAAATTCAGCCTCTGTTTATTTGAATAAACCAATTCTACAGATAGGAAAATTCAAAGGCGCTTTCCCGTTTGAAATCCAAGTTTCCGGAGTCTATAAATCCGAACCTTTTACACAGACTTTTAATATTGAAGAAGGTGAAATAGTTGCTGCCGACAGTTTAACAGAGGAAATGTGGGCTGGAAACTATATAAAATTTTTGGAAGGTCAAACGCAGTCTAACGATGTCGTAAATGAAATAGTAGACTACAGCATTAATGAAAGAGTACTTTCCATCTATTCGGCATTCCTTTGCCTTGAACCTAGCAGAGGCGGAGAAGTTTGTTACGACTGCCTGGATGAATCCAAAGCTACTGAAGTAACCGACAGCTTGATAAACAAGAATGACAGCCTTTCATTAAGCGCATATCCAAACCCGTTCAACAGCCAGATAAACCTGAATGTAAAGCTGCCTGCATCGTTCAGGGGAGAAAATACATTCAGAATTTATGACATACTAGGTCAGCTTATAAAAACATTTGAACCCGATTTGTCTGCCGGAAGAAATGAATACAGATTTACCTGGAATGGAACAAGCGACAACGGAATTTATGTATCATCCGGAAATTACTTTTTTATTGTAACCACTCCGGAAAAAGTATTTTCAAAGAAGCTGCTTCTGCTGAAGTAATAAGTTATAAGAAAAATTGGAGTTATTTAATTTTATTTAGCTCCAATTTTTCTTTTTTATTCAATCCATTAACCACTAAATTGTAAGAGTGGTCAATCCAATCAAGAATTAATTTTGAGGGAAGCGAACTGTTCAGCGTTACCGTATTCCAGTGTCTTTTGTTCATATGGTAACCCGGAGTTACGGCGTCGTACCTTTCTCTTAACTCTACTGCTTTTTCAGGATCGCATTTCAAATTTATACTTATAGGGGGAGTTAAGCTGGCAATTAAAAAATTTTTCCCATTACTTTGTAAACCGGAGAATCTTCATCAAAAGGAAGCTCTTCAGCAACGCCTTTTTTCTTTAAGCAGTAATTTCGAATGGTTTCTAAATCCATGGATAAAGTTAAAAGGAAAAAGTTAAAAGGAAAAAGTCAAAAGGAAAAAGTTAAAAGGAAAAAGTAAAAGGTCTTTGTTGCATGGTCTAAAAAAATTTAATATCTAAATTTCGCATTGCTTTTTATGGTTTGCTTTTTACTTATTTCCTGATCTTATCCAGCCATTTGGCTGCATCTTTTGCAAAGTATGTAAGGAACATATCCGCACCGGCCCGCTTAATAGCGGTTAAGGATTCTATCATAACCCTT
>Ga0105106_10000871_pt1 | contig 21440 bp, 20 predicted proteins | sample PPLLaktember2015_5_FD_79109 | JGI IMG/M metagenome (GOLD analysis project Ga0105106, IMG submission 79109) | Freshwater sediment microbial communities from Prairie Pothole Lake near Jamestown, North Dakota, USA - PPLs Lake P8 Core (1) Depth... | ecosystem: Environmental > Aquatic > Freshwater >...
GGTACTTACTGGGGCACGGTCGAGGAATACGTGCTGCTCGGGCGTTTTCCGCGCGCGGCGCGGTGGGGCGGCTACACCCAGGACGATGCGGACGCAGCGGCCGCGGCGCTCGATGCCGTGGGCATGTCGGCGTTTTCGGGCCAGCGCTACGCGACGCTCTCGGGCGGCGAGCGCCAGCGGGTGCGCATCGCCCAGATCCTGGCTCAGCGTCCGGGGATCTTTCTCTTGGACGAGCCTTTGCAGCATCTCGACCTCGCGCACCAGGCCCTCGTGCTCGCGCTCATGACCACGCGCGCTCGCGATCACGCGGAGACGGCGATCATGGTCTTGCACGAGCCGCTCTGGATCGGCCGCGGGTGCACGCACGCGCTCGTTTTCAACGGCGAGGGTACGGTCGAAGCGGGCCGCGCCGAAGAAATGCTCACGCGCGACAGGCTCGAGCGCGCATACGGCTGCTCGCTCTACGAAGTCGCGCACGGTGAAGGCCGCTGCTTCGTGCCGACTGTATAATTCCGCCTCCGCGTCATGATCACCAAATTCCTCGGCAAGGTTTTCTCCGGCCGCCTGTTCAAGTCGCGGCAGCCGCGGATCGTCGCGTTCAGCGTGCACGGCATCGCGCGCGAGCGCATCAGCCCGTGCGCGCTCAAGGTTACCGAGACGCTGCAGAAGCACGATTTCACCGCGTTCGTCGTCGGGGGCGCGGTGCGCGATCTCATCGTCGGCTGGCAGCCGAAGGATTTCGACGTCGCGACCAGCGCCACGCCCGAAGAGGTGCGCGAGCTTTTCAGGCGCTCGCGCATCATCGGCCGCCGCTTCAAGATCGTGCACGTCATGTGCGGGCGCGAAATGGTCGAGGTTTCCACCTACCGCGGGAGCGTCCCCGCGGACGAGGACAGCGACCAGCGCACTTCCGACGAGCACGGACGCATACTTCGCGACAACGTCTTCGGCACCCAGGAGCAGGACGCGGTGCGGCGCGATTTCACGATCAACGCGCTCTTCTACGACCCGGCAACGCAGGAGATCTGGGATTACCACGGCGGCTACGACGACCTGAAGAAGCGGCGGCTGCGCATGATCGGGAACCCCGAGCAGCGCTATCGCGAAGACCCGATACGCATGCTGCGCGCGGTGCGCTTCGCGGCGAGCCGGGGCATGGAAATCGACCAGGCGACGCGCGAGCCGATCAAATCGCTCGCGCCGCTGCTCGCGAACGTGCCCCCGTCGCGGCTTTTCGACGAGATGCTGAAGCTGCTCCTCTCGGGGCACGCCTACGAGTGCGTGATGGCGCTGCGCAAGGAAGGCCTGCACCACGGGCTCTTGCCGATGCTCGACGTGATACTCGAGCAGCCGATGGGCGAGCGCTTCGTCATGATGGCGCTCAAGAATACCGATACCCGCATCAAGAACGAGCAGTCGGTCTCTCCCGCCTTTCTTTTCGCGTCGCTTCTGTGGCACGAAGTGCTGGCCGAGTGGAAGAAGCTCGAAAGCGCGAACGTGCCGCCGGTACCCGCCCTCTACCAGGCGATGGAGCAGGTGATCGAGCAGCAGGCGGTGAAGCTCGCGATTCCGCGGCGCTACGGCGGCGACATGAAGGAGATCTGGGTGTTGCAGCCGCGATTCCTCCAGCGCAGCGGCCGCCGGCCGTACCGCCTGCTCGAGAACCCGCGGTTTCGCGCCGGCTACGATTTCCTGCTGCTGCGCTGCGCGAGCGGCGAAGTCGATCCTGCGATCGGCGAATGGTGGACTCGCTTCCAGCACGCCGACGAGGCCGAGCGCAAGGCGTTGCTCACTGACGAAGGCGAGGCACCGAGACGCAAGCGCAGGCGCCGCCGGCGCACGACCGGTCCCGCGCCGGATGCAGCGGAGCCCGCGTGAATCTCACGCCCGTGTACGTTGCGCTCGGCGCGAATCTCAAGCGCCCCGAAGAGCAGGTGAGGGCGGGTTTCGAGGAGCTCGCGATGCTCCCCGAGACGCGGCTCGCCGCGGTGTCTTCGCTCTATCGCAGCGCAGCAGTCGGTTACCTGGATCAGCCCGATTTCGTGAACGCCGTCGCCGGCATAGAAACGGCACTCGCGCCGCGGGCGCTGCTGGATGCGCTGCTCGAGATCGAGCGCCGCTACGGCCGTGTGCGCGAGTTCGCGAACGCGCCGCGCACGCTCGACCTCGACATCCTTCTTTACGGCGAAACACAGGTGAACGAGCGCGGTCTGTCGATCCCGCATCCGCGCATGCACGAGCGCGCTTTCGTCCTCGTTCCGCTCGCCGAGATCGCGCCTGAGGCCCTGGTGCCGGGGCGCGGCCGCGTGCGCGATCTCCTCCAGGGCGTGGATGCGGCGAGCCTCGAAAAAATCGAAGAATGAAGCTTCCCGAGAAATACCGGTACATCGTCGTCGAAGGCCCGATAGGCGTGGGCAAGACGACGCTCGCGCGCGCCATCAGCGAGGCGAGCGGCGCGAGCCTCATGCTCGAGGACCCGGACGGCAACCCGTTCCTGCCGCGCTTCTACGAGAACGCCGAGCGTTACGCGCTCCCGACGCAGCTCTTTTTTCTTTTCCAGCGCATCGACCAGCTCGCGAGCCTCAACCAGTCGGATCTCTTCCGGCGCGCCACGGTCGCCGATTTCATGCTCGAGAAAGACGCGCTTTTCGCGCGGCTGAATCTCAAGGACGACGAGCTCAGGCTGTACGAGCAGATCTACGCCCACCTGAAGCCCCAGGCGCCGTCGCCCGACCTCGTCATCTACCTGCAGGCCGCGCCCGACACGCTCATCGAGCGCGTGCAGCGGCGCGGCGCGGCGTACGAGAAAAACATTCCGGATCCCTATCTCATGGGGCTGGCGGAAACGTATACGAGGTTCTTCTATCAGTACACCGCGGCGCCGCTCCTCATCGTCAATTCGGACCGCCTGAACTTCCTCGAATCGCAGGAGGACGTCGCGCTCCTCATGGAGCGCGTCGCGGGCATGCGCGGCCCGCGCGAGTTCTTCAGCCTGGGCGGTTAGGGCGCTCGCGCGGCCGGCGATATAATCGCCGCGCCTGGGCGCCCGCGCGGCGCGCACTGTTTAGTGTTTAATGTTTAGTGTTTAATGGCTGATGGTTAATGAGCTTCGTGCTGCCCTCGCGCTGTTTCATTAAACATTCAACACTGAACATTAAACATTGATCATCGATCGCGCTTTTCATTAAACATTCAACACCGAACACTCAACATTGGTTTTCCTGCGATGCGCATTACGCTCACCACCCTCCAGAAGATGGCGCAGGAGGGCAACCGAATCACCCAGCTCACCTGCTACGACGCGAGCTTCGCGGCGCTGCTGGAGGCCGCCGGCGTGGAGACGCTGCTGATCGGCGACTCCCTCGGCAACGTGCTCCAGGGCCACGAGTCGACGCTGCCGGTGACGCTCCGCGACATCGTGTATCACACGCATTGCGTCGCGCGCGGCTCGAAGCACGCTTTCATCATCGGGGACATGCCTTTCGGCACCTTCCAGATCTCTCCCCAGGACACGTTTCGCAACGCCGCCGGGATCATGGCTGCCGGCGCGCACATGGTGAAGCTCGAAGGCGGCAGGCCGATGCTCGACACGGTGCGCTTTCTCACCGAGCGCGGCATACCCGTGTGCGGTCACCTCGGGCTCACGCCGCAGTCGGTGAACCAGTTGGGCGGCTACAGGGTGCAGGGCAAGCTTCAGGACCACGCCCAGCGCATGATCGAAGACGCGCAGATGCTCGAAGAGGCGGGCGCGGGGATGATCGTGCTCGAGGCGGTGCCCGCTGCGCTCGCCAGGAAAATCACGGCGTCGGTGCGCGGCCCCACCATCGGCATCGGCGCCGGTCCCGACTGCCACGGCCAGGTGCTCGTGCTCCACGACATGCTGGACGTCTTTCCGGGGAAGAAAGCGAAGTTCGTGAAGAACTACATGCGCCTCGCCGGCACCATCCAGGGCGCGGTCGAGCTCTACGTGAAGGAAGTGAAGGCCCGCACGTTCCCGGGACCCGAGCACTCGTTCTAGATGGACATCATCCATTCCGCCGCCGCGCTGCGCGAAAGGCTGCAGCGCGAGCCCAACAACGTCTTCGTGCCGACGATGGGCAACCTGCACGAGGGCCACATCGAGTTGATCCGCATAGCAAAACCGCGCGCGGCGTGCACGGTCGTCAGCATATTCGTGAACCGTCTGCAATTCGGGCCGCGCGAGGATTACGACCGCTATCCGCGCACTCTGCCGGTCGATTCGGCGAAGCTCGAGGATGTCGGAGTCGACGTGGTTTTCGCTCCCGACGAGCACGAGATCTATCCCGAGCCGCAGACTTTCGTGGTGGAGCCTTCGGACCTGCAGCACATTCTCGAAGGCGCGCACCGCCCGGGGCATTTCCGCGGCGTCGCGACGGTGGTGCTGAAGCTCTTCAATCTCGTCCAGCCGCACGGCGCGATTTTCGGCAAGAAGGATTACCAGCAGTACCTGGTGCTGCGCGACATGGTGAAGCAGTTCGCACTGCCGATCGAGATCATTGCCGCCGATACGGTGCGCGCGCCCGACGGCCTCGCGCTCTCGTCGCGCAACGAATACCTCACTCGGGAGGAGCGCCAGGAAGCGCCGCGGCTCTATCGCGTGCTGAAGGAAGCGCAGCGCCAGATCCTCGAGGACGCGCATGACTATCAGAGGATCGAGCTCGAGGCGATGGCCGAGCTCGCGCACTACGGGTGGCGGCCCGATTACGTGGCGGTGCGCAGGCGTTCGGACTTGCAGGTGCCGGTCAACGGCGACCCCGAGCTCGTCGTGGTCGCGGCCGCGCGCCTGGGGCGCACGCGCCTCATCGACAACGTCGAAGTGACTCGCTAGCCGTCGAAGTTGAGGCGTGCGGCGCCTTACGTCATAATCGCCGGCTCTCTGTTGTTCCCCTTAGCCGGGATGGCGGAATTGGTAGACGCACGGGACTCAAAATCCCGCGGTGGCAACACCATGAGAGTTCGATTCTCTCTCCCGGCACCAGACTTTCTCCCGATGAAGCTCGAAGACTTCGATTACGCGCTGCCGCACGAGCTCATCGCGCAGGCGCCCGCGGCCGAGCGCACCGCGAGCCGGCTCCTGCACCTCGACGGCGCGAGCGGTGCGCTGCGCGACCTCGAGTTCCGCGACGTGACCGATCTGATCGCGCCCCGCGATGTCGTGGTGCTGAACGACACGCGAGTCATCAAGGCGCGCCTCCTCGGGCACAAGGCGACGGGCGGCAGGATAGAGCTGCTCGTCGAGCGCGTGCTCGCCGACGACGAGGCGCTGGCGCAGGTGCGCGCGAGCCATATGCCGAAAGCCGGAAGCCGCATCGTGCTCGCAGACGAAGTCGAGGCGACCGTGCTCGAGTGCTCCGGAGGTTTCGCGAGGCTGCGCTTCGAGGGCTGCGATGACCTTTTCGCGCTGCTGGAGCGTCACGGCGCGGTGCCGCTGCCGCCGTACATCGAGCACGCCCCCGACGCCGCGGACGAAGCGCGTTACCAGACGGTGTACGCGCGCGAGCGCGGCGCCGTCGCTGCCCCGACCGCAGGGCTGCACTTCGACGAGGCGCTGCTGGAACGCTTGCGCGTGCGCGGCGTGCGCATCGCCTACGTCACGCTGCACGTAGGGGCCGGCACTTTCCAGCCGGTGCGCTCCGACGATCTCGCCGCGCACGAGATGCACCGCGAGTGGTACCGTGTGCCGCAGGAGACGGTGGACGCGATACGCCGGGCGCGGGACGACGGCGGCCGCGTGCTTGCGGTGGGCACTACGGCGTTACGGGCGCTGGAGTCTGCGGACGACTTGCACGCGGGCTCCGGTGAAACGAAGCTTTTCATCGTTCCCGGCTACCGCTTCCGCGTGGTCGACCGGCTGATCACCAATTTCCACCTGCCGAAATCCACGCTCCTCATGCTCGTATCGGCTTTCGGCGGGTTCGACAACATCCGGCGCGCGTACGCGCATGCGATCGAGAAGCGCTACCGGTTCTACAGCTACGGCGACGCGATGCTGATCGAGCGCGCGGCCGATAACCAGGGAGTGGCTCCTTGAGCACGCGACGAATCAGGCCCGACGGCCGCGATCGTTATCGCCACTTCGTGCCGATCACGACGCGCCTCATGGACAACGACCTCTACAACCATCTCAACAACGCCACGTACTACTCGTTCATCGACACCGCGGTGACCTCGTATCTCACGCGCGCCGTGAGCCGCGACCTCGCGAACGATCCGGTGATCTACCTGGTCGTGGAGAACGGCTGCACCTATTTCGAGCCGATCTCTTTCCCCGACGCGGTTCAGTGCGGCCTGCGGGTGACCCACATCGGAACGAGCAGCATGCGCTTCGAAGTCGGCCTTTTCCGCAACGACGATCCGCTCGCCGCCGCGCTGGGCTATTTCGTACAGGTGTGCTGCGACCGCGGTACGCAGCGCCCCCTTTCGATGCCGGCGCCGGTGCGCGCCGCGCTCGAAGCGCTGCGAGTGGGGGATTAGCGGTGGGATTCGAGATCCTCGGCCGGGACGGCGCCGCGCGCGTCGGCAGGCTCACGACGGCGCACGGGGAGGTGCAGACACCGGCGTTCATGCCGGTGGGCACTTACGGCACGGTAAAGGCGATGAGCCCCGCGGAGCTGCGCGAACTCGGCGCCGAGATCGTCCTCGGAAATACTTTCCACCTGTGGCTGAGGCCCGGGCTCGAAGTGATCGCGGCGCACGGCGGGCTGCATCGCTTCATGGGATGGAACGGCCCCATCCTCACCGATTCGGGAGGGTTTCAGGTCTACAGCCTCGGCGCGCTGCGCAGGATCACCGAGGAAGGCGTCAGCTTCCAGTCACCGGTGAACGGCGACGCGTGTTTCCTCACGCCGGAAGAATCGATGCGCATCCAGCGCGTGCTCGATGCCGACGTGGTGATGGTTTTCGACGAGTGCACGCCGTATCCCGCGACCTGCGAGCAGGCGGGCGACTCGATGCGGATGAGCCTGCGCTGGGCCGCGCGCTCGAAGCGCGCGCACGAAGGGAACCCGAACGCCCTATTCGGCATCGTCCAGGGCGGGGTGTACGAGACGCTGCGGGACGAGTCGCTTGCGGGACTCGTCACGATCGGATTCGACGGCTACGCGATCGGCGGGCTGTCGGTGGGCGAGACCAAGGACGAGATGCGCCGCATCCTCCTGCATACGGCGCCGCGCCTGCCCGCGGACAAGCCGCGCTACCTCATGGGCGTCGGCACGCCGCGCGACATCGTCGAGGCGGTTGCAGCGGGGATCGACATGTTCGACTGCGTGCTGCCGACCCGCAACGCGCGCAACGGCTGGCTGTACACGAGCGCAGGCGTGGTAAAGCTTCGAAACGCCCGCTACCGCGACGATCTCGCGCCGCTCGACCCGGCGTGCGCGTGTTACACGTGCCGCAACTTCACGCGCGCATACCTTCACCACCTCCAGCGCGTGAACGAAATCCTCGGCGCGCGACTCAATACCCTGCACAACCTGTATTTCTACCAGCAGCTCATGCGCGGGTTGCGAGCCGCGATCGCGGGGGGGCGGCTCGAAGCGTACGCCGCGGCCCTCGCGGGGAGTGAGCAGGGGGACTGATGCTAAAATCCCCGCTTTTCTGAAGGAGGGTGAGAGATGTTCATCCGTGATGCATGGGCCCAGGCGCCCGCCGGCGCTGCGGGCGGCGGCATGGAAAGCATATTGCTGATCGTCGCGATGTTCGCGGTGCTCTACTTCCTGATGATCAGGCCCCAGATGAAGCGCGCCAAGGAGCACAAGGCGATGGTCGATGCCCTGCAGAAGGGCGACGAAGTCGTGACCGCCGGCGGGATGCTCGGCCGCATCAGCAAGATCGGCGACACGCACGTCGGTCTCGAGATCGCGCCCAACGTGGAAATCCAGATTCAGCGCGCGGCGGTGCAGACCGTGCTGCCCAAAGGAACGCTCAAGACCTAGTTCATGAACCGATACCCCCTCTGGAAATACATCCTGATCGGCGGCGCGCTGCTGGTCGGGCTGGTGTACACGATCCCGAACTTCTTCGGCGAAGTGCCGGCCGTGCAGGTCTCCCCGGTGCGCGCGACACTCAAGGTCGACGACGCGCTGCGCGCGCGCGTGCAGGAGATTCTTCAATCGAACAAAATCGTTTCGACCGGCCTTTACTCCGACCAGACCGGCATCAAGGTGCGCTTCGAGGATACCGAGACGCAATTACGCGCCAAGGACGCGCTGCAGGCCGCGCTGGGCGAAGACTACGTCGTCGCGCTCAACCTGCTCTCGGACAATCCGGACTGGCTCGCCGCGATCGGGGCGAGGCCGATGTATCTCGGACTCGACCTTCGCGGCGGCGTGCACTTTCTGCTGCAGGTCGACATGCGCGCGGCGCTCACCAAGAAAATCGAAGCGCACACGAACGAGATCCGCAGCTCGCTGCGCGAGAAGCGCATACAGCACAGCGGCGTCGCCCGCTCCGGCCAGACCATCACGGTGCGCTTCCGGGACACCGCCATGCGCGACAAAGCGCTGGCGCAACTGCGAGACCAGCTGCCCGATCTCGCGCTCACCACCCAGGACGATGCCGGGGAGTTCAGGCTCGTGGGCACGATCAAGCCCGAGGCGCTCACGGCGACGCAAAAAGCCGCGATCGACCAGAACATCACGACGCTGCGCAACCGCGTGAACGAGCTCGGCGTCGCCGAGCCGATCATCCAGCAGCAGGGGTCCGACCGGGTGGTGGTGCAGCTCCCGGGCGTGCAGGACACGGCAAAGGCGAAAGAGATACTCGGCCGCACCGCCACGCTCGAGTTTCGGATGGTCGAAGCGCACGCGTCCGACCCCTCGGGTCAGAATTACGACCCGGCGAAAGTTCAGGCGGCGATCAACGGCGCGCCGCCATTCGGCACGGAGCTCATGTACGACAGGAGCAGCGAGCGCTCCGAAGCGCTGGTGCTCTCGAAGCAGGTGATCATCACCGGCGACCGGCTGACGAACGCGGCGCCGTCGGTCGACCAGCAGAACAATCGTCCCATCGTGTCGATTACGCTCGACAACCAGGGCGCGCGCATCATGCGCGATCTCACCGGGCAGTCGATAGGGCGCCGCATGGCGGTGCTGCTGATCGAAAAAGGCAAGGCGGAGATCCTGACCGCGCCCGTGATCCAGGGCCACTTCGGCGGGCAGTTCCAGATCAGCGGCCGCTTCACTTCCGGCGAAGCGACCGATCTCGCGCTGCTGCTGCGCGCCGGGGCTCTCGCGGCGCCGATGGAGATCATCGAAGAGCGCACCGTCGGGCCATCGCTCGGCGCCGACAACATCGCGCGCGGCTTCCGCTCGATGTGGTACGGCTTCGCCACGATCGCGGTGTTCATGGTGGTGTACTACCGCCTCTTCGGGATGATTTCGGTGATCGCGCTCGGCTCGAATCTGCTGCTGCTGATCGCGCTGCTCTCGATGATGCAGGCGACGCTCACGCTGCCCGGCATCGCCGCGATCGCGCTCACCCTCGGCATGGCGATCGACGCCAACGTGCTCATCAACGAGCGGGTGCGCGAGGAGCTCCGTAACGGCAACTCGCCGCAGGCCTCGATTACCACGGGCTACGAGCGCGCGTGGAATACGATTCTCGATTCGAACATCACGACGCTGATCGCGGGGCTTGCGCTGTTCTTTTTCGGCTCGGGTCCCATCAGGGGTTTCGCGGTCGTGCACTGCCTGGGCATCATGACCTCGATGTTCAGCGCGGTGATGGTCTCGCGCGGCATGGTGAACCTCGTCTACGGCAGCCGCCGGCGCCTGGAGAAAGTCTCGATCGGGCAGGTGTGGAAGCCCGCAGTGCAGGCCAAATGAGGGCGGGAGCGTAAATGGAATTCTTCAGGATCAAGCGCGATATCCCCTTCATGCGCTTTGCGCTCATCTTCAACGTGATTTCGCTCGTCACGTTCGCGATCGCCGTGGGCGCGCTGACGGTGCGCGGGCTGCATCTCGGTGTCGATTTCACCGGCGGCACGGTGATGGAGCTCAAGTATCCGCAGGCCGCCAATCTCGGGCAGGTGCGCGATGCCGTGTCGAAGCTCGGCTTCACCGATGCGGCGGTGCAGAATTTCGGCACCGCGAGCGACGTCCTCGTGCGCCTTCCGGTGAAACAGGGAATCACCAGCGCGCAACTGTCCGAAACGGTGATGGCGGAGCTCAAGAAAGCCGATCCGAAGGTGCAGTTGCAGCGCGTGGAGTTCGTCGGGCCGCAGGTGGGACGCGAGCTGCTCGAGAACGGGGCGCTCGCGCTCCTCTTCGTCTCGATCGGGATCGTGCTCTACCTGTGGATGCGCTTCGAATGGAAGTTCGGCGTGTCGGCGATCATCGCCAACCTGCACGACGTCGTCATCATCCTCGGCTGCTTCGCGCTCTTCCAGTGGGAGTTCTCGCTGCCGGTGCTGGCGGCGGTGCTCGCGGTGCTGGGATACTCGGTCAACGAGTCGGTGGTGGTCTTCGACCGCGTGCGCGAAGTCTTCCGCAACCGCCGCTACCGCAGCATGACGGTGCCGCAGGTCCTCGACCACGCGATCACGGCGACGATGTCGCGCACGATCATCACCCACGGTTCGACGCAGGCGATGGTGCTGATGATGATGATCTTCGGCGGGGAGGCGCTCTTTTTCTTCTCCGTGGCGCTCACGATAGGCATCTGCTTCGGCATCTATTCGTCGGTGCTCGTCGCGTGTCCGCTCGTGATGTGGCTGGGCGTCTCGTCGAAGGACCTGGAACAGCCCGAGAAAAAGGCGCGCCCCGAGGCCGTGGTCTGACATCGCGGTGGAGCTCATCACCGGTTTCATCGACGTCGTTCTCCACCTCGACCGCTATCTGCAGTGGCTCGTCGCCAACTACGGCGGCTGGATCTACCTGATCCTGTTCCTGATCATCTTCTGCGAGACCGGCCTCGTCATCACGCCTTTCCTGCCGGGGGACTCGCTGCTCTTCGTCGCCGGCGCCGTCGCGGCGGGCGGGGGCATGGACATTCACACCCTTTTCGCGGTGCTGGCTGTCGCCTCGTTCTCGGGCGACAACACCAATTACTGGATAGGGCGTTACGCGGGGCCGCGGATCTTCAGGCGCCAGGGTTCGTTGCTCTTCAACCCGGCCCACCTCGAGCGTACCAACCGCTTCTACGAGAAGCACGGCGGCAAGACGGTGCTGATCGCGCGCTTCGTGCCGATCGTGCGCACTTTCGCCCCTTTCGTCGCGGGCATGGGGCACATGGCTTACGACCGGTTTCTCTTCTACAGTTTTGCCGGGGCGGTGCTGTGGATAGGCTCGCTCGCCTATGCCGGCTATTTCTTCGGCAACCTGCCGATCGTGCGCGACAACCTGTCGATCGTCATCATCGCGATCGTCGTGATCTCCATCCTCCCCGGCATCATCGAGTTTCTTCGCAGCCGCGCAGGCGCGGCTGCGAAGCGGCGGTAACGAAACAGAGGGAAACCAAGGTTTCCCTCCGTAACTCGCTCCGCTCGGGGGAGATATCACGCTACAGAGGGAAGCCAAGGTTTCCCTCCGTAACCTCCTTTCCTTCGGCCGATCGGGGGATCGGCTTCGACGCCTCAGCGTCGGCAGGCCGGCGGTAACAAGCGCGGCGGGATGCTGTCGGTGGTGCAGCTCCAGACGATGTTGCCGGCGGGCGCTTTCGCCGGCACGAGCACGATGCGCTTGCCTTCGAGCCTGTGTACCGCGAGCGTCAGCACGATGCTGCCGTCGGGCCCGATCGCGGCCTCGCGCACGTGCGGCAACGGCGGCGCGGCCTGCGCCTCTTCCAGCGTGCGCGGAGGCCTCTTGTGCCGGATCATGTAGACGGTGACGTCCGACGCCGCGCTGCGGCCGGCGCGGACCACGTCCTCGAGTATTCTGCGCACGACGTAGTCCTGGTAGTACGGGATCCCGACGGCGATGCCCGCGGCAGCGAGCGGCACACACAGCGCGGCGACCATCAGCGTCACTATCCCGCCCCCGCTCATCGGGTGCGCGTAGCCGGCTTCCCGCAGGTCCGAGGCCTCGACGTGGTTTTTCACGAGCAGGCAGCTCGCGACCATGTCGTGCAGCGCCTGCTTGCGCCGGGTCACGGCAGCCAAGAGGAAGCCCAGCGCGAGCGACAGCGCCGAGAAGATCTTCGCGAAAAAGCGCGCGGACGCGCGCAGGAAGGAGACGCGATTTCCCCGCAGGTCGACGACGCGGATGCCGAAAGCGATCTTGCCGAGCGTCGCCTGCTTCGAAGAGCATTCCATGACGGCGAAGTACAGCCAGAAGACGACGAGGGCGCTCAGATCGGCGGCCAGGGTCGCTTTGGATTTGGGGCCGGTCACGAGCGCGACGACGATGCCGAGCGTCACCAGAGGCACGACCAGGATCATGAGATCGAGAATCGCAGCCGCGACGCGCCTCCAGAACCCCGCGTACATCGTCCTCCAGCCCGTTTCAGGTGTCTCGGAGGGTAGCTTTGGAGGGACCGGATGACAACACGGGCGCGGGATCGCGCTCCGGGTGAAGAAGTTTTCGTGTGACGCTGCCCGCGTCGCGCCCCGGGATTGCAGCGCGATGACTCGAACCGCTAAGGTCTTTTCACTCCAACGTCAGGAACGCGCGCCGGGGCGCGCGCGCTCGCCCTGGCGCTCCTCCCGTCGCTGCGCGCGCGCGGGCGCCTCCTGCCGCGACTGCTGCGCGCGCGGGGCCGGTCTCGCAGCGGGCGCCGCGGCGGGTTGCGCTACCGCCGGTTGCATCGCGCGCGCCGGGGCCTGCCTCGCTGCGGGTGCTTCACGCGCAGCCTCGCGCCGGGTGGCGCGCGCTTCACTCGGGGGCGCCGCCTGGCCGCGCTGCGGGGCGGCGTCGCGGTTCCAGCGCGCGCGATCGGCCTGCTGCGGTGCTGCGCTGCGCGGGCCGGGTTCGCGCCTGGGCTCCGCGCGCTCCTGTTGCTCGCGCCTCGGTTCAGCGCGCTCGCGCTGCGGCTGCGCGCGCTGCGGCGGCTCGGTGCGCGGCGGTGCCGCGCGTTGCGCCTGGGTGCGCTCGCGCGCCGCTTCCGCACGCTGCTGCTGTGCCGCTGCGGCGCCCTGGCGCTGCGCTTCGGCGCGCTGACGCATCTGCTCTGCGCGCTGGGCCTGCTGCTCCGCGCGCGCCGGCGGCGCGGGGTCACGCCCGCGCTCGGAACGCTCGCGCTGTTCTTCGGCTGGCGCGGGCCGCTGTTGAACGCGCGCACTGGGCTCGACCGCCGTAAAGGCGCGCTGCTCGCGCCGGTCGTTCGTCCGCGCCTGCCGCTCGCGTGAGCGCGTCTCGCCGGCGTTCGCCGGCGCCACCACGACTTCGCGCGCCGCCGCCCGTGCAGGGGGACGCTGCCCGCGCCGCTCGGGCGCGACGTCGGCCCGCACCCGCTCCGCGGGCGCGCGATCGCGCAGCACTTCGGCCCGCGCGAGCTCCGACTGCGCCACGTTGAAGCGCGCACGCGATACCGGTCTCGCGCCGACGAATGCCTGGCGCGGCACGACGGTCACCGCGTCGGGCCGGTGCCGGTGCACGTGCGTGACCCGCGTGTTGTAAATGTGGGTCACGTTCGTGACGTGCGTCGCGTTCACCCGGTGCACGTGGGCGTTGCTCGCCCGGTACCACGGCCGGTACGGCTCGCGCCAGCCGAGCGGAAACCAGCCGACGGAGGGACCGCTATGGACGGACACCGACCAGCTCGAGCCGCCGACGAAAGCGACGAGCGCCGGCGCATAGACGGGGCGCCGCACCAGCGGGCCCGGCGCCCACGCCCAACGGTCGTGCACGCGGACCCAGCGTCCGTAATGGGACGGCGCGAAACCCCACGGCGCATCGTCGACCCACGTCCAGCCCCACGGAGACACCCACGTCCAGTGGCCGTGGCGATACGGCGCCCAGTCGGGCGCGACGCGCGCCGGTATCCAGACCGCGCCGTAATCGGGCTCGTTGCGCCACGATCCGTGCTGGTCGAGGTCTTCGTAGCCCGTCATGTGCGGCGAGACGTAGCGCGTCGAGGCGACCCGGTCTTCGCGCCGGTCGCGCTCGGCGCTCCAGCGGTCGAACTCGTCGGTCGATGCGTGCGCGACTTCGTACGCGGGCGGCGCGTCCGGGGTGAGCACCCCGGCCTGGCCCGAAGGCACGAGGAAGCTGCGATCGGGCGTGACCACCTCGGCCTCGCCGAAATTCACGACGACCCGCACGTCGTCGGTCAGCGGGTCCGCGCTCACGCGATAGCTGCCCGGCTGCCTCACCAGCACGGCGCCGGAAGGCGTTGCGATTTCAACGACGTCGTCGGCATCGAGCTCGCGCACGCGGATGTTCGCGGTGCCCTGCGCGAGACGAAGCTGTATGCGGTCATCGTCGAGGTGCAGGATGTCGAGGCTCGTGAGCGGGGCGAGGCGCACGGCGGTCGAGCCCACGTGGAGCTCGCTTCGGGCATCGCGATCGACCCACAGGCGGTCGCCGCCCGTGAGCGGCCGGTTGAGCACCGCCTGCGTCCACTGGTCGGGCTCTTCCGCTGCTGCGAGCGATACCGCGCCCGAAACGTAATTGAGCCGTCCCACCCGGCCGGGCGGATCGGCGGCCGCTGCGCCCGCAAACGCGGCGAGCGCGAGGGCGAAGAGGACTCGGATCGATGTGCGCATAGACACCTCCACTCTCACCTTATGACCGAGTGTAGGGCCGATGTTTCCGCGCGAGCGCGGGGTATTACAAAGACTTACAAATCGCGGCGGTACGCGTCATATTTTGCGCGCGAGCTCCGCGGCTTTCCCGGTATAGGTGGCGGGCGTGAGGGCGAGCAGTCGCTCGCGTTCCGCTTCGGGTATGCCTGCGAGGGTTGTGATGAAGCGATGGAGGGATGCGCGCGTCATCCCGCCTTTGCCGCGCGTCAGCTCTTTCAGCTGTTCGTACGCGCCGGTGACGCCGTAGCGCCGCATCACCGTCTGTATCGGCTCGGCGAGAACTTCCCAGTTGGCATCGAGGTCCTCGGCGAGGCGCTCCAGGTTCGCTTCGAGCTTGTCGAGCCCGCGCCCGCACGAATCGTACGCGAGCAGCGTATGCCCGAGCGCGACCCCCATGTTGCGGAGCACCGTCGAGTCGGTGAGGTCGCGCTGCCAGCGCGAGACCGGAAGCTTCTCGCTCATGTGCTTCAAGAGCGCATTCGCGATGCCGAGATTGCCTTCCGAGTTTTCGAAGTCGATCGGATTCACCTTGTGCGGCATGGTCGACGAGCCGACCTCGCCGTCCTTCACTTTCTGCCTGAAGTAGCCGAGCGAGATATAGCCCCACACGTCGCGGTCGAAGTCGATCAGTATCGTGTTCGCGCGGGCGTACGCGTCGAAAAGCTCGGCGATCGCGTCGTGGGGCTCGATCTGGATGGTGTACGGATTGAACTCCAGTCCCAGGCGCGTCACGAGTCCGCGCGCGAAAGCCTGCCAGTCGACGTCGGGATAAGCCGCGAGATGCGCGTTGTAGCTGCCGACCGCGCCGTTCATCTTGGCGCGCAGGGGAACGGCGGCGATGCGATCGCGCGCTACCCGCAGCCTCGCGCACACGTTGGCCATTTCCTTGCCCAGCGTCGTCGGCGTGGCGGGCTGGCCGTGGGTGCGCGAGAGCATCGCGTCGGCGGCGTGCTCGTGCGCGAGCGCTTTGAGGCGCTCGACGATGCGCGCGAGGGCGGGCAGCATCACCGTGTCGCGCGCTTCCTTCAGCATGAGCGCGTGGCAGACGTTGTTGATGTCTTCCGAGGTGCAGGCGAAGTGTATGAACTCCGCGACGCGGGCGATCTCCGCGTTTCCGGCGAGGCGCTCCTTGAGGAAATACTCGATCGCCTTGACGTCGTGATTGGTGCGCGCCTCGATCGCTTTCACCGCCTCGCCGTCGGACTCCGAAAAACCGCTCACGAGTGCGTCGAGCGCTGCAAGCGTGGCAGCCGAGAAAGGCGGCACCTCGCGTACCGCAGGCTCCGCGGCGAGCGCTTTCAGCCACTCGACCTCGACCTGCACCCGGAAGCGGATGAGCGCGTATTCGCTGAAGAGCGCGCACAGCGGAGCGACTTTGGCTGCATAGCGGCCGTCGAGCGGGGAGAGCGCGGTGAGAGGAGAAAGCTGCATGGCAGGGAGGCTATACTAGGACTCCGATTTTAACACGCGTCCCTACTCGACCATGACCGCTCCCGCCGCTCGTACGCTTGCCGAGTTCGCCACAGGTTTACGCTACGAAATACTTCCCGACGCGGTCGTCGACCGCGCCAAGACGTGCATCATCGACACCATAGGCGCGATGACTTTCGGCGCCGATCTGCCGTGGAGCCGCATCATGGTGGAGTACGTGCAGCGCACGAGCCTGCCGGGCAAAGGCGCCATCGTCGGCACGCCGCACAGGGTGCGCGGGCAGATGGCGGCGCTCGCGAACGGCGTGCTCGCGCACTCTTTCGAGCTCGACAGCCTGTGTCATCCCAGCGTCGGGGTGCACCCCGGCGCATCGCTCACCTCTCCGGGCATTCCGGTCGCGCAGGCGCAGGGCCGCAGCGGGAAGGAGCTCCTCACCGCATTCGTCGCCGGTTTCGAAGTGATGTATCGCATCGGCGACGCCGCCCGCCACTCGAGCGAGAAGATCGGTTTCCACGCGCCGGGGCTCACCGGGGTCTTCGGAGGCGCGGTGGTGACCGGGCTCCTGATGAAGCTCGACGCCGATCGCATGACGCACGCGCTCGGCATCGCGGGATCGCTGTGCTCGGGCCTGCTTGAGTTCTCGCGCTCCGGCGGCGGCATGGTGAAACGCATGCATCTGGGGCGCGCGGCCGAAGGCGGCGCGCTCGCGGCGACGCTGGCGCGCGAAGGTTTCACCGGGCCGCCGACGATCCTGGAAGGCAAGTACGGTTTCCTCGCCGCGTTCGCCCAGGAGAAGGACCCGCCGCGGCTGACGCGCGGGCTGGGCGAAGAGTGGCACACGCTCACCACCATGCTCAAGCGCTACGCATGCCACATCACCGCGCACGTGCCGGTGACGGCCGCGCTCGAGCTCAAGGCGAAACACGGCATCCGCGGCGAAGACGTCGCGGCGGTCTCGATCGCGACCAACGAGAAAGTGGTGAGCCACCACAACATCACCGAGCCCGAAGACACGATGATGTGCCAGTACAGCGTGCCTTTCTGCGTCGCGCTCGCGCTCCACCGCGACCCCGTCGATCCGCGGGTATTCGGCGAAGCGACGCTGAACGATGCCTCGATACGCGAAGTCTGCCGCAACACCACGGTATCCGAATACCCGAAATCGGAGGCCCGCGACCGCTTTTCGACGCGGATCAAAGTGCGCATGAAAGACGGGCGCGAGCTCGACGCCGAAGCCCACGATTACGAAGGCATGCCGGCACGGCCGCTGTCGCGCGAGCAGTTGCGCGACAAGTTCCTCAAGCTCACTGCGGGAACGAAGGCGATGGATCCCCAGAAAGTGCTCGCGCGGCTCGAAGCCCTGGAAGAGCAGCAGAGCGTGACCGCGATCCTGGACTAGGAACTTCGCAGGTGTCATCGCGAGGAACGATGTGACGTGGCGATCTCGGGGATCGGCGCAGGTGTCATCGCGAGGAACGATGTGACGTGGCGATCTCGGGGATCCCCGGGATTGCTTCTTTGCGGCGCGCCTCGCAATGACAGCGTGCGCCTTTGATTCACTCCCGCCGCACGCTCACCGAATGGGCACTGCTCCTCACGCTGGTCGCGATGTGGGGCTCGTCGTTCATGTTCAACAAGCTCGGGGTGGCGACGGTCCCGCCGCTCACACTCGTCGCGTGCAGGCTCACCATCGGCGCAGCGGTGCTCCTCGTCCTCCTGTATGCGAAAGGGCTGCGCCTGCCGCCGCCCGGCGCGGTGTGGATCGCCTACACCGTTCTCGGCGTCGTCGGTAACGCGCTGCCTTTCTTCCTCATCACGTGGGGCCAGCAGACGATCGACAGCGCGCTCGCGGGCATCCTGATGGCGGCGATGCCGCTCGCGACCGTGGTGCTCGCGCACTTCCTGGTGCACGGCGAGCGCATGACCGCGCCGCGCATCGGAGGCTTCGCGCTCGGCTTTCTCGGCATCGTTTTGCTGATGGAACCGGCAGCCGTGGCGGGCATCGGCGGCGCGGCGCTGCAGGTGATCTCCCAGCTCTCGGTGTTGTGCGGCGCGCTCTGCTACGCGGCCAACAGCGTCATGGCGAGGCTGCTGGTGCGCAGCGATTTCCTGGTCGCCTCGACCGGCACGCTGCTCGTGTCGAGCGTGATCGTGATTCCGCTCACGCTCGCGCTCGACACGCCGTGGACGCTGCGACCGGGCGCCTCTTCGGTGGCGGCGATCGTATGGCTCGGCGTGGGCCCCACCGCGATCGCGACGATTCTGTACTTCAGGCTGATCAGCTCGGCAGGACCCACTTTCATGTCCCTGGTGAACTATCTCAGCCCCGCGGTCGCGGTGTTTCTCGGCGTGACGCTGCTCGGCGAGCAACCCGGCGTCAACGCCTACGCCGGCCTCGTCCTCATCCTGGGCGGCATCGGCCTCACCCAATGGCGAGGCCGGCGCACTTGAAAAAACGCTGTCGGTCCCGATATTTAACGGCAGGTACCGCAATTGCTATGACTCGGGTGTGAACCGAACCCACGCGAAACGCGTGCAAGAAAGGAAGGCCGGAATCATGAACGTCATATACAACAGCGAGAACTACTATGTCGTCGAGTATCCGGCGCAGCACGGCTACGAGCTGGTCGACAAGCACGCCGCCCGCGGCACCTTTCTGCACGGGGATGCCGCCGACAAGTTCCTGTCGTCGATGAAAACCGCCATCGCCGAAGACGCATCGGCGGAGCACGTCGACGACTTCCTGGACGGGTTCGACGCGCTCTACAACCTGCCGGTCGTCTTTCACTGAGGGTCGGGTAGGGGAAGGTGTTCCTGGCGGCGAGAGGCGCCTAAGCACCGGTTCAACATGCCCTGCGGAGCAGCGTAGCTGCGCAGCAGGAAGCAACGTACCTTATCGCCAGCCCGGCTCGTCGCGGTCGAGCATGCGCTGCAGCGCTCCAAAATGGAGCGCTGATTGCGCTGACTCCTCGGCCATCTGGCGGCCGGTTTTTGCCGCGATCGCCCCCGGAACGATGCGCAGCGCCTTCCCGGTGCTCATCGCCATCACCTGCAGCATGCACGCGCGCTCGAGGTAGTAGAGGTCGTCGAACGCGTCCGCCATCGTCGGTCCCGTGACGATGATGCCGTGGTTGGCGAGGAAGATCACGTCCGCGCCGGCGAGCTGCGCGCACATCCTGTCGCCTTCGCTCTCGTCGAGCGCGAGACCGTTGTAATCGTCGTCGTATGCGATGCGCCCGTAGAACTTGAGCGAGTTCTGGCTCGCCCATTCGAGCCGTCCGCCCTGGAGCGAAGTGAGCGTCGTCGCGTACGGCATGTGCGTGTGGAGCACGCACTTCGCGCTCGCCTTGCCCCGGTGTATGCAGCCGTGTATGAAGAAAGCCGTCGGTTCGACGCTGTGGCGGCCGGAGACCTTGCGACCGTGCGCGTCGACCACGACGAGGTCGCCGGTGGTCACCTCGGACCAGTGCAGGCCCTGCGGATTGATGAGAAAGCGTCCGGGATTTCCCGGGATTTCCATGCTGAAATGGTTGCATACGCCTTCGCCGAAACCCAGCCGTTCGGCCCATCTCAGGGCGGCGGTCAGGTCGGCGCGCGCCTGCGTTTCGAGCGGTGCGTTGCCGCTCATGCCGCGGCCGTCCCGGGCCAAGTCGATCGAGCCGCGATTTTACGAACCGTGCGACTATGTCGTTCATGGAATGTCATGGCAGGCGCTCCTTCCCGAACACGGCGGTGAACGCGTGACATTATGCCCGAGCCGACCCTGAAGGACGTGGCGGAGGCACACGCTTCGGGCCGCGTCGCCGAAGCGCGCGCGCTGTGCGAGCGCGTGCTCGCGCACAGCCCCCAAGACGGCGACGCGCTCATGTGGTCGGGCGTGATCGCGATGGGGGAGCTGCGCTGGTCCGAAGCGATCTCCGCTTTCGAGCAGGCGCTCGCAATTCGCCCCGATACGTCGTCGCTCGCGAACGCGGGCGCGTGTTACCTGAAGGTGGGCCGGCTCGAGGAGGCCGAGCGGAGCCTGCGCCGCGCGACCGAGCTCAAACCCAACCTCTACGGCGCTTACATCGGTCTTGCGACGGCGCTGCATGGCCTGCGCCGCTTCGACGAAGCGCTCGCGCAGCTCGACCACGCAGCCGGCCTGCCGCAAAGCGATCACAAGGTCGAGCTGCGCCGCGGCTGCACGCTGACCGAGCTTCGATGCTACGACGAGGCACAACGCGCTTTCGAGCGCGCGGTCGTGGGGAGCGCGGGCTTCGTCTACCCGCGGCTGGTGCGGTACGACCGCACGACGTTCGATTCCATCACTGCCGCGCGGCTCGCCTGCCCGCCGCCTCAGGTCGCGGTAGAAGGCGATGCGAGCGGGATGGAAGGCGTCGTCGTGATTTCCTGCGACCCGCCGTACGCGCGCAAATACGGCGCCCCTTTCCTGCGCTCCTATGCGGCGCATGCCCGCGCGCAGCACCTCCTGCACCTGCACATACCCGACCCCGACGCCCGCATCGTCGACGAGATGCGCGAGATCGCGCGCACGGCCGGCCTCGCGAACATCGCGATCACGACCGAGCGCGCGCCTTTCCCCGGGCAACACGCGCAGCAGCGCAGGGCGTATTACGCCTGCGCGCGACTGCTGCACCTGCCGCACTGGCTGGAGCGCTATGCGGTGCCCATGCTGCTCCTCGATGTCGATTTCATCGTCGAGCGTCCGCTCGACATCCTCTTCGAATCGATTGCGGGGAGCGACGCCTGTCTCAACGCGCGTCATCCGATCGACTCGCCGTGGCTCGACGTGATCGCGAACGTCATCGTCGCGAACCCGACGCCGCGCTCGCGCAGCTACTTTGCCGCCGTCGCAAGCTATGCGCGTGGCCACCTCGAGCGCGAGGCGCAGGCGTGGCTCGTCGACCAGGCGGCGCTTTTCTGCGTGCTCAGGATGTTCGAGCGTCACGGCGAGCCGCCCGCGATTCGCTGGCTGCCGCAGGCGCACCAGTCGGGCCTCTGGCATATCGGGCATCTGTACGACCATCTGCTGAACCTGCCGCGGTTCAGCCGATGGTCCCATTCGTAGACTCTTCGGTGCGTCACTGACGCACCCTACGCCTAGGGTGGCGGAGCGATCGGTAGAAAGCCGAAGGAAAGGAGGTTACGGAGGGAAACCTTGGTTTCCCTCTGTTCGTTCACCGCGCGACGGAGTTCGCGCAGGCATGAAGCCTGCACACTGTGCAGGCCATGCCTGCAAAGAACTCAGATCTTCACGGTAATGCGCCGGACACGTGCGATGCGGCGCTGCTGCTGGTCGACGTCATCA
>Ga0105106_10000872_pt1 | contig 21439 bp, 21 predicted proteins | sample PPLLaktember2015_5_FD_79109 | JGI IMG/M metagenome (GOLD analysis project Ga0105106, IMG submission 79109) | Freshwater sediment microbial communities from Prairie Pothole Lake near Jamestown, North Dakota, USA - PPLs Lake P8 Core (1) Depth... | ecosystem: Environmental > Aquatic > Freshwater >...
CCGGCGTCGCGGGCGCAGGAAGTGGGGATAGGGGGCGCGCAGGCCGGTGAAGCGCGCGTGCGCGCGATCGCGACCGAAGGCGGATTCTCGACGTTCCGCCGCGCGACCCGGACGCCGTTCATTCTGGTGTTCGAAGCACGGCCATAGTCTCAGCCGGCCTCGGCGACTTCGCACGCGGCCGAGGGCGCGATCTTCTCCTTGGCCACGGCGACGTTGGCAATGGACGACGTCGCGACGCCGTTCTTGACCGCCGTGATCTCGGCGAGGATCGACACGGCGATCTCCGGCGGCGTGCGACTGCCGATGTAGAGGCCGATCGGTCCATGCAGCCGCGCGATGTCGGCGTCGGAGAGATCGAAGAGCTTGAGTCGTTCGCGGCGCTTCGCGTTGTTCGCGCGCGAGCCCAGTGCCCCCACGTAGAACGCCCGCGACTTCAGCGCCTCCATCAGCGCCATGTCGTCGAGCTTGGGGTCGTGCGTCAGCGCAACGACCGCGCAGCGCTCGTCGAGCTTCATCGCGTGCACCGTGTCGTCCGGCATCGTCGTCACCAGCGCGGCGCCCGGAACGTCCCAGGTTTCGCTGTATTCGGATCGCGGATCGCAGACGGTGACCTGATAGTCGAGGCCGGCTGCGATCTGGGCGAGATACTTCGACAGCTGTGACGCGCCGATCACCAGCATCCGGTAGCGCGGCCCGTGAATCGTCGTGAGCACCTTGCCGTCGAAGGCGAGGCCGTCGGAGGCTCGTGCCGGGTAGAGGGTCGACGTGCCCGCGGCCAGCTCCAGCCGGCGCGCCACCAGACGCCCGCCCTCGATCTCGCCGAGCAGCGCCCGAATGCCCGACGCCTTCGTCAAGGGTTCGAGGACGAGCTGGATCGTGCCGCCGCACGGCAGGCCGAAGCGCCGCGCCTCGTCGGCGGAGACCCCATAGGTCACCGCCTCGCATCGGTTCACCGTCATGCCGTCGTGGCGAACGCGGCCGACGATGTCGTCCTCGATGCAGCCACCGGATACCGAGCCCTCGACCATCCCGTCGTCACGGACCGCGAGCATCGCCCCCGGCGGACGCGGCGAACTGCCCCAGGTCTTGACGACCGTGACGAGCAGCACGCGCCGGCCGTCGTCGATCCAGTCCGCGGATCGCTTCAGTACTTCGAGATCGACGCTGTCCATCATCACCTCCTGTCAGGGGGTCGGATCAAGTCATCGGATGCGCCAGCCTGACCGCACGCCAGCGACGCATTACCCCATTGAAGCGGCGCGGGTTCATTTTAATCCCCGCGAATAAAGGTAGGCGACGATGCCGGCAATGGCCGCCAACGCCACCCAGCGAATCCATTTCGAGCTGCCGATACCCGCCGCAACCGGTTGCGCTGCTGGGGCGGCCGGTGCCGCACCGACCTTGACGGCGACCGCCTCGGTGAACCGGGCGAAGAAATCGTCGGCGAGTTTCGCCGCCGCGCCGTCGACGAGCCGCGACCCGATCTGGGCGAGCTTGCCGCCAACCTGTGCCTTGACCGTGTATGACAGCGCCGTCGCGGCACCGTTCTCGGTCGGCGCCAACGCCACCCGGGCCACGCCTTTCGCAAACCCCGCGGCCCCGCCCTGCCCGTCGAACGAAAGCGTGTAGCTGCGCGGCGGGTCGATGTCGGCGAGCTGAAGCCGGCCGGCGAACTTCGCCGAAACCGGCCCCACCTTGGCGGCCATGGCGACGCGATAGGCGTTCTCGCCGTCGGACTCGATCGAGTCGCACCCGGGGACGCAGCCCTTCAGTATTTCGGGATCGTTCAGCGCCGTCCACACCGTGTCCACGGGTGCCGGTACGGTCCGCGTGCTCGTCAATTCCAAGCGTGCATCCTCTTCGTCATCGCGCGTTCAGGCCGCCGTTCGATGCAACAATCGGCCGGGCATTCCGCGCGCCGGGGCTTGCTCGAGCGTCTGCGCCAGCTGCGTCAGGCTCTCCAGATTGTGCACCGGCAGGAAATCGTCGACGTGCGGAAGCATCGCGCGGATGCCGGCCGGACGTGCCTCGAAGCCCTCGTAGCGCAACAGCGGGTTGAGCCAGACGAGGCGGCGGCAGGACTTCGCGAGGCGCTCCATCTCGGCGCTGAGTCCCTCGCCTGCTTCGGCGTCGAGGCCGTCGCTGATCAGCAGCACGACGGCGTTCTGGCCCAGCAGCCGACGCGACCAGCGGCGATTGAACTCGGCGAGGCAGCTGCCGATCCGGGTGCCGCCGGCCCAATCGGACACGGCGCCCGTGACGCGGGCAAGCGCGACGTCGACGTCGCGGTGCTTGAGATGCCGCGTGATGTTGGTGAGCCGGGTGCCGAACAGCAGCACGTGGACGCGGTCGCGGTCGTTGGTGATCGCGTGCAGGAAATGAAGCAGCATCCGCGCATAGCGGTCCATCGAACCGGAGATGTCGCAGAGCACGACCAGCGGCGGCGTGCGCCGCACCCGCTCCCGCCAGCGCAGCGGCGTCAGCGTGCCCGCGGCGCCGGTCGCACGACGCAGCGTCGCGCGCAGATCGACGCGATGCCCACGCGCTGCCGGACGCGTGCGGCGCGTCGGCAGCTCCGGCAGCGGCAGCCGAAGGCTGCGGAGCATCGTCCGGACGGCGGCCAGTTCGGCGGCGTTCATCGATTCGAAATCCTTGTGCTGCAGGATCTCGCGCGGCGACACCGTGAACGCCGCATCCAGATCGATCTCCTGTTCCTCGTCCCGCGGCAGGCTCCGGTCGGGGGGTGGCAGCATGGCCTCGGCGATACGGGCAGGAAGCTCCGGCTCCGGTGGTTGTTCGCCGCGCCCGTAGACTTTCGGCAACAGCGAGGCGACCAGCTTTTCGAGCAGCTTCGGATTGCGCCAGAAGAGGTCGAACGCCTGCTCGAACACCGGCTGGTGTTCGTGACGGGAGACCAGCACGGCGGCGAGCGCCGCACGGAAGTCCTCGCGGTGGTCGAGACCGACCGCCTCGACCGCCTCCAGCGCCGCAAGCGTGCGTGCGGGGCCGACGGGAAGACCGGCGGCACGCAGGACGCGGACGAAATGGACGATGTTTTCCGCGAGTCGGCCCTTAGGCAGCGTCGGCAGTGCACCGACGAGCCGCGAGGTGTCGAGGCCCGATCGCAGGGTCACAGCCGGATGCCCTCGGCCTGGACCTCGGCGACGAGTCGGGCCGCGACGTCCGGGCCGAGCGCGCCGATGTCGTCCTGGTACTTGAGCAGGACGCCGGCCGTGTCGGCGACCGTCTGCGGATCCAGCGCCACGCGGTCGAGCGAAACGAGCGCCTCGGCCCAGTCGAGCGTCTCGGCGATGCCCGGCGCCTTGAACAGGTCCATCGCGCGCAGCCGCTGCGTGAACGCGACGATCTCGCGTGCCAGCGATTCCGGCGCCTGCGGGCATTTGCGGCGCACGATCGCGAGCTCGCGCAGCGCATCCGGATAGCCGACCCAGTGGTAGAGGCAGCGGCGCTTGATCGCATCGTGGATTTCGCGCGTGCGGTTGGACGTGATCACCACCACGGGCGGCATCGCGGCACGCACGGGCCCGAGTTCGGGGATCGTCACCTGGTACTCCGCGAGCACTTCGAGCAGGTACGCCTCGAACGGCTCGTCGGTGCGGTCGAGCTCGTCGATCAGCAGCACCGGCGCGACACCGTCGTGCGGGGACAGCGCCTCCAGTATCGGGCGCTTGAGGAGGAAGCGCGTCGTGAAGATGTCGTGGGCGAGCTGCTCGCGATCGATGTGCCCGCTCGACTCCGCAAGCCTGATCTCGATCATCTGCCGCGGGTAGTTCCACTCGTAGACGGCGGACGCAATGTCGAGCCCCTCGTAGCATTGCAGACGGACGAGCTTCTTTCCGAGCGCCGCGGCGAGCACCTTCGCGATCTCGGTCTTGCCGACACCGGCTTCGCCTTCGAGAAACAGCGGCCGCCCCATCTTGAGCGCGAGAAAGACGCTGGTCGCGAGTCGGCGGTCGGCGACGTAGTCGTGACGGTCGAGCAGCGCGAGGACCGCGTCGACGGAGATGGGAACGGGGATCGTGGTCATTGCGGCAACCCGGGGCCTGTCGTCCGGACGAAGGACGAGGGGACGAAGGCAGTCGACGAATTCTACGATATCGCGGTCGCCGGCGGACGCAGGCGACGCAGCCCAGCGGTCAACCGGCGCGACGCGACGGGTACGCGAGTTGACTTCGGAGCCGCACCGCACCACCGCCGTGCGGCGAGGCTAGCGCCGGAGAAACAGGAACACGAGCACGGCGGCAGCGACGGCCGCGACTACCAGCAGCCAGCGCGGTAGGCCGGTCCCCGGGACAGGTGCTTGTGCCGGCGCTGCACCGGGAACCGCCGCGGGCACCTCGACCGGCTCGTGCAGACCCGTGCCGCCGAGCCGTTGGGCGAACGCCCCGAAGAAATCCTCGACGTTCTTGTTCGCGACGGTCTGGACCAACCGGCTGCCGACGGCCGCGAGTTTTCCCCCGACGTCGACCTTCGCGTCGTAGCGGAGCAGCGTGTCGCCGCCGTCCTCGACCAGCTTGACGTGCGCGATCATCCGGGCGAAGCCCGCCGCGCCGCCCTGCCCATCCCCGGAGATCGTGTAGCCGCGCGGCGGATCGAGATCGGAGAGCGTCACCGTCCCGTTGAACGTGGCCGAGATCGGGCCGACCTTGGAAATGACGACCGAGGCGAACGTGGTCTCGGATGTCTTTTCGAGGCGCTTGCAGCCCGGGATGCACGCCTGCAGCACTTCCGGATCGTTGAGCGCAGCCCACACCTGTTGCGCAGGCGCGGGAACGCGATATTCGCCGTGGAGGTCCATGTGCCTTCCTACCTGCCTATCGCTCGTAGTGCTTGAACAACACTTGCGTGCCGTCGCGGCGATGGCCCTGCGCGGCGAGCTCCTCGTACAGGTCCTTCGTCAGCCGGAGTCCCGGGAGGTCCATGCCCATCCGCGCAGCCTCGGTCGCGGCGATACCCATGTCCTTGATGAAGTGCTCGACGAAGAAGCCGGGCGCGAAATCGCCCTTGAGGATGCGCGGTCCGAGGTTGTTGAGCAGAAAGCTGCTCGCGGCGCCGCCGCCGATCGACTGCAGCACGGTTTCCGGGTCGAGGCCGGAACGCCGCGCATAGGCAAGCCCCTCGCAGACGCCCAGCATCGTCGACGCGATCACGATCTGGTTGCACATCTTCGTGTGCTGGCCGGCGCCGGGACCGCCCTGGCGCACGACATTGCTGCCCATGAGCCGCAGCAGCGGCAGCACCCGTTCGAACGCGGCGGCGTCGCCGCCGACCATGATCGAAAGCCGCGCGTCACGCGCGCCACCTTCGCCGCCGGACACCGGGGCATCGAGCGCGGCGACACCCTTCGCCGCCGCTGCCTCGGCGATGCGCCGCGCGAGCTCGGGGCTCGACGTGGTCATGTCGACGAGGACGGCACCGTGCGGCGCCCGCTCGACGATGCCGCCGGCCCCGAGATAGATCGCCTCGACGTCGTGCGGATAGCCAACCATCGTGATCACGACATCGGCCGCGGCCGCGACCGCACCCGGCGTGTCGTGCCAGACCGCGCCTGCAGCCACCAGCGGCTCGGCCCGCGCCTGCGTGCGGTTGAACACGTGCAGCGCATGGCCGGCGGTATTGAGGTGCCCGGCCATGCTGCGTCCCATGATGCCGAGGCCGATGAAGCCGACCCGGGTCTTCGTAGTGCCGTTGGTCATGCGGTCTCCACGTTTGGTGCACGATCGCGCAGCAGCGCGCGCAGGTAGTCGGGGCGAAGGGGCTGGCGGTCGGCCACAACGCCGAACGGCGCCAGCGCATCGTTGACGGCGTTGACGACGGCGCCGATCGCGCCCATCACGCCGCCCTCCGCCATCCCCTTGATCCCGGCGGGCGTCCGGCGATTGGGCGTGTGCATCGGGATCAGTTCGAAATTCGGGAGCTCGCAGGCGGTCGGAAGCAGGTAGTCGGCGAGCGTGCCGCTCAGGTTCTGGCCGCTGTCGTCGTAGAGCACCTCCTCGAACAGAGCGCCCCCCAGCCCCATCGCGATGGCCCCGTGCTGCTGGCCGGTAACGACCACCGGGCTCAGCACGGTGCCGCAGTCTTCCGCGACCAGATAGCGCTCGATGCGAATCGCGCCGGTCTCGACGTCGACGGCGACCTCGCACATGTGCGTCGCGTTGGAGTACGTCATCGGCGGGGGATCGTAGGCCTTGCTGAAATCAAGACCGGGCGTCATCCCGGGAGGCAGCGCAACCGGATCGAGGTAAGCGGTGCGCGCCACGTCGGCCAGGGTGAGCCCGGTGTCGGTCCACGCGTTGCCCGAGTGGCGTACCACGCGGCCGTCCACCAACCGAAGGTCGCGTGCGGAATCGAGCCCCTGCATCCGCGCGGCGATCGCCAGCACCTTCGCCTGCGCCTCCTGCGCGCAGAGGTAGAGCGCACCGCCGCCCGCCGTGCCGCCGCGCGCCCCGCGGCTGCCCATCCCGTAGGGTGCCACGTCGGTGTTGCCGAGATGCAAGCGAACACGGGCGGGATCGACGCCCAGGCCTTCCGCCACCGCCTGCGCCAGTGCCGTCTCGTAACCCTGCCCCGTCGCGCCGAGCCCCACTGCCGCGTTCACCGCGCCACTCGGCTCGATGCGCACCCACGCCGACTCGTGCCCGGAGCCGGGAATGCCGGCGGCCTTGTAGAAGCGCGAGCCGTAAGTCGTCGATTCGACGACCACACAGATCCCGAGTCCGAGATACCGGCCCTCGCGTCGCGCCGCCGACTGGCGCGCGCGGAAGCCGGCGTAGTCGACGGCGGCCAAGGCGGCTTCGAACGTCTCGTGCGGCGTGATGTCCTCGAGCACCTCGCCGGTGGCCATCGTGTAGGGAAGATCGTCCTTGTGCAGCATGTTGACGCGCCGCACCTCGGCCGGGTCGAGCCCGAGCTCGCGCGCGACCGCCTCGAGCGTGCCGTCCATCACCCAGCTGGTGATCGCCATCGGCGCACGCATGGGCCCGTTGCCGCACTTGTTGGTCAGCACCACCTTCACGTCGTACGCGTAGTCCTGCACCTTGTACGGGCCGGTGAGGATCATCGCGACAACGCGGGCGAGATAGTTGGCGGGGTAGAAGCAGTACGCGCCGAAGTCTTCGCGCAGCTCGAGCTCGAGCGAGAGCAGCCGTCCGTCCTTGGCCACCGCCGCGCGCGTCCGACAGAAATCCTCCCGCGCGTGGCTCGCCGCGAGCAGATTCTCCATTCGGTCCTCGCGCCAGCGCACGGCGCGCTTCAGTTCGCGCGCGAGCGCTGCCACCGTCAGTTCCTCGCGATAGAGCGCGATTTTCTGGCCGAAGCCGCCGCCGACGTCCGGACTGATCACCGTGACCTGCGTCTCCGACAGACGCAGGCGCGCAGCCAGTTGCGTGCGCATCGGATGCGGGACCTGGCTGCCGATGTGCATCGTCAGGTGCTCGCGGCCTTCGTCCCACACCGCGGCGCAGCCACGGGTCTCGATCGGCAGATGCGTCTGCCGGTGCTGTGAGAATGTCGCCTCGACGACCTTGAACGCCTCGCGGCAACGGGCGGCGGGATCGCCGTGGACGAACGTCTGGTGCGATATGAGATTCGATGGCAGCGCCTCGTCGACCAAGGGTGCGCCCGCATCTAGCGCGTGCCACATGTCGGTGACCGCCGCCAGCATCTCGTAATCGACGACCACCTGCTCGGCGGCATCCTCGGCGACGTAGCGGTCGATGGCCACCACGCAGGCGACCGGGTCGCCCTGGAAACGGACGCGGTCGATCGGCAGCGTCGTCATCTCGACCGGAAGGAGGCCCGCGATCGGCGGCGCCATGCGGAGCCGGGTCGTCCACTGCGCGAGTTCGTGCCCCGTTACCACGGTGATCACGCCGGGCATCGCCCGCGCGGCCCCGGCATCGATCGCCCGGATGCGTGCATGCGCGTGCGGCGAGCGCACGAAACAGGCGTGCAGCGCGCCCGGAATCTCGATGTCGTCGATGTAGCGCCCGGTGCCCGTCAGCAGCCGCCGGTCCTCCTTGCGCGCGAGCGGCTTGCCGATGTAGTCGAACTCACGGCGCGACATATTCCTCGTCTCCCCGCATCCTCGCGGCCGCCTTGCGGATCGCCGCGACGATGTTGTGATATCCGGTGCAGCGGCACAGATTGCCGGACAGCACTTCGCGGATCTGCGCCTCGGTCGGATCGGGCTCGTCGCGCAGGAACGCCTCGAACGTCATGACGATGCCGGGCGTGCAGAAGCCGCACTGCAGGCCGTGTTCCTCGTGCAAAGCCTGCTGCAGCGGGCTCAGGCGGCCGTTCTCGGCCACCGCTTCGATCGTGGTGATCGCGTGCCCCTCCATCTGCACCGCAAACGTCAGGCACGCGCGCGCCGGGCGTCCATCGACGAGCACCGTGCAGGCGCCGCAGGCGCCGTGCTCGCAGCCGACGTGGGTGCCGGTCAGCCGGCAGTCCTCGCGCAGCGCGTCGGAAAGGAGCTTGCGCGGCTCAACCCGGAGCGGATGGGGCTTGCCGTTGACGACGAGTTCGATCACGACCTTGTCCATGGCGTCATTGTCCTCCGGCGCGCACAGCCGCCCGCGCAAGCGCACGTCGCATCAACACCATGCACACTTCCTTGCGGAACAACGCAGGGACCCGCGTCGTGTCCTCGGGCGCGATATGTGCCTGCGCGGCCGCCGCTACGCTCAGGCACCACGCGGCGTCCGGGATACGTCCGTCGAATCCCTTCGCCGCATCGTGAAGTGCCAGCGGCACCGCGTCGACGCCGCCGACACCAAGTCGCGTCGCCCGGGTCCGGCCGCTGGCATCGACGGTCACCGTCGCGGCGACGGCAGCGAGCGCGAAATCGCCGTGGCGATGGCTGAACAGCTCGAACGCCCCCCCTTCGCGGGCACCCTGCTTCGGGAACCGTGCCTCGACAACGACCTCGTCCGCCTCCAGCGCCGTCGTCATCACCGATACGAAGAAATCGGCGGCGCGAAGCGTCCGCCGGCCGCGCGGACCGGCGATGTCGATCTCCGCGCCCAGCGTCACCGCGATCAGCGGCAGTTGCGCCGCCGGATCGGCGTGGGCGAGGCTGCCACCGACGGTTCCGCGCTGGCGGATCGCATAGTGTCCGATGGTCGCCGTGGCCTCGCCGAGCAGCGGGCAGTCCGCCCTGACGAGTTCGGAGCAGGCGACCGCGTGCTGTCGCGCGAGCGCGCCGACAGCGATCGTACTGCCCGCGTCGCGGATAGCGGCAAGCTCGCCCAGGTCGTTGAGATCGATCAGATGCGCCGGCTGGGCCAACCGCATGTTGAGCATAGGGCCGAGGCTTTGCCCGCCGGCGATCACCTTCGCCGCGTCGCCGTGCGCCGCCAGAAGCGCGAGCGCCTCCGGCAGCGAGTGCGGGCGATGGTAGGTGAACGCGGCCGGTTTCATGCGTCGCAGTATCCCGCCTACCAGACCAGCGTCTTGCCGGACGCCTTGTCGAACAGGTGCAGCCGGTTGACGTTGACGGACAGCGCGACGTTCTCGCCTTCGCGGTGATGCAACTCCTTGCCAACGCGGAAGAACAACTGCTTCCCGTCGACCTCGACGCCGAGGAACTGGTCGGAGCCGACCGGCAGCACCGATGCGATGCGCCCGTGCAGCACCTCCCCGTCGCGCGGGACGCTGTGCTCGTCAACGTCTTCGGGACGGATGCCCAGCACGACATCGCGTCCGGCATCGGACCCGACCTTGCGCGCGATGTGCGGCGGGAGCACGAGCGAGAGCGCGCCGCGCTCGAAGCAGACACCATCGCCGTCAGGGCGGACCTTGCCTTCGAGGAAGTTGATCGGCGGATTGCCGAGGAACGAGGCGACGAACATGTTGCGCGGCTGCTCGTAGATCTCGTCGGGCAACCCGGTCTGCTGGACCACACCCTCGCGCATGACGACGATGCGATCGGCGAGTGTCAGCGCCTCGGCCTGGTCGTGCGTGACGTACACGAACGTCGTCTGCATCGTCTGGTGCAGCTGCTTCAGTTCCGCACGCATCGAGATCCGCAGTGCGGCGTCGAGATTGGACAGCGGCTCGTCCATCAGGAAGGCCGCGGGCTGGCGGACCATCGCCCGTCCGAGCGCGACACGCTGCCGCTGCCCGCCGGAGAGCTGGTTCGGGCGACGCTCGAGCAGCGGCTCGATTTCGAGCTTGCGCGCCGCGTCGCGCACGCGCCGGTCGATTTCGCTCGGTGCGTGCTTGCGCATGCGCAGGCCGAATGCGATGTTCTCGTACACCGACTTGTGCGGGTAGAGCGCGTAGCTCTGGAACACCATCGCGACGTCGCGCCGGTGCGGCGGCACGGCGTTCATCACCGCGTCGTCGAAATACAGGTTGCCCTCGGTGACGTCTTCGAGCCCGGCGATCATGTTGAGCGTCGTCGACTTGCCGCAGCCGGAGGGTCCGAGGAGCACCAGGAACTCGCGGTCCCGGATGTCGAGGTCGAGGCGATCCAGCGCGACGAAGCCGTTCGGATACTGCTTGCCGACGCCGGCAAAACGGATACGGGCCATTTCGTCGTCCCCCTCAGCCCTTGACCGCGCCGGCGGTCAGCCCCGACACGATGTAGCGCTCGAACATGATGGCGAGGATCACCGGCGGCACCACCGCCAGCACGCCCGCCGCGTTGATGAAGGAAAAGCTGATCGTGAAGTCGGAGGCGAACGAGGCGACCACGATCGGCATCGTCTGCGACGCGGGCGTCTGCGTGAACATCAGGGCGAGCAGGAACTCGTTCCAGCAGGTCAGGAACGTGAACAGCGTCACCGCGACGAGCGAGGGCAGCGCCAGCGGCAGGAAGACGCGCAGCAGCGCCTGCAGCCGCGAGCACCCGTCGACCCGCGCCGCCTTGTCGAGCTCGTCGGGCAGCGACTCGAAATAGCCGACGAGGATGAACACGCTGAACGGCACGGTGATCGCGAGATAGGTGATGATCAGCGACCACAGGTTGTCGAGCAGGCCGAGCTTGTGGATGAACAGGAAGAACGGCACCACCAGCGCGATGTCCGGGATCACGCGGGTGGTGAGCATGAAATACACCGACGTCGAGCGGCCGATGAAGCGGATTTTCGCCATCGCATAGGCGGCAGGAACGCTGACGATCAGGTTGAGGACGACCACGGCCAGCGCGACGATCAGGCTGTTGCCCATCGACGGCAGCAGGTTCTTCGCCGTCGACGGAATGAAGTGGCCGGTGGCGGGATCGCCCTGGCGGCGCGTCTCGTAGGTCACCGCCTGCTCGCCGGTGGTGAAGATCGCCCGGAAGTTTTCGGCCGTCGGGGCGTGCGGGATCCAGTGCGGCGGTACCGACGTGATCTCCGACTCCGGTTGGAACGACGACGACACCATCCACGCGATCGGCGCCAGCACGTAGCCGAGGAAGAGCACCGACGCGACGAACAGCAGCGCCGGCCGGCCGACTCTGGCGAACGCCACGCTCACAGCTTGCGCCCCATCGTGCGGATGATCGAGAACGCGAGCAGGAACGTCACCAGCGCCATGATATAGGCCAGCGCCGAGCCCGTGCCGAACGACAGTCGGCGGAACGATTCGACGTACACCTCCCACGCGACGACGTGCGAAGCCTCGGCCGGCCCGCCTTCGGTGAGAATGAAGAACAGGTCGAAATGGCGCACCGCCATCATCGTTTCGTAGATCATCACCAGCGTGAAGCCCGGCCGCAGCGCGGGTAGCGTCACATGGAAGAAACGCCGCCAGACATCGGCGCCGTCGACCTTGGCAGCACTGTAGAGATCGGCAGGGATCGACTTCATCGTCACCAGCAGCAGGATCGTGGCCAGCGGGACTTCCTTCCACACGAAGGCGTTGGCGATCAGCGGCAGCGTCTTGCGGGTGTCGCCGAGCCAGACCATGTACTTGTCGATGAAGTCGAGCTGGTAGAGCAAGCCGTTGAGCGCCCCGTAGCCTGAGTCGTAAATCCACTTCCACATCAACCCGTTGGCGACGTACGGAATCGCCCAGGGGACGAGCAGCATCGCGGAAAGAAAGCGGCGACCGCGGAACTGTTCGTTGAGCAGCAGCGCCATCAGCAACGCGATCAGCATGATTGCCGAGACCGCCATCACCGTGAACATCGCCGTCCGGCCCACCGACGACCAGAACAGCGCGTCGTGGAACACCTTGACGTAGTTGTCGAAGCCCACGAACGGCACCCGGTGCGGGCGCGTCAGCTTGAGGTCGAACAGACTGATCCAGAACGAGTAGACGACCGGAAACACGGCGACGACCAGCAACACGGCCATCATCGGCGCCAGCAGCAGCATTCCGCTGCGCTGGTCATAGCCGCTTACGGGGTGGCCGAAGATGCCGCGCAGCGCAGTCGAACGGGCGCTCATCGCTCGCGTGGGAAGACGAGAACAGGGGAACCGCGGCCGGGTAGCAGCCGCGGCCGCCGCGTCAGCTCTGTTTCTTGAGGTCGTTCCAGCTCTGCGCCGACTTCTTCAGCGCCTCGTCGATCGTGGCCTTGCCGACGATCGCCGACTGCCATGCCGACCCGTTCTGCTCGTCCCATTCGCCGTACCAGCGGCTCACGACGTCCTTCTTGCGCGCCAGCGCCTGCTGCTTCTCGAACATCGCGATGTCCGAGTACTTCTGATACGCGGCACGAACTTCGGGGTCCTGAAAGAGCGGCTTGGTCGCGAACCCGCTGCCGACGTCCATGAACAGCAGCTTCTGGAACTGGTACTTGCCGTCGGCCTTGCCGCCGAACCATTCGATCAGCTTGGCCGCGTTGGCGGCCCGCGTCTTGTCGGCGGCGGCCTGCGCCGTCATCCCGTGGAAGCGCATCCAGCCGACCGTCGCATGCGACCCGCCGGGCCCCGCCGGCATCAGCGCCTGCCGGACGCGACCGCCAATCTGCGACTGCGCCGGGTCGTTCAGCGTGCGGATCCGGTAGCGGCCGAGCAGCGCGAACGCGTGGTTGCCGGAGCTGAACGACTTCAAGCCGTTGAGCTCGCCGATCTCGACGCACGCCGGCGACACGATCTTGTGCTTGTTCACGGCGTCGACAACCCATTGCAGCGCGGCACGCGCACCCTGCTTGGGATCCTGCATCACGGCGTTGCCGGCGTCGTCGACGAAGCGGCCACCGTGCGAGAAAACGAGCGCCGACATGAATTCGATCAGCCAGCTCTCGCGCGCCATCGACAGCATCAGCGGATATTCGGAAAGGCCGGCCTTCTTGATCTTCAGCGACTGGGCGACGACCTCCTCCCACGTCGCGGGCGGGGCGGCGATCCCGGCCTTCTTGAGCTTGTCCTCGTCGTAGAAAAACGCCATGTAGTCGGTGTAGTAGGTCAGCCCATACTGGCGCCCCTTGTACTGCATCGACTTGGTGCTGAAATCGTCGACGTCGGCGTTGTATTTCATCAGCTCGGGAAAGCCGTCGACCGGCGCGATCCATCCGGCGTCCGCCCATTCCGGCAACCAGGTGTCCGACACCCACAGAACGTCGAGCGGGGCACGCCCGACGAACTTGGTGATCATCGTTTCGCGGTACTGCGCCCACGGTGCGTTGTTGTAGCTGACCTTGATGCCGTGCTTCGCCTCGAACGCATTGAGGTGGCTTTTCACCTGGTCGACCGCCGCCGACCACGTGAAGAAATTGAGGGGATCGGCCGCGTGCGCGACGTTGCCCCAGGGCATGCCCGCGGCACCGGTCAGCCCGGTGGCGGCCGCCATCTTGAGGAAGTCGCGCCGGGCGATCCGGCGGTTCGAAAAGTCGCTCATTGCTGTTGCCTCCCTGATCGTGACCGGAACGGTCCGTGTTTCGGTTCCGGCGCCGGGGTGCGCGCCCCCCCCGTCTTCCGGTCGCCGCCGAGGGTGCGCCGTTCATGGTTCCCCCGCCGCTTCGCCCCTTCCAGCGTGAGGGCCAATCTAGCATCGACCGTTTTAAGTCGTCAAGTGACGATTTGGTGGCCCGGCGATGCGCCGCTGCCGACCGCAGCCGGCAGCCCGGCGACGAAGGCGCGGACGTACATCGCGATCACCTCGTGCGCCGCGGTCGGCGTGGCGTTGTGATAGATGTGGCGACGGATCGCGAGGTGCGAGATGCCGCCGTGCAGCATCCAGCCAAGCTCGTGGCGGAGATGGGGATCGTCCGGCAATCGCACCCCGACTTCGTGCGCGGTCTCCTCGACGATGAGTTCGAGCATCCGGGTGATGATCTCCGCGATGTAGGTCGGCGCGATATCGACCTCGGCCAGCGACGCGTAGAGGAACAGCCGCAGCCAGCGCCGGCGGAGCACCCCGTCGTAATAGTCGCGGTAGAACTCGTTCAGCCGCTGTTCGACCGGCTTGCTGCGGTCGCGCAGCTGGACGAACCAGACCGCCTTGAACGGGCCGACGATCTCCGTCGTGTACACCTCCCCCACCAGCGCCGCCTTGGTCGGAAAGAAGCGGTAGAGGAGCCGCTGGGAGATGCCGCAGGCGTCGGCCAACGCGCGCGTCTGCGCCGTGAGGCCGTATTCGGCGAATAGCTCGACGGCCTTGGCCAGGATCTGGGCGCGGCGCAAGGCGTGCGGCAGCCGCGCGGTCGGTGCGCGCGTGCGACGCCGCCGCGGCGCGGCGCGCTTCAGCGATTCGGCGAGTTGCTGCGATTTGGCTTTCATCGTGCTTCCGCAAAGCCGGCGCGCACCACCCGCCGCGCGCGGCACTCCTATGTCGTCAACTGATGAGATAATAGCTGGCGGAGGCCGCCGCAAGCAATGCCGCGTCCCTCGTCACCTCGGGAGCACTCGATGATCTACGAATTGCGCACGTACCAGATTCAGGCGGGCAAGGCCCCGGAGTTCCTACGTATCTATCGGGAACACGGTCTGCCGGTGATCACCCGCTACGCGAAGCTGATCGGCTGCTGGACAAAGGAGTCGGGCACGCTCAACTCGGTCGTCTTCGTCTGGGCTTACGACGATTTCGCGCATCGCACCGCGCAGCGCATGAAGCTCGGGCAGGACGCGCAATGGGCCGCATTCACGCCCACCATCCTGCCGTACCTCGTGCATCAGGAAAGCGTGTTCCTGGCGCCTACGGCGTTCTCGCCACTGCAGTGATCGAACGTCCGCTGTACCCCGCGCGGCCGATGGGTCGCGCAGGGCGGGACCGCGCAACGCGCTCAGCCGGCGGCAGCGACCGCTCGCGCTGCCATCACCGGTATTAGGTGCGCGCGGTACTCGGGTGATGCGTGCAGATCGGCATTGAGGCCGGTAGCGGGTACCTTTACCGCCTTCGCTGCTTCGGCGGTGAAGCTCCTGCCGAGTGCCTCCTCCAGTGCCTTCGCGCGAAATACCGAGGATGCGGCACCGGTCACCGCGACCCGCACGCCGCTGCCGGTCTGCGCGACGAATACGCCAACGAGCGCAAAACGCGAGGCCGGATTGGCGAACTTCGCGTAGGCGGCTTTCCGGGGCACCGGAAAGCTCACCGCGGTGATGATTTCGTCGGCCGCGAGTGCCGTCTCGTACATGCCCTTGAAGAAATCATCGGCGGCGATCCGGCGCTTGTTCGTGATCACCGTGGCGCCCAGTCCCAGCACGGCGGCCGGATAGCAGGCGGCCGGGTCGTTGTTGGCCAGCGAGCCGCCGAGCGTTCCCATGTTGCGGACCTGGCGATCGCCGATGCCCTGCGCGAGCGCCGCCAGCGCGGGAATCGCGCCCTTCACGACGGCAGATGACGCGACCTCGGCGTGGCGCGTCATCGCGCCGATCACCACGGCGTCACCCTCCTTCTTGATGCCCTTGAGCTCGGGAATGCCGGAGAGGTCGATCAGCGTACCAGGCTGGGCGAGACGCAGCTTCATCGCGCCGATGAGGCTCTGGCCGCCGGCGAGCGCCTTGCCGCCGGTCGTGCCCAATGCGGACGCGGCCTCGGCGACCGTCTTGGCCCGGGTGAGTTCGAATGGGTACATGGCGCGTTCTCCTATGACTTCTTCGCCGATTGGATCGCCTGCCACACGCGGTGCGGCGACGCCGGCATGTCGAGGTACTTCACCCCGGCCGCGGCGAGCGCGTCGTGCACGGCGTTCATCACTGCCGCCGGCGCGCCGATCGCGCCGGCCTCACCGCAGCCCTTCGCGCCGAGCGGGTTGTGCGTGCACGGCGTCACCTTGGTGCCGACCTTGAACGACGGCACGTCGTCGGCACGTGGCATCGCATAGTCCATGTAGCTGCCGGTCAGGAGCTGCCCGCTTTCCGGGTCGTACACGCAACGCTCGAGCAGCGCCTGCCCGATGCCCTGGGTAAGCCCGCCGTGCACCTGACCCTCGACGATCATCGGATTGATGATGTTGCCGAAGTCGTCGCAGGCGACGAAGTTCGCGACCTGCACCACACCGGTGTCCGGATCGATCTCCACCTCGCAGATGTGCGTTCCCGCGGGGTACGTGAAGTTCGTCGGATCGTAGAACGCCGTCTCGTCAAGACCCGGCTCCAGCTTGTCGAGTGGGTAGTTGTGCGGGACGTACGCCGTCAGCGCGATCTCGCCGAACGTCTTGCTCCGGTCGGTGCCGGCGACCGTGAACTTGCCGTCCTTGAATTCGATGTCGGCCTCGGCCGCCTCCAGCAGATGGGCGGCGATCTTCTTGCCCTTGGCGACGATCTTGTCCAGCGCCTTGACGATGGCCGTGCCGCCGACGGCCAGCGAGCGCGAGCCGTAGGTGCCCATGCCGAAGGGAACGCGGCCGGTGTCGCCGTGGACGACGTCGACGTTCTCGACCGGAACCCCGAGCCGCGCCGCGACGATCTGCGCGAACGTCGTCTCGTGCCCCTGCCCGTGGCTGTGCGAGCCGGTGAACACGGTGATGCTGCCGGTCGGGTGCACGCGCACCTCACCCGCCTCGAACAGACCCGCCCGCGCGCCGAGCGCGCCCGCAATGTTCGACGGAGCGAGACCGCAGGCCTCGATGTACGACGCGTAGCCGATGCCGCGTAGCGTGCCGCGCGTGGCGGCTTCCGCCTTGCGCGTCGCGAAACCGGCGACGTCGGCCATCTTCATCGCCTCGTCGAGCGTCGCGTCGTAGTTGCCGGTGTCGTAGGTCAGCGCCACCGGCGTCTGATACGGGAAGCTGCGGATGAAGTTACGGCGGCGGATCTCGTCCTGCGCGATGCCGGTGTCCACGGCGGCCTGGTGCACGAGGCGTTCGACGACGTACGTCGCCTCGGGCCGGCCCGCTCCGCGATACGCATCCACCGGGGCCGTGTTGGTGAACGAGGCGGTCACCTCGGCATAGATCGCCGGCGTCGTGTATTGCCCGGCGAGCAGCGTCGCGTACAGGATCGTCGGAATGCACGAGGCGAACGTCGACAGGTACGCGCCCATGTTCGCCGTCGTGTGCACGCGCATGGCGAGGAACTTGCCGCTCTTGTCCAGCGCCAGTTCGGCGTGCGTGACGTGATCCCGTCCGTGCGCATCCGACACGAACGACTCACTGCGTTCCGCCACCCACTTGATCGGCCGGTTGACGCGCTTCGAGGCCCAGACCATCGCCGTTTCTTCGGCGTACAGGTAGATCTTCGAGCCGAAGCCACCGCCGACGTCGGGGGCGATCACGCGCACCTTGTGCTCGGGCAGCGACAGCACGAACGCCGTCATCAGCAGCCGTTCGACGTGCGGGTTCTGGTTGGCGACGTACAGCTCGTAGCTGTCGTCGGCGCGGTTGTACGTGGCGACCGCGGCGCGGGGCTCGATCGCGTTCGGGATGAGACGGTTGTTGACGATGTCGAGCTTCGAGACTTGCGCGGCGCTGGCGAACGCGGCGTCGACGGCGGCCTTGTCGCCGAGCGCCCACGTATAACACTTGTTGCCGGGCGCGCCGTCGTGGATCTGCGGTGCCCCGGGCTTGAGCGCCTCGACGCAGTTGACGACCGCGGGCAGCACCTCGTAGTCGACGTCGATCAGCTCGGCGGCGTCCTTCGCCTGATTCGGCGTCTCCGCGACGACCAGCGCGACGTGATCGCCGACGTAGCGCACCTTGCCCTGCGCGAGCACCGGATGTGGCGGCTCGTTCATGGGCTTCCCGTCGGTGCCCGTGATCAACCAGCCGCACGGAAGCCCGTTGACGCCCGTCAGGTCCGCCCCGGTGAACACGGCGAGGACGCCGGGCGCTGCCTTCGCCTTCGTCGTGTCGATGTGGCGGATCTTCGCGTGCGCATGTGGCGAGCGCAGGAAGTACGCGTGCGAATGATGCTGCGGGTAGACGTCGGCCGTGTACTGGCCGGCGCCGGTCAGGAAGCGGTAGTCCTCTTTCCGGCGTATGGACTGGCCGATGACGCCTTGCTCGGTGGCACCCATCACAGTCTCCTATTTGCCCATGGCGGCGGCACCCTGCTGCACCGCCTTGACGATGTTGTGATAGCCGGTGCAACGGCACAGGTTGCCCTCCAGCTCGTCGCGGATCGTCTGCTCGGAAGCCTTGGGATGGCGCTCCACCAGATCGATCGCGCTCATCACCATGCCGGGCGTGCAGAAGCCGCATTGCAGGCCGTGGCATTCCTTGAACGCCGCCTGCATCGGATGCATCGTGCCGTCGGCCGCCGCCAGCCCTTCGATCGTCGTCACCGCCGCGTCCTGCGCCTGCACGGCGAGAATCGTGCAGGATTTGATGGCCTGCCCGTCCACGTGAACGGTGCAGGCGCCGCACTGGCCGGTGTCGCAACCGACGTGGGTACCGGTCAAGCCGAGGTGCGTGCGCAGGAATTCGACGAGCAATGTGCGCGGATCGATATCCGCGGTGACGGGTTTGCCGTTGACGGTCAACGAAACGGAAATTGCCATGGAACCTCCTCGGCTGGCACGGTGCCTGAACAGACGCCCTTCGCGGCGGAAAGGGATGATAATCCCGGGCCGCTGGCGGATCAATGCGCCGGAAGGCGTTCTAGCGCGGCGCAGACGCGTCGTTGCGCGCTCTCGCAAGGCGGGCCCGCGCGCACCGCGCCCGCCGTCCGTGGGCCGTCGACCGCGTGGTGCATCATCCGCCGCCGCGACGAAAATACAGTTCGAAGCGGTCGAGAAACCGTCGCGTGGCCGTCGCGTCGTATCCGGTCAGGAAGATTTCGACCCGCTGGCGCGGCAGCCTGATTGCCCCGAGCACGAGATCGGACAGCGGAGTGACGGCGATCCGCCATCCTTTTCCACCCTCGCAATAGCTTATGTCGGTGCCCGCATCGCTGAACGCGACGCCATCGACCGCGGCGGGGAGGCAGCGGAGAAACGCTGCCCGCGAGATCGACATTTCCTGGCACAAGGCCGGGACCTGGCCTTCGATCACGCGCCGTCAGCCACCCGCGATCGGCGGCCAGATCGCCAGTTCGTCGCTCGCGCGGAGCGCGTAGGTCGCGCGCTCGGAAGGTGCGACGAAATGACCGTTGACCAGCACGAGATGGCACATCTTGGGCGGCAGGTTGTGCTCCGTGATGACGTCGGCGACGGTCGTGCCCGCCGGCATGTCGAGCTCGAGCCGGCGCGTCTTGCGCGCTTCGGGCGGCAGGTAATCGCCCAGCGACGCGTAAAGCTTGAGAGCGACGCGCACGCGTGGCTCCGCGCTCATGCCGCCTGCGCCCCCCGCGCCAGATACGCTTCGGCGACCTGCAGCGGATTCGCGAGCAGGCGGTCCTTCCATGGGCCGAGGCGCACACGGCCACCGATCAATCCGCGCAGGACGCCGACGTGCTCGGTGAGCCCGAGCGCCGTCGCGCCGACCAGAACGTCGTCACCGAACTGCAGGCTGAGGTACCGGAATTCGCGCTCGTCGACGAGCTCCGCGGACTGCCCACCCGGCTCGCTCCACCATCTGCCGAACGACGTCGAGATGAGACCCAGCGTATCGAGCACGTTGAGCGTCAGGTTACCGCGTGACTCGGCATGGCGCCCCCCCATGTTGAGCGCGGCGACGCGCGCCTGCTCGACCGCAGTCGGCTGGATCGCGTTCACCACGCGCTTGCCGGTGGCCGAATCGATTCCTTCGGCAACATCGCCCGCCGCGTAGACGTCGGCGACATTGGTCGCCATTCGCGCGTCGATCGGAACGCCAGTCGCGCATTCGATTCCGCTGCCCTTGAGAAACGCGACATTCGGGCGGACGCCGGCTGCGATGATGACGAGGTCGGCGACAATCTCCTTGCCGGAGTCGAGCAACGCGATCAGGGCATCGCCGTCGTCGCCGACGCGCCGGATGCTGCTGACGCGCGCGTTCACGTTCACGGCGACGCCCTTTGCTTCGCACCACGTGCGGATCATCCTGCCGGCGACCGGTGTCATCATCCGCGGCACCATCCGGTCGCCCATTTCGACGACGGTGAGCCGCACGCCGCGAGCGACGAGGGACTCCATGATGATGCAGCCGATGAAACCGGCGCCGACTTGCAGCACGCGCGCGCCGGGCGCCGCGCGCGCGATGATCTGGCGCGCATCGGCCATCGTCCAGCAGGGGTGCACGCCGGGTAGGTCGATGCCCGGAAGGTCCGGTATGATCGGTCGCGATCCGGAGGCGATCAGGAGCCGGTCGTAAGCAAGGCTCGCGCCGTCCTGCGTGCTGACGCGGCGCGCTCGCGTGTCAACGGCGTCGACGCGGTCGCGCCGGAGGTCGATGCCCAACCGCGCGAAGTGCCCCGGGGCCTTGCGCAGGTACGTACCGGGTTCGTCGATCTCGCCCATCATCATGTAGGGCAGCGCCATCCGGGAGTAAGGCGGCTCCGGCTCGTCGCCGAGCAGCGTGATCGTGGCTGCGGGATCGACCTTGCGCAGCGTCTCGGCGGCGACGACTCCCGCCGGCCCGTTGCCGATGATTACGTGCTTCACTGGCGAACTCCACGCAAGGTGGGCGCAGGCCTCGGCTCCGCGCCCGCCCGCGGATCAGGCGCCAAGGCCCAGCCGTTGCAGTGTTTCCGGCGTCGGCACACCGTCGCTCGACCAGCCCCGCAACTGATAGTACTCGGGCAGCATCTTCTCGAGATGGTTGACCTGACCCTTCGCCGGGCCCGTCTTGGCGGGCTCGGTCGTGAGCCGCGGCGGCAGGCTGTCGTCCTTGCCCGTGAATCCCGCAGCGTTGTTGAATTGCCGCTCCAGGTTCCAGATGCGCTCACCGACCAGCGCAAGCCTTTCCATCGACCAGTCGCCCTCGCACGCCGCCTGCAACTGCGGCTGCAGGTCCGCGAGCGTCCATGCGAACGTCGTGAACACGCACAGCCCGGACGAGTCGAACACGGCGGTCGCATCCTGGAAGGCCTTCACGAGTCCGGCCTTGCCCTCGGTCACGTGCGGGTCCGTCTTCACGGGAACACCGAGCACCTCGGAGGCGACGGTGTAGCCGCGCAGATGGCAGGCACCGCGATTGGAGGTAGCGTAAGCCAGGCCCATGCCCTGGATGCCGCGTGAATCGTAA
>Ga0105106_10000873_pt1 | contig 21404 bp, 16 predicted proteins | sample PPLLaktember2015_5_FD_79109 | JGI IMG/M metagenome (GOLD analysis project Ga0105106, IMG submission 79109) | Freshwater sediment microbial communities from Prairie Pothole Lake near Jamestown, North Dakota, USA - PPLs Lake P8 Core (1) Depth... | ecosystem: Environmental > Aquatic > Freshwater >...
AATTAATGTGTCAGTTGAGAGAGGTAAATGGTAGCCATGTTGTTCGGTATGACCTATCGGGATGAAAACTACTTTCCCACGTTGATCATCTCCAGGCAGCTTGTGAGCGCCTGAACTGGATTTTGAAAGTGCGATGCGCGCAGAACCCAATCCAAGATCGATCCCTTGTGGCGTCAACGCATAAACCCGGGCAAACCCGTCATCCCGTAGGCTATCCAGAAGATTTGCTACATAACTGCCCAGCAGGGCAGTGCTGACTTCCAATCCGCTGCCGGCCCATCCGAAAGGAAATGGAGGCAGCAAGAGCGCCTTTTCTGGATGGCCCAAAGCATCGGAGAGAAATTCAAGGGGATAGCCGTTGCCTAAAGGCAGCACCAGAGGTGTCGCGCGTGGCAGCGCCTGTACTTGAGGCCAGTAGAGATCCGCGTATTGAATAAATTCAGTCATTTTGGTCCTTCGTCTAATAAAAGACAGGCTGCCTGGTGGTTCTCAGAAACTATTTGCAAAGTGGGATCCACCGATGAACATCGCTCAACTACCAATGAGCAGCGCGGGTGGAATCGACAGCCTGAAGGAACTTCAATGGGGTTCGGAGTTTCGCCTTGAAGGATAACGCGTTGGCGGCGCAGGCGTGGATTCGGTACTGGCACCACCGATAGTAGAGCCTGGGTATAGGGGTGTTGGGGATTTTTTAATACCTCGTGTGTGGATCCGATCTCAACGATTCGCCCCAGGTACATGACCGCCACACGATCAGCAAAATAGGCTACCGTGCCCAGATCGTGGGTGATGAATAAAATGCTCACCCCGCGTTTTTCACGCAAATCGCGCAGCAGGTTGAGGATTTCTGCCCGGATGGACACATCCAGCATGGATACAGGCTCATCCGCTAACAGAAGCTCGGGCTCCAACACCATTGCGCTGGCTATAACCACTCTCTGGCGCTGACCCCCCGAGAGCTCGTGTGGATAACGCAGGAAGTAATCCTCAGCGGGTCGCAACCCCGCATCTTCCAAAGCGGCTTTCACGCGCTGGATGCGTTCCAATCTGGGTCTGGCTATTCCATGCACTACTAACGGCTCGGCAACGATATCGAAGATGGTTGAACGTGGATTAAGCGATTCGTAAGGATCCTGGAAAATCATTTGAGCCTGCTGACGCAGGCGTTTCATGGTGACCTTGGGGAAAATCAATTGTTGCTGACTGCCTGGGCCGCTGGATTCCAGGGGTACAAGCCCGGCTCGCTGCCGGCGTTCCGGGGATTGCACAAGCTTGCCATCAAACAAAATTCGACCGCCGGATTGGTCTTCCAGTCCAATCAAGGTTCGAGCAATCGTAGTTTTTCCACACCCCGATTCGCCTACTAACGCCAGCACCTCCCCCTTTTCGAGGCTGAAAGTGATCCCATCCACAGCCTTCACGTAGCGAGCGGGCTTGCGGGCTAACCAGTCCGCCAGAGAGGAACGCACTGGGAAATACTTATAAAGGTCATTCACTTCCAACATCGGGAGGGGTGGGCTGCCCATCAGTGCGTCGTCTCTTTCTGCTCAAGTAAATGGCAGGCAGCTACATGCTTTTCGCCTACTTTCAAGAGGCGAGGATTCAATTGGCTGCAAATCGGGATTCTCTGGTGACAGCGAGGCTCAAACCTGCAACCAGGCGGCAAGGCATTCAGACGCGGCGGAGTCCCCGGGATGGTAGCCAGGCTCTCGCCTGGTTTATTCAGGTCAGGAAAAGCTTCTAACAAGCGCTGGGTATAAGGATGCTCCGGGGAATTATAGACTGCATCGATTGGTCCATACTCGGCTACTTTACCACCATACATTACAACCACTGTGTCGCAGACTTCAGCCACCACACCCAAATCGTGTGTGACCAGCACGATTGCTAATCCAAACTCCTGTTGGATGTGTTTTAAGAGCTCCAGCACCTGGGCTTGAATCATGACATCCAAGGCTGTGGTAGGTTCATCGGCGAATAGAATGCGTGGCTTACACGCCAACGCCATCGCAATCATGGCGCGTTGGCGCATACCTCCAGAATATTGGTGTGGATACTGCTCTTTGCGAGCGCGAGCAATGCCCACCAAATCCAGAAGTTCTTCCACGCGTAGGTCGGCATTTTGGCGATCCATCAGGTTATGGATTAAGATTGCCTCCCGAATCTGATCGCCAACGCGGACCACGGGATTTAGCGCGTTCATCGCGCTCTGGAAAACCATCGCCATCTCTTTCCATCGATACGCGCGCATGTCACGCTCGCTGATTCCCAATAAATCTACCTCATCCAAGATAATTTCACCTCGGGTGATGCGACCCGCGGAGGGCAGCAAGCGCATGATCGACAGCATGGTTGTAGTCTTACCACACCCCGATTCCCCAACCAGACCAAGGGTTTGACCCGGATAAAGATCGAAAGAAACATCCTCGAGAGCATGGGATACTTGCCCATCCGTGTTGATAAAATCGGTGCTCAAATGGCGCACGCTCAAGAGAGGAGCCGGAGGGTTGGTTGGCATCGAGATCATTGCGGTTATCTCATCCAGGGACAAGGTTAATCTACGCCATCCGATGAGGGGATTTCGAATTTTTCATTGCGCATGACCATACGTGTTTCGCCTTCCAAATGGTGGGTAGACAAACGCGGATTGAGAATTTCTTCGAGAACGTTGCCTAACAGCACACAACCGAGAGTTACCCACACAATCGCCAAACCGGGTGGGAGGTAGAACCACCAGGCGCCATTAGAAATAGCACTGCGGTCGAATGCAAAGTTCAACATCGTGCCCCAAGATGGCTTGGTTGGATCCCCCAATCCCAGAAATGCCAGTCCCGATTCGACCAGAATTGCAGTTGAAAGGATCAAAACAGTATTGGCCACAACCAGGGGCATAACCTGCGGAATAATATGTTTGCGGATGATATGGGCATGCCCTGCGCCAATTGCACGTGCCCTGGCGACAAATTGCCGCTCCTTGATGCTTAAAACTTGTGAGCGGATCAAGCGCGCGGTGCTCGTCCAGTAGAGCAGGCCAATCACCAGCACTAATATTACCAACGGGGAAATTCGTAGGTCAAGCTGGCGCAATGTGGCGACCAACACAAGCATTAATGGCAAATCAGGGATGACTAAGAGCACATCGGTCGTGCGCATCAAAACTGTGTCGACGGGACCGCCAAAATAACCAGCAATAATTCCCAATAAGCTGCCTACTGCCATGGATATAAAACCTGCCAAAAATCCCACAGTCAGGGAGATCCGAGCGCCATAAACGAGCTGTGTCCAAACATCCCGCCCGGCATCATCGGTGCCCAAAGGACCGTGTAAACCAGGCGGGGCAAAAGTCATTCCGCGCCCATCTGCATCTCGAATCGTTTCATTGGGGGTATATGGGCTGAGAAATGGAGCAAAAATCGCCACGAAAATTGCAGCCGCAACCAGGAATGCACCCATAATGCCCATTCGGTTGCGGCTGAAGACTTTCCAGAAATCGAGCAGGTTGCGCTTTACCAAAAACCAACGTTCGCTCATAGCGATTAAGTTGCGCGAATGCGCGGATCGAGGTAAGTGTAGAGAATATCGGCGAGCATATTGGCGATAATGACACTGACTGCCAAGAGTAAAAAGGCTCCTTGTAGCAGGGGGAGGTCCTGTTTGGTTAACGCCGTTTGGAAGAGCTTCCCTAATCCGTCGTAGGAGAAAACGGTTTCGATATAAATCGCTCCAGAGACCGTGAAGCCCAAGTTAATTGCGATCAGCGTTACGATGGGTAACATGGCGTTCTTCAGTGCATGCTTACGCAACACTTGCCAGTTGCTCAATCCCTTTGCCTTAGCTGTCAAGATGTAATCCTCCCCCAAAACTTCGAGGACGGACGAGCGCATGATCAACATGTACTCGCCAAGATATAAGATCGTCAGGGTCAGGGTGGGGAGGGTTAAATGACGCGCCAAGTCTGGCAGCACCTCTAACAGGGGTTTGCCGATATTCCTGGGATCCACAATTCCACCGGTGGGTAATCCAAACCACGAACTTCCCGCTGCGAGGAGAATAATCCCTAACCAAAAGGTTGGCATAGCCCAGGCTACCAGGGAGAATGCCAATGCACCAACATCGATCGCTGTCCGACGCTTCCAACCAGCAAACAACCCTAAGGAAACGCCCAGGATGATTGCCAGCAATTGCCCAAGCATCAACAACAATAACGTGTTGCCGAGTTTTGCTATCAATACTTCGCTTACAGGTTGCCGGAGCGACCAGGAAATGCCCAGGTTACCGCGTGCCCACTGTCCAATGGTGGCAAAGAATTGGTCGGGGAATATGGGCTTATCCAATCCAAATTGAGCCCGTAATGTTGCCTGGGTTTCCGGAGAGATGCGTACATTCCGCCCGACCACAGAACGCACCGGGTCGCCTGGTAATACGCGGAACAGGAAAAAATTAAGGGTGATGACGACCAATAAGGTCAATGCTGCGAACAGTATTTTTCGCAGTAAGTAGTCTCTACGATTCATCGTTGAGTCTGCATATACGCCCCGGATATTCCTTATTGTCCGGGGCGTATATATACTGGAACTATTTTACCGGCTCTACCTGGGTCAGGGAGAGCGAGATTTCGATCCCCAGGGTAGATTCCTTGAACCCAGTGAAGCGATCGGTACGATAAGCCTGCAAGATATCCTCATACCACAGGATGATATAGGGACGGTCATTAAACACCATCTCCTGCATCTGCCAGATGATCCTTTGGCGTTCATCCCGATCTACGGCTACCTGCTGATCCAGATAGAGTTGATCGTACTCTGGATTCATGTAACCGCTATCGCTCCAACCGCCGTCCACAAATTGATCAGAGGTCATCACGCTCAGGATGAAATCTGGGTCTGGGTCTGGCCCCCACCCCCAAAGAACCAGATCGTAATCGCCGGTTGGGGTGGTTGCCGCAACGAGGCTATCCGGATCGACGGATTCGGGCGTAGTCTTTATCCCCACCTGAGAATACCAGTCAGTGAGTAAATCTGCGGCGCGTGGATACAAGGGGTTGTCGGATGGGAATTGGAGGCGAAACTCGAGACGTACATCCCCCTTGGAACGCACGCCATCCGATCCCATAACGTAGCCGGCATCTTCCAGGATCTGGTCCGCCTGGTCCAGGTTAAAGGAGATATCTTGAATGGGATTATGCCAGAAACCGCCACCTAACGTGGGCGGCACCAGCGTAGTGCCTGGACTGCCCAGGTCTTGCAGGACGATCTGCACCAGGTCTTGCTTGTTCATCGCAGTTGCCAGCGCCAGTCGCACCTGCGGATCTTTAAGTGCTGGGTTTCGGGTTGGTACCGGGTCGTGGTCATCCGGAACTGAATTGATAATCATCTCAGCAAAATATCGACCGGGTTGCTGAACGGCTTTGACGTCTTCAAAACCCTTTACGGTCTCAAAAGCGCTGCTGGGCACCTCGTTTACCATATCCACATCGCCAACTTTGAGAGCCTGCACCATGGCATCGGCATTATCAAAGGTCTGGAAGATGAGCTGGTCAACTTTAGGCGCTCCCAGGTAGAAATCCGGATTCGCATCCAGGATAAGGACGCCTTTGTCTTTGTCAAATGTGTTCATTTTGAAGGCGCCGGTGCCGATAATGGCATCATTGGAGAAATTCTGCAGGTCTTCTGGGGTACTGAAAGACTCGAAATCTTTTGGATAGACTGCGAAAAGGAATGAAAGGCGGTAATCCATATTGCCGATCGGCGCTTCCAACGTGATTTGCAGTGTTTGGGGATCGACCGCTTTAACCTCGGAAAATCCACTCACATAGTTGGATAAGGCTGCCCAGCCATCGGGATCATTCATCACCGCATTGATCGCCCAGGCCATTTGATCAGCCGTGAAATCACTCCCGTCGTGCCATTTCACTCCATCTCTAAGGTTGAACGTCCAGACGAGACCATCCTCCGAATGGCTCCATTCAGATGCCAGATTTCCAATATATTGACCTTCGATGCTCTCCGTTGTGAGTGTTCCGTAGACCAAATCAAAGATTACATAGGATTCGGTCAAGAACGCGTAAGCAGGGTTAAGGGTGTCGGGTTTGCCCAACCAACCAATGCGTAGGACGGATGGTTCCGAGGGTGGGGCTGCTTCTGGTTCGGTGGCTGATTCACTTTCTGGCGCGGTAGTGGTTTCGGGTTGTGGGGCAGAAGCGCCCTCGGGCGCTGTGGTGGCTGTGCCACCTGTGCAGGCCGCAAGAATTAAGGATAATAGAACAAGCAAGTACACAGACAACCTGCGATTTGACATGTCAAATCCTCCTCGTATGATATGTAGTGTGGGGCGCCAGCTTGCCCCACTTGACTAATTCAGGATTTCTGGCATCCTGGGAGCTGGCCCAGGGAGGGCGGCGCTATTCCTCCTTGTTGCGCTCATCCGAGCGACTTCTTCACAAGCCTGCGCTCCTCGCGCCAGTGGGTACTTCTCACTCGAATCTGGTTTTGTCGCTCCCGGTCGCCCGGCGCAGTAGAGTCGGGAACGCCTCCACCGAGAGCCAAACTCTCATTGACCACGAGGCTTAGGTACAATTGAACACGCGAAACTTGATCGGATAGATGGTGAACATCGTCACTTCAGGAAAATATCCATTGAGCTGGAAGCGTGTTTTAATCAGATAGGACTTTCGCAGTTGGTGGGAGGATAGGTGTGTTTTGGCGGGCTACGCCCGCCAAAACACACCCACTTCCCCATTGAACGGCGTAACTTCTATCAGACATAGTTGCTACTGATTGGAGCAACTTCAGAAGGACGAATCGGGGCTTGATTATTTGGCAGCAAAAACATTTGCTTATTATGGGATTCTCAGTCAATATATCGCATATAGACGAGTGTGTCAAGAAATTATGCCGCCGATGATGAATGATATATCGGAATACAAACCAATCTGATCTAATTGCTAATTGCCTCACCGCGGTTGCCTGGGGGCGCAAGGCTGGCAGAGAATCTTTCGAGAAAGAGGGGATTTTGTACCAGAGCATCGGCGGAGGGGCGAACAATGCCCTGTACCAGATCCGGGACGGAAGCCAGCTCTATGCCCTCAAACTGTGCATACGCGATAATCGCCATCGGGCAGAGCGGGAATTTAAAGCCCTGCGAATGCTACAACAAACTGATGCAGACCTTGCTCCTCAAGCTCTTGCCTTGGATGTAAGTTGCTCGATTTTGCCTAACCCAGCCGTGCTTTATCGATGGTTGCCAGGGGAAACGCTCGGCGGGCAACTGTCTCAGCCCCAATTAACGGCACTTTTAGGCAGTATCCAAAAAATGCATTCCTTTCAGCAGCAGGATTATGACTTGGCAAATTTACCAGATGCTTGGTTCCATTGGTTCGATTATGCTGCCTACCTGCGTACTATGAAGGATTTCATGGAGGCGTACGGGTCGTGGTTAGCGAGAAATAGCGCTGTTGGTCGAACATTGCAGATCCGATTGAAGGCACTCCTGCATCAATTGCAGGAGGCAGTTGCCGGATGCAAGATTGAACCTTCACGCCAGCTTGTGCCATTGAGCCTTTGCCATGTGGACTTTAATTTGTCCAATGCAGTGTATGGGGACGATGGCAAAGTACGATGGGTGGACTGGGAATATGCCGGGTGGGGCGACCCTGCTCTGGAAGTGGCTGAGCTGCGCTGGCACGCAGCGATGGAGCAATTTAGAGATGACCAGCACGCCTGGTTACGCGATTCATATCGGCCTCCACAGAGAGATGCAGCTTTTTGGCAGCGAGTAGCGGTTTGGGACCAGGTAATTTCTGTTCACTGGCCTTTCCTGGTTTTGCGTTGGCTATACAGCCTGGAGCATGGCCCCGACCGACCGCGCCTCATTCAGCCCCAAGTGGATCCAAGCCAATTATGGGAGCGCCTCTCGTTTCAGGTCGAAAGAGCAGAGAAAGTGTTCCAAGAGATTTCTGACGGTGATCAGCCGGTAACCCGGTTCTGAAGTCGTTTCGGATCCCGCACCAGGAATTGAAATACTGCTAAGGTGATCATTCCTGCAATCGCCGAAGCTAAAAATGTGGCAGGATAATCAGCGAAATCTGCCAACCATCCGCCAAACAGAGGGGCCAGGATTGTGCTTGGGGCTACCAGGGTATTGGCGAGACCAATGTAGGCAGGGCGCTCATTCTCTTTGCCAAATTCAAGGGTAAGTGCCAGGCTGACCGTCCAAAGGGATACATTACCAATCCCTACCAGGATAAATATCAGATAATACCAGTTGGCATGAGGCGCCCACCAGGCTAACAGACAACTGCCCGTGACGGCCAGCAGGCCGATTTCTATGATGTAACGATGAGACCAACGATCGCTCAGCCACCCCATGAGCGGATTTGCCACGATCTGCGTGCCCATTAGAACCCCTGTCATAATCCCAATTACTGCCTCTCCTACGCCATAGTGATGGACAGCATAAACAGTGAAGAAAGCAGAACCCATACTCGCGAAGGAAAATAGAGTCCGTCCTACCAGGAACCAGCGGAAATTATAGTCGCGCTTCAGTATCGCGAAGGTGCCTGACCAGAACATCGTTGAGGTGCTGATAATATCCGGGGCCTTACTGACCGGTTCGCGAGTCAGGGCTAAAAACCACCAGGACAGGATTAAGGCCGCAAATGCTAATAGAAAGCAAAGCGCATAATTACCGGGAAAGGCGTACTTTTCGAGAGCAAAACCTGCCAGGACGGCGCTAAGACTCGCAAGCAGGTTTGCAGAGGCAGCTTGCACGCCAAAAAAGGTCCCACGGGTGTCGGATGGGATGATTTTGGCAATCATACTTTGCCAGGGGTTGGCGGTAAAACCGGCTCCCAAACCTTGCCAAATCAGGAGCACAAACGTCAAAGTGAGCCCCAGGCGGGTACCTATGACGGGTAGGAACCAGGCGACTACAGCCAAACCCAGAAATGGCAGACGTTCCTGGATGGTGAGAAAGAGCACTGTTGGTTTGAATTTCACCTGATTTGCAAGACGGTTTGCGAGAAGGAGTTGAGGTAATTGCCACCCGACTGCATGGATGCCTGGGATCAATCCAATCAGGATGGCAGAGTCAGTGAATGACCTGACAAATAATGGGATGATGGTTGAAAAAGAAGCGAATCCGAGCGCGAGACCAAAAAACCCCCCATCAATGAGATTAACCACAAAATTATGACGGAGATGGGGCTTGATTTCGTCTATCATACGATTTTACTTTGCAACCGCGCCAGCCGGTGTTCCAACTCAAATTTCCAGGAGCGTTTTTCGTAGAGTGAAAATTCACCTTCATCGAGCAGCACCATTGCAGCAGTGGTCCATTGAAGGGCGGATTGAATATCTTTCATGCGATGTTCATAAGCCTTCGCCAGTTCGATGTAAGCATCCAGCTTTCTGCGTATAGCCGCTTTCTCCCAAAGCTCAATCGCAGACTCCCACTCTTCGCGCCGTTTATAAATCATTGCCATGCGCAAGATAGCCTCCAGAAAGTTGGCTTCCGGAAGCTCCAATTCAAGGCCCCGCAGATATAACTGGGCCGCCATTTCAATATCACCAAGATCCTCGAATAATTTTCCGAGTGAAATGATATCCTCTGCGTGATCGATCTGCTCATGGAGCGGGTCTGCCAGAAGTGCGGAAGTGTGGTGCAAGAGGGCTGCCAGGGAAATCACATCCATGGCGTTATGATAAAACACGTTCTTCATTTGGGTGGCATCGCCGCTTCTCAAGTAATCGAAGTAGATCTGAGGGATCTGCCAACCGGGAATATCATCTCCGGATCGAGCGGTGCCCAGGATCTGTACTTCAATATTGCCCAGCGTACGGCTCGGCAGCCGGTCACGCCACAGGCGCCGAGATAAATGCAATAAATCGATATGGGACTGGCTTGAGAAAGGGTTTTCCAATCCATGCGCCAGGTATCGTGTCCTCAACAAGGGCAAATCAAAGGCTTTTCCATTGAAAGTCACCAACGCATTACATGGAGCCAGGAATTGTTCAAGAGCAGCCAATTGTGCTGGTTCCTCAGAGGGATCCCGCATAAAGAATTGGGCGAGATGAAAGTGATCGCCTTCGAAACGAGCTGCGCCGATTAAAAAGGCATAGGTCCCGGTGCCTCCAGATAGGCCTGTGGTCTCGGTATCCAAGAAGGCAAAGGTTCGAGGTGAGTATTCGCGGATGCGCTCATCATCCGCCCAGATTGCCAGGCCATTGAGAGGGGCTGAAGAAAGCAAGCTGCGGAGACCATGACGGTGTTCTGCAGGATAAGAGGCATCGACAACAAATGTTTCCCCAAAAGGGGTTTCAAATGGTTGACCACCCAGTACTTTTTCTATGGTGTTGGGATTGGTGGGTCGAAGAGGTGGTAAATCTTGCGCGCCAATTTTTACGCCAAGCGCTTTAAGGCGGTCGGAAAGGGATGGCATAGCGCTAATTATAAATGATTCAACAAAGCGATTGTCTCTGGTTTGCCCCCCTCACCGCCTTCTCCGCCTGGTCCCACGCAGGAAGGACAACCGTCTAAACACTCACAGCTCGTGACCAACTGGCGGGCGCGTTCCATTAACTCAATATGCTGCTCGAAGAGACGGGCACTCAAGCCGATCCCGGCAGGAATTTGGTCATAAAGGATTACGGCCGGTTGTCCATCGGACAAGGACGATTGTGGATCAAAATGGACCCCAAGATCTCCACGGTCACACATCACAAGGAGAGGCGCCAGGTGACCGAGGGTGAAAGCTAGCCCGGCAAGACCGCTGCGGATACGCACAGCGGTCTCGGCGCGCCGGTGACAGGTTGGACACAGAGTTACCAGATTATCCATCCTGTTAGCCAGTTCGTAAGGCGGAGGCCCGGTACCACTACGGAACGATCGCAATGGAACAATGTGATGAACATCGTGGTCGCGATTGGTTTCGCGCGCTCCACAGTTCTGGCAGGTGTAGTTATCGCGCATTCTTACCTGTTCGCGTATTCTGAGCCAATGTGGGCCGTAATTATTAGGGGCATTGGTCCACAACCCTTGTTCCGTTAATTGGTCTACAACCACTGTATCAACCGCAAGCCAATAACCACTTGTAAGCAGTTGGCTAGGCGGCAGTAAGATTTCACCGCTTCCCAAGTTTTCGTGTGTATGCCACCGGATTTTGCGATATCCTACCAATTGAGTAGTGACCATGAGATCGCCGGTGGCAATCCTGCCGCCTTTCACGGGCAGCTCCTGTTTCTTTTCGATCAACTGGATGGTAGTCTCGCGGCGCGGTTCGGTATAGTAATCACCAACGAATCGTTGGAGATTCGCTATCCCATGTTCAAGATCTAAACCTTCCACGCTGAACGCTTGACCCTCGTGCATGTAAATGGCGCCAGGATGAACCATCCAGTGTGCGCTGGCTAGATCCACTTCACCAATCGTAATCTGGCTATCATTTTCCATAGCCTGGAGCAATACCCGATTTGCTGATGCGCTGCGCAATGAGACATTTTGTGCAGGATATTGGTCTGCCATCCAGTAAAAGCTGCCATCCGTTTGGTGAAGCACACCTTCTTCGTGTAAAAAAACGAGCATTTCCTGGACTAATTCCAGATTGGCTGATCCGAATCCCTCACCCGGCTGGAAAGGCAGCTCGAAGGCTGCGCAGCGAAGGTGATCCAACAGGATAAGCATATTGTCAGGATTAATTAATGCCTGCTCCGGGGGCTTTCCGAAGAGGTATTCCGGATAGCGCGCCAGATATTGATCCAACGGATCAGCAGTGGTGACCAGAATGGACAATGAATCTTCTTGACCGCGTCCAGCCCGGCCCGCCTGCTGCCAGGTAGCCGCGATGGTGCCCGGATAACCTACCAATAAAGCTGCACCCAGGCCGCCAATGTCGATGCCGAGCTCGAGGGCATTCGTGGCTACCACGGCGCGTACCTGCCCGTCTCGTAATCCCAGCTCAATAGCACGCCGCTGCGCTGGCAGGTAACCGGAGCGATACCCACGCACCTGGTCTTGGGGTGCTTGCTCTCGTAAATAGGTGAGTAGAATCTCGACCGTCCGGCGCGACCTGCCGAAGATGACCGTCTGCAAACGATAGGTGAGCAGGTCTTCTGCCAGGCGGATGCTCTCTTGCAAGGCGCTGCGGCGTAAGCCCAATTCACGATTGACGATGGGTGGATTGTAGATCAAGAAGTGTTTTGTGCCTCGTTCTGAGCCATCTTGATGGATCAATTCAACCGGGGCTTCCACCAGCTGGCTGGCATGTTCACCTGGGTTTGCGATAGAGGCAGAAGTCAGGATGAATTGCGGAGAGGTACCATAGAACTGGCAAACCCGCCTTAATCGCCGTAACACGTTGGCAACATGCGAACCAAACACCCCCCTATAGGCATGGATTTCATCGATCACCACAAATTGCAGGTTGCGAAAGAAGTCAGCCCAGGCGGTATGGTGCGGGAGCACTCCTGTATGCAACATATCCGGATTGGAAATGATCAAACGAGCCCGGCTGCGTATGGCCGGACGGTCCTTGTTTGGGGTATCTCCATCATATACCGCCAGAGGGATCTTCTCAACAAGACCGGAGGAAAACAGAGCTTGCTGAAATGATTGTAAATTCGCCAATTGGTCTTGCGCCAGGGCCTTGGTGGGAAACAGGTACAAGGCGCGAGCCTGGGATTGACGCACCATTTGATCGAGCACCGGCAGGTTATAGCACATCGTTTTCCCGCTGGCGGTGCCGGTGACAACTGCGAGATGTTTGCCGGCTTGAGCGTGTTCCCAGGCTTCAGTCTGATGGGTATAGAGCGCCTGGTAGCCGCGCATACGGAGGGCTGCCGCCAGCAAAGGATGCATATTAGCAGGAAATGGTGTAAAGCGTGCCTGGCGGGCTGGAATCGTGCGCCAGGCGCTGATATTATCCCCAATGGATGGCTCACTGCGCCATCGGCTGAGCAATTGTTTGGTAGACATGCGAGGTATTTGGAGACCCTCTCTCAGGAGGAGTTCTTCCAATCCAAGGCAGCAATGCCGAGAGCGGCAGCGCCCCAAAGTGGAGCATCATCCCCGAGGGCTGCGGGGATGATGTCGATATTAATCTGTGGGAGGGCTGTAATCCGCGCCGCCCGGCGTACTCCATCCCAGAAGAGCACACCCGATTTGGTAACTCCACCCCCCAGGATGATTCTTTGAGGATTCATCAAGTTAGCGGCGTTCCCGATGGCGACGCCCAATCCCCAGGTGCCTCTCTCCAACACCTTGAGGGCGATAGTATCACCCGACGCAGCAGCCTGGCTGACCATCTCACCGGTGATCCTTGATAGATCTTCATTACAGAGCTTTCGTAATATTTCTCCGTTGGAGGCATTATTGAACAGAGCCTCACGGGCATCTTGTGCCATATAGGGGCCAGAAGCCAGCCGTTCGACACAGCCACGCTTGCCGCACAGGCAAACCGGACCTTGGGGGTCAACCACCATGTGACCAATTTCCCCCGCCATACCATCCGCGCCTCGCCATACTTTCCCATCCAGAACCCAACCGCCCCCAACACCGGTGCTAACCGTAATATAGAGTAAGCTTGTCAGTCCTTTGCCAGCCCCGAAGTTATATTCTCCCAGGGCAGCAACATTGGCGTCATTGTCAACACTGGCTATGCAGCCATATTCGGTTTGGAGTAGATCTGCCAGTGGGATTCCTTCCCATCCGTGGACATGATGGGAAAGACGGACGCATCCCGAAAGAGCATCGACTGGGCCGCCAAAGCTCACCCCGATTGCGGAGGGTTTTTGCCCTTGTAACAACTGATTCGCAAGGGATAACAAGGCGTTCCTGTCGTAGTTTGCGTCAGCTCCGGGAGGCGAAAATACCCTGTTGCGCCTCAACCACTTCGGTCCAGCCAGATCGAACAAGCCCGCTGTGTGCTTTGTTCCGCCAAAATCGAGCGCAAGAATTAAAGGCGCCATCGCCATCAATCTGCGTGAATCAAGCCAGCAGCCAGGCGCTTCATATAAGCCAGGATAGCCCGGATACCATTCAGGCGCTGCGGGGTTAAGACTTCCTGTAAGCCCATCTCGGTGTAGAAATCATTCGGTACACCCAATACCTGCTCAGGCGTGGAACCATTAAGTCCCTGGGCCATGATGGCTGCAAAGCCGCGCACGGTTGGAGATTCGGCTGGAACGTCGAAGTAGAATATCATTCCCGCATCTTGAAGCTCCGCTTTCACAAAAACAGGTGTCATACATTCTTCTACCTGCTGGAAAGAGTCATGAGCATCCCGCAGGTGCGGGGGCAGGGCGGGCATCTGTTCTGAATATTGCACCAATAATTCGATTTTTTCGCGCCCCTGGCAGTACTGAAAATCTTCGATGATTGCCGCCAAGCGAGGGGGTATCGTGGTCATCATCACTCCTGGATGGGAATTGTAAGCCAAAGCGTGTGGATTAGCAACGCCAGGCAGGTGCACGAGTTTGGGCTACATTCACTAGCGTGTTATCGCCTGGATTTCCTCGTACAAAGGCATCAGTCTGCTATACATTTTCTGGTATACGCGGTGGAAAAGCTCGTTATACACTCGGTGGTTGCTAATGTCGGGCTCAAAGCTGTCCCCAACGTGGGTCATTTCTGCCACCGCAGTATTAAAATCTGGGTGCAGCCCTAAGCCAACCGAGACATCAATGGCCGCGCCCAGACCGGAGGCCTCATAGACATGGGGACGGGCTGCCGGCAGACCGAAGATATCCGCGGTTAATTGCATGGCTGCCATACTTTGACTTCCGCCTCCAGCAACGCGCAGCTCGGTAATCGGTACTCCGCTTCGTTTCGATGTGCGCAGTGCGCCCTCGCGCAGAGCATATGCCAATCCCTCTAATATGGCGCGATAGACGTGAGCGCGGGTATGCTCAGCGCCGAATCCAATGATTGCACCTCGCGCTTCTGGACCAGGGACTTTCAGACCCGGTGACCAATAAGGTTGCAGCAACAGTCCTTGTGATCCGGGCGGGACTGCAAGAACCAGCTCGTCGAACAGACTTTCTGGCTCAACACCGCGTTCATCGGCAAGCCGTTGCTCGTGATGGCCAAATTCTTGTTTAAACCAGCTCACCATCCAAAAACCCCTGTAAATTTGCACTTCGAGACTGTAGGCTCCTGGAACAGCTGCTGGATATGGAGGTAGCAAGGGGATGACTTCGATATATTTGCGGTGGGTTGTGTTAATCGTCGCCGCGGTGCCAAAACTCAAGCAACCAATGTGCGGCTGCAAGCAGCCTGCACCAATCACCTCGCAAGCCTTATCAGCGGCTGCCGCGATCAAAACAAGACCTTCAGGAATGCCGGTTGCCAGGCTGGCTTCCCGGGTGATTTCTCCCAGTGGGCTGGCTGGGGGAATTAAATCCACCAGCAAGGAGGGATCCATGGGCAGAGCCTGCCACTTCCAATCGGTTTTCCCAGCCCAGCGCAGGTGTTTGTAATCGAATGGCAAATAACCCACCTGACAGCCGATCGAATCCACAAATCGACCGGTCAGCAGGTAGGTGAGATACCCGGAAAGAAACACATATTTATGGGTACGTTTCCAGATTTCAGGCTGATATGTTCGGATCCAGTTGGCTTCGGCTTCTGCCTGGAGATGGGCAACCGTGCGGGTCATACCCGATAAACGGAATGCCAGTCCCCACAGGCCACCTACCGGTGGGAGACCTTCAGTGCGCCTCTGGTCCAGCCAAACAATGGCTGGTCGCAAGGGCTTTCCTTCTTTATCCAGGTTGATCACGGTAGAGCGTTGGGTGGTTAGCGCAACCCCTGCCAGGCGATCTTTGAGCCGGGTGGCCTCTGGGGCTGCCCATAATTCCTGGCAGGCCTGGCATAATGCCTGCCAATATTCTTGCGGATTTTTTTCTGCCAGACCGGGTGCATTGGAGTAATAAGGTTCAATCGGGGTGCGTGCCTTGCGAATCAAATTGCCCTGCAGGTCAAAAATCAAGGCGCGCACACTTTGCGTACCATTATCGATGGCGAGAATCAAGTCTTTGCTCATACGAAATCCGGAAAATGCATTTAACCATCAAGAAAGCGAATAGCTGTGCTTCCACAAACGCGTATAAGCCTGTTCTTCCATTTTCCAATGATCATCATCCCAACCCAATTCGAGTTGAGTGGTGTGACGGATTCGTTCCATCTCGTTTTGTCCGCCCTCGGGCAATAACAAACCCAGGCGAACCCTGCGCAGGAGTAAATCATCCAGATGGATGACGCCTTCGGAGCGGGCAGCCCAGCGCAGCTCTGCCCATAAGGTGGCTGTGTTTCCCACGGGTAATAAATCTTCGGGATGAGCTGCTGCGACCAGGCTTTGCGCCTGGGCACCAAATCTGCCCAGCAGGCGTAATCGCGCCGCTCGCGATAAATCAACGTTGATTGTCTCCTCACCTGGCGTGAGATCAAGCATGCGTTGCTGGCCTTCTAATTTTATTCTGCCAGGCAGGCGGCGGGCTACAGCTTGCAGAGCCGTATGCGCCATCAGGCGGAAGGTGGTGAGTTTTCCGCCAGTGATGGTTAGCAGGCCCTGTTCTTGCCATAATATATGTTCGCGCGATTCCTTGGACGGATCTTCTTTACCTGTATCAACGACGGGACGGATCCCTGAATAGGTGCATTGAATGTCCTTCTCCTGCAATTCGAGGCTCGGGAAGATCGACCTGACGGCAGATAGCAGGTAATTCACTTCCTGCTGACTGATAGCGGGATCTTCCAGGATATCGAGCCGGTGGTCAACATCCGTCGTGCCGATGATGGAGACCCCCTCCCATGGGATAATAAAAACGGGTCGCCGGTCTTGCGGATGTAAAAAGCTGATCGCGCGCGAGATGGGTAAGCGTGAAGGTGAAAAAACCAAGTGGCTGCCGCGCAGTTTTCGCAAGCGTTCTCTACCTCCGATCTGCTGGCGTAATTTGTCCGCCCACGCGCCGGTTGCGTTGATAACCACCTCGGCCCGGACCTCCATACAACGAAAATTGCCGCCGGGAGCTTCGTCTTGAAGCTCAATTCCGCAAACCTGTCCGTTGGATCTGCGTAGCAAACCTATGACGCGTGCATAGTTCAAGGCGCATGCGCCATATTGAACACCTTCCTGGATCAGGCGCAGCACCAGGCGGGCATCATCCGTTTGTGCATCAAAGTAGCGAAAACCACCCAGTAATTTATCTTCTTTGATGGTTGGGCATAATACTTTGATGTCGAACGCGTCGTAATAACGATGATTCCATTTCAACGCCAATAAGTCGTAAATCATCAATCCGGCCCCGAAGACCCAAACCGGAATGCTGTCGCCGCGATAGCTTGCGAGTAAAAAACCTAATTGGTTGATTAATCCACGCCCTTCTTTGAGCAGGCGTTCGCGCTCCCGCACCGATTCCAAGCAAAGCTTGATTTGGGCATTCTTCAAATATCGGAAACCACCGTGTACGAGCTTAGATGATCGGCTGGAGGTTCCGCTGGCAAAATCGCTGGCATCCACAAGCAGGGTGCGCAGGCCCAGTCGGGCAGCTTCTCGAAAAATACCAGCGCCTGTGATTCCGCCTCCAACAATAATCACATCCCAGGGCTCTGCCAAAGAGGGCCAAATCTGGTCGCGCCAGCGTTTATCCCACATGCCGCCTCTCTGTACCGGTCGATTTCATTTTATGAGCTTTCCCGGGTTCAGCAATCCATCCGGATCCAGGCTGGCAAATGTAGCATGGAGAGCGGCTATACCCTGCGAACCCTTTTCAGACTTCAGGTACGGAGCGTGGTCAATTCCAACCCCGTGCTGGTGGCTGATTGTACCGCCATGAGCCACCACAGCCAGACTCGCTTTTGTTTTTAGAGCGAGCCAGCGCTGTAAAGTTTCATCTGATTCGGCGCCCTGACGAAACAAGAAAGTGGTGTATATACTGGCGCCATCTACGTAAACATGCGAGAGGTGGGAAAAAACTAATACCCGCTCGTTGTCACTGGTAAGAGCGGTACGTAACGCGCTTTGAATATCCGCCAGGCTGGCGTCAATGTCAGCCCATTTGACTGCGGTTTCCATCGTATCCAGGGCATAACCGTGATCCCAAAGCGTATTGCGCAGGTACGGGGTAAGAAAGCGGCTTTTCTTCCACGTTTTCCCGATGAATTGTCCGGTTGGTAGACCGCCATGGCGGCGAACGATGGAAAACACCTTCTGGCGAGCATACCTCGTCTGCGAATGGTCCCCGGTAATGCCCAGAATGAGCAGGCAGCGTGAGCTCGAATAGCCAATTGACTTCAAACTACGATCAGCCCAATTGACAAGGCTTTTTTTACCTGAAAGAACCAGGGTTGTTTCGGTCTCCTGTGCATCACTCAGGCGAAGCATCGAAACTGGCAACTCTATCTGAGCGATCTGGCGGAGTGCCGCCTGACCGCTTTCCCATTCGTGGAAGAATATGCCGTAGAAGGCTTCGAATTCAGGAAGCAGACGAATGCGAACTGTCGCCCGTGTAATAATCCCGAGGCGGCCTTCGCTGCCCAGGATGATGTGTCGCAGATCCGGTCCTGCAGCGCTGGCGGGAAGAGCAGGCAGTTCGAGTGGGCCGGCTAAAGTCTCCAGGTGACCACCTGCAAACAAGTCCTCGATGCGTCCATAGCGGTAAGACTGCTGTCCACAGGAACGTGTGGCGATCCAACCTCCTAAGGTCGATAACTCAAAAGATTGTGGGAAATGTCCGAGTGTAAAACCATGCTGGTTGAGCTGGCTCTCTAAATAGGGTCCAGAGACACCGGCTTTAAAGGTCGCCTGGCGGCTGGTCTCGTCAAGCTGGACCAGGTCAGTCATGCGGCTCATATCGATGGTGAGAACCGCGGTATTCCCAGGGAGAGGCGTGACGTGCCCGACCACGCTGGTGCCTCCACCGTAAATGATGATTTGAAATCTATGCGACTTCGCATAGTCGAGCAAATCGCGCACCTGGACTTCATCACTCGGGAATGCCACACCATCTGGGTAGCATTCGATTTGGCCGGAGCGCAAAGCTACCCAGTCTGGCAAAGATTGGCCGCGCGCATGCAGCAATCTTTCGCTAGAATCGGTGGTGATCAGGGGGTGGTGGGCCAGCCTGGAAGCGGGCACGCAAGCAAGCACATCCTCCAGAGATACTTCCGCTGGCGGAGAAGCTGCTCCCACGCGAGTCTCCAGGAAATCCGCAGCACCCGCCGGCAGCGGATAGTCGATAGAGGTATCTCCCCAACCATTCCAGCGTCTCATGCAAACCCGTCCTGCCCAGGCTCAAGCTCCTACAAAAAATCCCACTCCTAAGATTCCAGGCCCACCGTGGGTAACAATTGCCGGGGGTACATCATAGATCGGTACATTTTCCAGGCTCAGACGAGCTTTCAAGTCGTCTGCCAGATCCTGCCCTTGATCAGGGACGCCGGCATGCATGATGGATAAGAAACCGTCTCCAGCACGTGGATATTGATCGACCGTAATTTCAATTAATCGCGCCAAGGCGCGTCGTTGCGTCCGTTCGCGTTCGTATTGATCTACTTTACCGTCTCTCAGGGTTAAGATTGGTTTGATCTGCAACACACTGCCTACCAGGGCTGCTGCACCACCGATACGCCCACCTTTTGCCAGATATTCGAGGGTTGCCACCAGAAAGTAGACCCGGCTTTTAGGGATCATGTTTCTCAGCCTGATTTCGATCGTGTCTATATCCTGACCTTCTGCTGCCCAATGAGCCGCCAGCTGAACCATAGTTGCTAAAGGGCTGGCGACTACGCGCGTATCGATTACCCGAATATCCGCGTGAGGAAAGTCGCTGGCTGCCACCATCGCAGAGCGTACCGTTCCACTGATCTCAGAAGACGGGTGAATGCACAAGATAGGCTCTCCCAGAGGTGCCAGCTCAGCAAATACCTCGTAAAATTGCTCAGGTGGAGGCGCGGCAGTCTTGGGAAGTTGGGTTGAAGACTTTAATCGCGCCATGAAGGTGGAAATATCAAGTTCGATCCCCTCCAGGTAGGATTCCTCGCCAAAATTGATCACCTGAGGAATCACAGGTATCTTGAATTGACGTGCGAATTCAGCGGACAGGCAAGCGGTGGAATCTGTGATGATTTTTACCATGCTATTGGCTATGTTTCTCAATGGCGGCTTTTGCCCAGGATAAGGCAGCCATTGTGCGAGGAAAACCTATGGTTGTAATCCCCAAGATAATGGTATGTTCGATCTCCTGCCAGGTCGCACCGGTTTCCAGGGCGCGGTGGGTGTGGGAATGGACGGCGCTTTCTTGATTGCTCGCGGCGGACATACCGAGCTTGATCAATTCTCGCACCTTGTCCTCCAAAGGGCCAGATTGGGCGGTAGCAGCTCCAAGATTTTGGTAAGCTTGCCAAACGCCTGCATAATCTTCTTGAAATTGGCGGTACTGTCTGGGAAGTGTCGACATTTGATGCCTCCTAAGTCTTATCCTGAGTCTATACCATTTCCTCTCGTTACGGAAGTAATTGCTCCGGCGATAGCAAAACCAATTAATATCTTAAATCCTGTTTGAACACCTGAGAAAAGACTCGCCGGAGGAACCAATTGGCTATGGGTCAGGACTGTATTGAAGACTGCACCTGCCAGGCCCACTCCCAACACCATACCGACATTGCGAGCAGTAGCCAGCAGTCCTGCAGCAATTCCTTGCCGGTTTGGGGGAGCGGCACCCATCAGGGCGCTGTTGTTCGGGGAGATGAAGATGCCGATGCCAAGGCCTGTTACAGTTAATGTAAGGGCGATAGCCATCAAGGAAGTGTGAGCATCCAGACGTGAGAGCAGGTAGATTCCCAGCGCCAGGATCGACATCCCCAGCGTACCGGGCAGTGTGGCGCCAATTCGATCCGACAAGGTGCCGCTGATGGGAGCGACGATTGCCATAATGATGGGTTGGGCGGTGAGGATTAAACCTGCCTGTGAGGGGCTCAGGCCGCGACCCTGAATCAGATAAAAAGGCATGAGAAAAATGATGCCGTATACGCAGATGTAATTAAAAACCGCGCTGATTACTGAAGCTGAGAACACCTTGCTTCTAAATAATCTGAGATCGAGCATCGGCGCCGCGACGCGCTGTTCGACGAATAAAAAGACGCTCAATAAAATCAGCGATCCCACCAACAAGCCCCAAATCGGTGGGGAGGTCCAGCCCCAGTTATGACCTTGATTGAGACCCAAAAGGAGGCAGACCAATCCGCTCATGAAGAGCGCAGCCCCGCGCCAATCAAAACGCTCAGAGGATTTGGTGGGAGAGTCAACCTGGATAAAGCGTAAACCAAGCAAAAGGGCTAATATCCCGACCGGAAGGTTAATGTAGAATACTGTTCGCCAACCAAATTGATCTGCGAGAAAGCCACCCAGGGAA
>Ga0105106_10000874_pt1 | contig 21404 bp, 17 predicted proteins | sample PPLLaktember2015_5_FD_79109 | JGI IMG/M metagenome (GOLD analysis project Ga0105106, IMG submission 79109) | Freshwater sediment microbial communities from Prairie Pothole Lake near Jamestown, North Dakota, USA - PPLs Lake P8 Core (1) Depth... | ecosystem: Environmental > Aquatic > Freshwater >...
GATCGGCTTCGTCGGGGCCGAGATGAAGGCGCGCCAATGCGGCGACGCGCTCCACCTCCTCGCGCGTGATGCGGGACATTGGGGCCAGGCTAGCAGCAGGCCTCTCGCGGCGGGAGCGACGCGGGCCGTCCCGGGCCGGTCGGCGCCTTCCTTGCGGCCTCGGCCGCTTCCTTGCGGCCCCGGGGCCTCAACAGGTAGCCTCGCGGCGCTCCATGACCGAACCCTCGCAAGTCTTCGACCAGCTCCCCGACGACGTACGCGCCGGCGTACGCGATCTCGGCTGGACTTCACCGATGCCCGTCCAGGCGCGGGTGCTCCCGCTCTTCCTCACGGGCAAGGACCTGATCGTCCAGGCCCGCACCGGCAGCGGGAAGACGGGCGCCTTCGGCCTGCCGATCGCGTCCGTGGTCGATCCCAACCTGGCCGAGACGCAGGCCCTGGTGCTCTGCCCGACCCGCGAGCTCGCGAACCAGGTGGCGACCGAGGTCGCAGTGATGGGCAAGCATCGGAGCGTCCGGACGCTCCCGATCTACGGCGGCGTCGGCTACCAGGCGCAGCTCGACGGGCTCAAGGCCGGCGCCCACGTCGTGGTCGGCACCCCGGGCCGCATCCTCGACCACCTCGGCTCGGGCCGACTGAAGCTCGACCTCGTCAAGATGCTCGTGCTCGATGAGGCCGACGAGCTGCTCTCCCTCGGCTTCTGGCCCGACATGCGCGAGATCAACAGCTACCTGCCGCGGGCGCGCCAGTCGTGCCTGTTCTCGGCGACGATGCCCGAGAAGGTGCGCTCGCTCGCGCGCGTGTTCCTGAAGGATCCCGAGTTCGTGACGCTCTCGGAGGGCCAGCTCGCTCCCGTCGAGATCGAGCACTTCTTCTACCTGACGACGGCGGCCGAGAAGGAAGCGAATCTCGTGCGGATCCTCGAGTACGAGGATCCCGAGAGCGCGATCATCTTCTGCAACACCAAGGACGACGTGCGCTTCGTGACGAGCGTGCTGCAGCGGCGCGGCTTCAGCGCGGAGCAGATCTCGGGCGATCTCGCCCAGGCCGCCCGCGAGCGCGCGATGGCGCAGATCAAGGCCGGCGAGATCAAGTTCCTGGTGGCGACGGACGTCGCGGCCCGGGGCATCGACATCAGCCAGCTCACCCACGTGATCGGCTACTCGACGCCCGACTCGCCCGAGGTCTACGTCCACCGCACGGGCCGCACGGGGCGCGCGGGCAAGGCCGGTGTCGCGCTGTCGCTGGTCTCGGGCCTCGACATCGGCAACTTCAAGTACCTGCAGAACGTGAACAAGATGGAGATCACCGAGCGCAAGCTTCCGACCGAGGAGGACATCCTCCGGCGCATCCGGGAGCGCATCGCGGTCAAGGTCGAGCACGAGGTGCGCGAGATCCCCGAGCGCGAGCGCGGCTGGCGCGTCGACCGCTTCGTGAAGGTGGTCGAGGAGATGCTCCAGAGCGAGGACGGAAAGCGCGACCTCGCGGCCATCTGCGCCGCCTACCTGCGCGAGCACAAGCCCGAGACCACCGTGGTCGACCCCGAGGGCGCCGCAGCGGCGCCCCGCGCGCCGGTCGACGAGGCCGCCGAGCGCCGACCCGGCGAGGGCGGCGGCGGCGGACGCGGCCGGGGTCGTGGCCGCGGGCGCGGCGGGCGAGGCGGCGGCGGCGGCGGCGGCCGGCGCTGACCTGCCGGTGCCCCGGGGCGCCCCGTCCGGCCCCCGCATTCCATCCCCCTCGCGTCCCCGCTCCCCTTCCCGATCCCTTTCCGCGCCCTTTCCCCCGTCGCGGCCACTCCCCTGTGTGCTCTTCGCGACGATCCGGTTGAACGGTCGTGAAATCACCGCGTAGACTGGCTCGGATCCGGCCCAGCAGCGCCGGCCAAGGAGTCTCCCGATGCGCGTTGCCCCTCGGTCCAGCTGGTCCGCCCGCTCCCTGCTCGCCTCGCTCGGCGTCCTGGCACTGTTCCAGGCGGGCCTCGACTGCGGCGGGGCGCCGCCCGTAGCCATCGTCTCGCCGGACGCGAACGCCGACGTCACGAGCTTCTCGTTCCAGGTCGCGGTGGACGTGGACCCCGCGAGGATCGTGGCGGGCAGCCTGTCGGCGACGCTGAACGACGCGCCGCTCGCCCTCGCCGGCGGCCCCACGCGCTACACCGCGACGGTCGACCCCGGCTCCCCGCTCGCCGACACGAACCTGCTCCGCGTCGGCGTCCGGCTCACGAGCGGCGTCGAGGCGAAGCTCCAGCGCAGCTTCGGCTACGCGCCGCCGAAGGCGCGGCTCACGCGCATCACGAGCCCGAGCCAGCTCCTCGGCGGCCCCCTCGCCCACGGCCGCGTCGGCGACTGGCTGCTCGAGAACGCCGAGGCGCGCTTCGTGATCCAGGACGTCGGCCAGCGAGACCTCTACAGCATCGGCCAGTTCGGCGGGAACGTGATCGACGCCGAGCTCGTCGGCCGCGAGCAGCGCGACGCCTTCTTCGAGATCCAGCCCTCGATCAACGTCGAGACCGTGATCAACGCGCAGACCGCGGAGGTGGTGAACGACGGCCAGGACGGCCTGCCTGCCGTGCTGCGCGTCTGCGGCCCCGACGACCTGATCGACTTCATCAACCCTTCGTCGGTCGTCGCGCAGGTGGCCGGCGCGAGCTTCCCGGCCGCTGCCGACGACAAGGACTACGAGGTCGAGGCCTGCACCGCCTACGTCCTCGATCCGGGGAAGAAGGCGCTGCGCTTCGACACCACGCTCACGAACCTCGACACGGTCCAGCGCAGCTTCTACGTCGGCGACTACATCAACGGCATGGGCGAGCTCGAGCAGCTCACGACGTCCGGCTTCGGCATCGGCGAGCTCACCACCGCACCGCTCGGCGTGCTGAGCCTGTTCGGCTTCGGCGAGTCGGAAGGCGTGGACTACGCGTACCTCGCGCTGCCGTTTTCGGGCGCCGCCTTCGGACAGAGCACGTTCTTCACGCAATCCGGCGTCTCGTTCGTGCTCGCGAACCACAGCGTCATCGCCGTGCTCTTCCTCGGAAGCCCGGCGGTGTTCGCCGTCGACGCCGGCCAGAGCCGGACCTACACGCGCTGGTTCGGGGTCGGCGACGGCAGCGCCTCGAACGCGATCGATCTGGCGAACGAGGTCCAGGCGGTGAGCCGCGGCACGCTCTCGGGCTGCGTCACCGCCGGCGGCGGGCCCGCCGTCGGTGCGCGCGTGGGCGTCGGCCCGAAGAACGCGGCGGACACGACGCTCACGAGCCTCACGACGAGCTTCGTGACGGACGCGAACGGCTGCTACGAGGGGACGCTGCCGACCGGAACCTACGGCGCCGTGGCAGGGAAGACCGGGTATCCGTACGAAGGCAGCGGCACGCTGCCGCTGCTGCACACCGTGACGGTGAGCGCGGGCGGCACCATGACCCAGGACTTCGCGCTGCCCGCGACCGGTCGCCTCCGCGTCACCGTCGGCGACGAGTCGGATGCACCGGTCCCGGCGCGGATCGGCGTCGTCGGCTTCGACCCGAGCCCCGAGACGACGCTCCTCTACTCTCTCGGCTTCGGCATCCCCGACTCGCGCACGGGCCTGCTCTACGACGTCTCGGCGGACCCGATACCCTACGGCCTCTCGCGCGTCGAGTACGCCGGCGCCGACGGGATCTCGGAGTTCGACCTCGAGCCCGGGACCTACCAGCTCGTGGTCTCGCGGGGCACCGAGTACTCGGCGTTCTCGACTCCGATCACGGTGACCGAGGGCAACCAGACGAGCGTCGCGGCCCGGATCGCGCAGGTGGTCGAGACGCCGGGCTTCGTGTCGTCGGACTACCACGTACACGCCCTGAACAGCCCGGACTCGCGCATCAGCAACAACGCCCGCGCGCTCCAATTCGCAGGCGAGGGCGTGGACAACGTGATCATGACCGATCACGAGTACCGCACCGACCTGAAGCCGGTGATCGCACAGCTCGGCCTGGTGCCGTTCGTGACGTCGATGATCGGCGAGGAGATCACGACCTTCGACTACGGCCACTTCAACGCCTACCCGCTGCAGATCGATCCCAGCCGCGTCTCTGGCGGAGCGGTCGACTTCGGCGGCGGCGCGCTGCCAGGCCGGGACTTTCCGGCCTACGGCAGCTACACGCTGTCGCCGGCCCAGATCGAGGCGGCGGCGACGGGATCCTTCGCCACGCCCGACACCGTGGTGCAGATCAATCACATCGACAGCCACTTCGGTCCGATGCGGATCGATACGGGGCTGGTGCCGCCCCGCTCGCTGCTGACGCCGGCGCAGAAGGCGGCGCTGCGCCTCGACCCCGCGATCGACAACTTCTTCCACGCGTTCCCGGCCCTCGAGCTCTGGAACGGCTACTCGCGCTCGCACCAGAACGAGTTCCTGGTGGGCCGGATCGGGATCTGGTTCAACCTGCTGAACCAGGGGATCCCGACCACGATGATCGGCGACACCGACACGCACGAGCTCGTCAACACGCGAGGCGGTGGCTCGCGCTCCTGGACGCCGACCTCGGCCGGCAGCGACCTTCCCGCAACGCTGCTCGAATCGGAGATCGGCCAGGCGGTGAAGGCGGGGCGCGCGGTCTCTGGCCAGGGCCTCTACGTGCAGGCGCGTCTGCTCGCGGCGGACGGCTCGGGCGCGGCGGCGGACTTCACGCGCGACGGCTCGACGCTGGTGGCGTCCGCGAACGGCAGCGTCGATCTCGAGATCCGCGTGCAGGCGCCGCTCTGGGCCGAGTACGACCGGATCGAGATCTACGCCAACGCGACGCCGAACGTCGCGGGCACGAACGGCGGTACGCCGGTGGCCTACGGCCCGGGCACGCCCGCCGTCACGCTCGACCTCGGCGCCGGCGGCTTCACCGCGAACGTGGTGGACGTGCATCCCGGCGTGCCGGGCGGCTCCCGCCGCGAGACCACGAAGGTCGTGAGCTTCAGCGGCCTCACCCAGGACACCTGGTTCGTGGTGCTGGTGCGGGGACGCGACGGCGTATCGCGTCCGATGTTCCCGATCATGCCGGCGAGCCTCGCGACCGCGAGCAACACCACGCTCGCGCAGCTTCTCGACGGCAACCTCGGCGAGAGCGGCGTGATGGCGCTCGGCAACACCAACGCGCTCTACGCCGACGTGGACGGCACGCCCGGCTTCCAGGCGCCGCTCGCTCCGTGATGCGCCGCCGGCTCGGCTTCGCGCTGGCCCTCGCGCTCGGCGCCGCGGTGCCCGCCGGTGCGGCCGGCCCCGCGGCCGGCGGCCCGCCCCTGCTCGAGAGCGCGGAGAGCACGCCCCTCGTCGTGGTGGGCGTCGTGCGCGCGCCGGAGCGGATCGACCTCCACGGACGCGCCGCGTGGCTCGAGATCGAGCGCACGCTGGCCGGCGCACGCGCTCCGGGCGAGCGCGTGCGCATCGCATGGGAAGAGCTCGCCCAGGGCCGGCCCGATCGCTTCGCAGAGGGCGACCGCGTCCTGGTCGCGCTCGGCCCGCTTCCGAGCGGCTCGCTCTGGCGCCAGCGCTTTCCCGCGACGCCCGCCGCGCCCCCGGTGCTCGCGGTGGCCGCCTCCGGCGACGCATTCCTGCGCCAGCCCGGCGACGCAACGATCGAGGCGCTGGGCCGCTATCTCGCGCTGTCGCCCGAGGACCGTGCGGCGGCGCCCGGTGCGGAGGCCCTCGCGCGCCTGGTCTCGACGGCGGATCCGGTGACCGCGGTTGCCGCCGTGCGACGCCTCGCGACCATCCCCGGTGTCGGCGCGAAGCTCGGTACGTCCGGCATCGCGCTGCTCGCCGGGACGCTCACCGATCCGGGACGCCCGCTGCCCGTGCGCGCGGCCGTCGTCGGCCTCGCCGGCGAGCAGCGCCTCACGGCGCTCCGGCCCCGTCTGGAAGCGCTCGCCACGCCGGGCGGCGAGCTCACGCCCGACGCGCTGGCGGCGCTCGCGAGCCTCGACGGCGGCCTCGCAGGCGATCGCGCCGAGGCGCTGCTCGCGAGCGATGATCCGCGCGTGCGCGCCGTCGCGGTGCGCTCGCTCACGGGCAGCGGCGCCGAGCCGCGCCTCGCGGCCCTGCTGAAGAACGATCCCGCGGCCGAGGTGCGCGCCGCCGCAGTGACGGCGCTTCTTGCGCGCGGCGGACCGGGCGTCGTGGCCGACGCCTCACCGGGTCTCTTCGATCGCGATCCCGTGGTGAAGCGGGCGGCGGCGGAGGGCCTCGGTCGCCTCGGCGGCCAGGCGGTCCCGACGCTGCAGCAGCTCGCCATGTCGCGGGGCGCCGAGGACGCGAAGGGGCCCCTGGCCGCGCTCTCGCTCGCGGGCGCCTCGGGCACCGACGCGCTGCGCGAGATCGCGACCTCGCATCCCGACGCAGCCGTGCGACAGCTCGCGATGTTCGCGCTCGGACACGTACCGTCCCACGACCGTGGCGGCGCCGATCTCGACCCCGGCAGCGGGCCCGCGGCGCCGCCGGCGGCGCCGGTGCGCGAGCCCGCGCCGGAGCCCTGAGGCCGATCAGGCTTCCGGCGACACCACGCCGAGCCATCCGCTCCCGGCGTCGGCCTCGCGCGCAAGAGTCGAGAGCGAGCTCGCGAGCCGAGCTCGCCGGCCCGGCGGATCGATCGCGACCGCGCCCCGCGCGTCCTCGCCGCCGAGCGCTCCCGCCGTGGGCGTGAGCCTCCGCGGCGTGAACGTCGCCGCGAAGCCGTCGCCGCCGCGCCGCACGCCCGCGACGTCACCCGCCGCGTCGGCCAGCACGAGCTCGATCCCTTCGCCCGCAGGATCGCCGCCGAGCCCGGGCCGGTCGCTGCACCAGGCTGCCGCGCCGGGGACGCTCTCGAAGCGCTGCAGGCATTCCTGCACCAGAAGGGTTGCCGGCGCGGCGCAGCGCGCGGCGAACGCGGGCGCGAGACGGGCTCCGCGCGCGGCCCACGCGATGGCGAGCCCGGCCTCGTTCACGCCCGCGACGGCGCCGAGGCCTGCGGCCGACACCAGCTCGAGGGAGCGAAGTCCGTTCTCGGGCCGGCTCCGCCGCCACAGGAGCGGCGCTGCCGGAAGCGCGCGCACGAGCAGCGGCGTCGCCCGGCCGGGAAGCTCGAGCAGGGCGCCGTCGCCGGCGTCGCGCCCGAGCTCGTCGACGCACGCCGCGAGCAGCGCCGCGGCGGGGACGCGTCCACCGCGCGCGAGCCCCTCGCAGCGCTCGGCGAGCTGGGGAAAGTGTCGCGCGAGGTCGCGGCCGATGCGGGATGCCGCGCCCGGACGTCCGCGGTCACGCCCGCTCTCCCGGCGGCGGGCGCGGAGCGCGGCGCCGAGGCCACTCGCGAGCCGCTCGAGCGACGCGAGGCCGAGACCGCCCGACGACACCTCCTCGTCGGACGGAAGCTCAAGGCCCAGCGACGCCGCATAGCGTCGCAGCTCGTCGCGCACCGCCATGCCCTGGTCGAGGCCGAGATCGCGCGGCGCGCCCTCGCACTCGAGGACGCGCGGCACCGCGCCGCCGGGGCTCACGACGGCAGGACCCGCAGCACCTCGTTCAGCGAGCCCATGCGGTAGCCCTCGAGATCGAGCGTCACGTAGCGGAAGCCGAGGGGCCGGAGCGCCTCGGCGATCGCGCGCGCCATCGCCGGGTCGAGCGCGCGCGGCAGCTCCGACGGATCGACCTCGACGCGGGCCAGCACGTCGTGGTGTCGCAGGCGCACCTGGCGGAAGCCGAGGGCGCGGAGCCGCTCCTCGCCCTCCTCCACCTGGCGCAGGCGCGCCTCCGTCACCTCGGTGCCGTAGGGCAGGCGCGACGACAGGCAGGCGGAGGCGGGAAGGTCGGCGCTCGGCAGCCCCGCCGCGCGCGAGAGCGCGCGGATCTCGGCCTTCGAGAGCCCGACGTCGAGGAACGGCGAGAGCACGCCGCGCTCTTCCGCCGCGCGGTGGCCGGGCCGGAAGTCACCGCGATCGTCGGTGTTCACGCCGTAGGCGACGGCGTCGAAGCCGAGCTCGTCGCGCAGGGCGCCGAGCGTCTCGAACAGCTCGCTCTTGCAGAAGTAGCAGCGGTCGGGTCGGTTCGCGCGGTACTCGGCGCGCGCCATCTCGTGGGTCTCGACGAAGCGGTGCGCGAGGCCGAACTCGCGCACGATCCGCTCCGCCATCTCGCGGTGGCTGCGCGGGTACGAGGGCGACGCCGCCGTCACGGCGAAGGCGCCGGCGCCGAGCGCCTGCTGCGCCGCGTAGGCGAGGTAGCTCGAGTCGACGCCGCCGGAGAACGCAACGATGACGCGCCCCGCGGACCGCAGGCGCTCGGCCAGGGCGTGCTGCTTGTGCGCGAGGTCCGAAGACGTCGCGGCGGCGTCGGGGGAGAGCATGGAGCGAGGGTACGAAGCGGCCTACCGAGGGTCAACCAGCCCGCAGGCCGCGCTCCACCACGGCGCGCGTCCGGCCGATCGGGAGGGGCGATGAGCGAGCTGACTCCGCGCTCCGTTCCGGAGCCCCTCGATCCGGATCCCCGCGATCCGGAGGCAGCGCTCCGCGCGCGCCTGCGCCCGCGCTTCATCCCCGGGGCGCTCGCGCTCTTCCTCGGCGTGCTCGGGCTCGCCGCCGTCGTGTGTCTCCACTTCCCGGCGTCGCTCACGATGCCCGAGCTGCGCGAGCTCTACCCGATGGCGCTCGTGCGCGAGACGATCCGCACCGCGATCCTCGCCGCCGGCGCGCTCGGCGCGCTCGCCGTGCTGCTCGACCGCGGCAAGCGACTGGGCGCCGTGGCGCTGGCCTGCGCGCTCGCGGCGACGCTCGCCGGTGGCGCCGACGTGCCCGTCGCGACGCCGGTACCGCCCTCGCGGCACGTGGGCCTCGACTGGTTCGTGCTCGACCTGTTCGTGCTCGCGCTGGTCTTCGTGCCCCTCGAGCGCGCCTTCACCCGCCGGCGCGGGCAGCTCATCCTGCGCGGCGGCTGGCGCACGGACCTCGCGCACTTCGGCGTGAGCCACCTGCTGGTGCAGCTCTCGGTCTTCCTCACCCTGCAGCCGGCGGCGCTGCTCCTGCGCTTCGTGGCCCCGGATCTGCGCGCGCTCGTGGCATCCCAGCCCGCGGCGCTGCAGTTCATCGAGGCGCTGGTGCTCGCCGATCTCGCGAGCTACGCGGCCCATCGCGCGTTCCACGTCTTCCCGCGCCTCTGGCGCTTCCACGCCGTGCACCATTCGAGCGTCGAGCTCGACTGGCTCGCCGGCTCGCGGCTCCACCTCGTGGACGTGATCGTGACGCGCGGGGTCGCCTTCCTGCCGCTCCACCTGCTCGGCTTCGCGGAGGGCCCGCTCCAGGCGTACCTCGTCTGGGTGTCGTTCCAGGCGGTCTGGATCCACGCGAACCTGCGCTTCGAGCACCCGTGGCTCGAGCGCGTGATCGTGACGCCGCGCTTCCACCACTGGCATCACGCCGCCGACCCCGAGGCGATCGACAGGAACTTCGCGGTGCACGTGCCGTGGATCGACCGGCTCTTCGGCACGCACCACCTGCCGCCCGGGCGCTGGCCCTCGCGCTACGGCATCGCCGGTGACCCGGTGCCCGCGAGCTGGCTCGCGCAGCTCCTCTGGCCCTTCCGCCGCAGCGACCCGTCGCCCTAGTCGAGCGAGGCCTGCACCAGCTCGCGCAGCCGCGCCTCGATGCGCGCGGGGTCGAGTCCGAGCGCGCGCGCCTCGCCCTGGGCGACGGCGTCGCAGCTTCGCTCGAGCGTGAAGAGCAGGATCGCGTCCTCCTCCCGCGTGCGCGCGCGCGCGCCGAAGCGGCGCCGCAGCTCGGCCAGCAGCACGAGCTGGCGCCGGCGCTGCGCGCGGTAGCAGCGCTTCGCTTCGGCGTCGCTCGCCGCGAGCAGCAGCATGCTCGCGCGCAGGCCCCGCCAGCGGCGGTGCAGGCCGAGCACGAGCTCGACGATGCGCGCGGCGATTGCCTCGGCGCCGCCGCCCGCCCGGAGCTCGTCCTCGACCGCGCTCCACTCGGCGCTGACCCAGCGCTCGTAGGCCTCGAGGAAGATCGAGCGCTTGTCGGCGAAGTGCTTGTAGAAGGTGCCGGCCGCGTAGCCCGCCGCGGCGGCGAGGCGGTTGGAATCCGTGCCGTGGTAGCCGTCGCGGTTGAAGACCTCGGCCGCGGCGGCGACGAGGCGGGTGCGGGTCTCATCGGGGCTGCCGCGCTTCGGGCGGGCGGGGGCGGAGCGCTTCGTCATGGCCCGCAGCATGCCGCACTGGACGGCGGCCGGCGATTGGTGATAGAAATATCATCATGACGTCGACCTTCCCCGACCTCTCCCACCCTTCGCCCTCCTCCAGCCCCGTCGTGATCGACGGCGTCCGCCTCGCCTGGCGCGAGGCCGGCAGCGGACCGCCGCTCCTCTGCCTGCACGCGATCGCCCACGACGCACGCGACTTCGACGACCTCGCGCGCCGCTTCGGCGGGCGGCGCCGCGTGATCGCCCTCGACTGGCCGGGCCAGGGCGCCTCCGGGCCCGATCGCGAGCCGCCGAGCGCCGCACGCTACGCGTCGCTGGCCCGGGGCCTCGTGGAGACGCTCGACCTGCGCGACCTCGTGCTGCTCGGGAACTCGATCGGGGGCGCGGCGGCCCTCGCGCTCGCGGTCGCCCTGCCGGAGCGGGTGCGCGGCCTCGTGCTCGCGAACCCGGGCGGGCTCGAGCCGGTGGATCGGCTCGCACGCGTCGCGACCGGCGCGATGGCGCACTTCTTCGAGGCCGGCGCCCACGGCGCGCGCTGGTACCCGCGCGCGTTCGCCGCGTACTACCGGCTGGTTCTTCCGGCGGCGCCGGCCGCAGCGCGGCGCGCGCAGATCGTCGCGAACGGCGTCGCCGCGGCGCCGCTGCTGGCGGCGGCCTGGCGGAGCTTCGGCGCGCCCGAGGCCGACCAGCGCGCGCTCGCGCCGCAGGTCCGGTGCCCCGTGCTCGTGGCCTGGGCGGCACGCGACCGCATCCTGCAGCTCCGACGCTCGCGGCCCGCGATCCGCCGCTTCCGCGACGTGCGCCTCGAGACCTTCCCGGCCGGGCACGCGGCCTTCCTCGAGACGCCGGACGCCTTCGAGGCCTCGCTCGCGCGCTTCCTGGACGAGGTCGACGCCGCGCGCTGAAGGGCGTCAGCGCTTGCGCGCGATCACGTGGACGGTGGCGCCGCTGCGCGCGAGCGCCTCGAACACCGAGAGCGCGAGCGCCGGCGGCGCGAGCAGGGCGCCGAGGGCGAGGAGCTGCGCGCGCACCCGCGGCGTGAACGGCGCCGTCGCGCCGCCGCCGCGCCGGTGCAGGAGTGTGTAGAGCCCGTTGCGCGGGAGCGAGCGCACGCGGTTCGAGGCGCTCTGGATCCATCCGTAAGGGTTCTGGCTCAGCGAGAAGTGGTGCACCGACTCGACACCGAAGCCGCAGCCCTCGAGCATCCGCTCGAGCCCGTCGAGCCGGAAGTGATGCAGGTGGCGCGGCAGGTCGAGATGGAACCAGTCGGCCCCGGCCCAGCGCGCCTGGGCGCTGGCGAAGTTCGGAACCGCCACCACCAGGCGCCCCCCCGGTCGCAGGATGCGATACGCCTCGTCGATCGCACCGCGCGGATCGCGCAGGTGCTCGAGCACGTGCCACACGATCACGGCGTCGAAGAGCTCCGCGGCGTAGCCGGCCGCGGCCAGGCGCGGCGCGATCCGGAGCGTGGCGAAGGCGTCGACGCCCTTCGCGGCGGCCGCGCTCATCTCGACGCCGTGCGCCTCGTAACCCGCCTGCGCCACGGCCCGCAGCAGCACGCCGCGCCCGCAGCCGACGTCGAGCACGCGCCCGCCCGCGGGCACGCCGTCGAGCAGCGAGCGCGCCTGGCGCGCGCCGACCCGTCGCACCAGCCACTCGATCGGGCCCGAGAACTTGGCCTCTCCGGGATCACCGTAGTAGGCGTCCGGGTAGAAACGAGCGATCTCGGCCTCGCCGGGCATCGGTTCGAGGCGACCGCAGCCGCAGCCCTCGCAGACGACGAGGCGCTCGCCCAGGCCCTCGATCGCGAAGCGCGGCCGGACGGCCCGCTCGCCGCAGGCCGGACAGGCCTCGGCGGCAACGGCGGGCGCCGCCGCCGGAAGCGTCGCCAGGGCGCGCTCGTAGAAGATCTCGGCCATCGTCGGTCACTCCGCGCGGAACGACCGAGCTTGCGCTCACCGCGCGAGGCGTGCAACGGTGGAAGGCCGGATCCGCGCGGCGCATGCCGGCCGCGGGCGGGCCGAGAGGGGAAGGGACGAAGCATGGGTGACGCGATCCGGATCCACGGCCTCGACCACGTGGTGCTGCGCGTGCGCGATCTCGACGCCGCGCTGCGCTTCTACTGCGACGCGCTCGGCTGTCGCCAGGAGCGGCGCAGCGACGCCCTCGGTCTGGTGCAGCTCCGCGCCGGCGCGCACCTGATCGATCTCGTGGTCGTCGACAGCCCGCTCGGGCGGCTCGGAGGCGAGGCCGCCGGCGCCGCGGCGCGCAACATGGATCACTTCGCGTTGCGGCTCGAACGCTTCGACGAGAGCGCCCTGCGCGCCCATCTCGAAGCGCACGGCGTGACGCCAGGGGATGTCGGGCAGCGCTACGGCGCCGAGGGCGACGGGCCGTCGATGTACGTGAAGGACCCGGACGGCAACACGGTCGAGCTCAAGGGCCCGCCCGGCGGCCGCTAGATCGCCTGCGCATCAGGGTGCCTCGCGCGGAGCCCGTCCGTAGACGAACTTCGACCCACCGCCCGGCAGCACGTCGACCTCGCCGGTCTCCTCGAAGCCGGCTTCCCGGAGCTCGCGCTTCAGGACGGCGACGTCCGGCAGCCCGTACAGGTTCCGATGGGCGCGCAGCAGGAGGTCGAAGACGGCGCTGCTCGCGGCCGATCCGATCCAGCGCGAGAGCCAGCCGCGGGTCCGGACCTGGGATTGGATCGCGAGCACGCCCCCGGGCGCGAGCCGCGCGCGCACCCTGCGAAAGAGCTCCGCGTGGCGCGCGGGCGCGAAGTAGTAGAGGTCGTTGTTCATCATCACCAGGTCGAAGCTTCCCGGCGGTAGATCGAGGGCGAGGAAGTCGCCGACGCGGATCTCGGCGCGGCGCGACACCTCGGCCTCGAGCAGACGCCGCCGCGCCTGCTCGGCGGCGGCAGGGTCGAGCTCGATGCCGACGCCCATCGCGTCCCGGTGTCGCTGGAGGAAGGCGGCCAGGTAGTGCCCGTGGCCGCAGCCGACGTCGAGCACGCGGTGCGCGCGCTCGACGCCCGGGATGCGTGCCAGCGCCGCGAGCGCCCGGGGCTCGACGATGCGCGACGCCCGCGCGACGCGTGCGGACTCCTCCGGCGATCCGTGGAGCGGCCGCTCGGCGCCCTTCAGCAGCCGCGGCAGCTCCTCGAGACGCGGTCCCCAGCCGAGCACGACCTGGTCGAGCAGCGCGCGCAGCGAGTCGCCCTCCGGCGCCTCGAGCAGCATGCGCACGAGCCCGCCGGTCTCGAACGCGCCGTCGCGCTCCGACACCAGACCCTGGGCCTCGGCCGCGTGCAGCCAGGCTTCGGTGAGATCGGGCGCGAGGCCGAGCCGCTCGGCGAGAGCGCTCGCGGTCTCCGGACGCCGCAGCGCCTCGAAGAGCCCGAGCTCGAGGCCGGTGCGCAGCACGTGCACCTTCGCGTAGGCGTCGACCATGCTCGTGAAGGCGCGGAGATGCCGGAGCTGCCCGAGGGACGGCATGCCCTAGAGCGGCTCCAGGTTGGCGAAGCGCAGCAGCACCGTCTTCATCCCGACCTTGTCGAAGCGGATGTCGAGCTTGCAGCCCGCGCCGACGCCGCGCACCGCCGTCACGCTGCCGGGCCCGAAGATCGGATGGCGCACGCGCAGGCCGACGCGGATGCCGTCGGTGTCGCCGCCGTCGTCCTGGGACACGGAGTAGTCGAAGGAGCGGTGCGTTCCCGGCTCGAAGGCGCGGCCCGCCCGGTCGAAGCTCGCGCCGACCGTGACGGCCTCGGGGATCTCCGACAGGAAGCGCGACGGCGGATTGAAGGTGCGCGAGCCGAAGCGCCGGCGCTCGCTCGCGCAGGTGAGGAAGAGGCGCTCCATGGCGCGGGTCATGCCGACGTAGCAGAGGCGGCGCTCCTCCTCGATCGCCGCGGGCGTGCGCTGCGACGCCACATGGGGCAGCAGGCCCTCCTCGAGCCCCGCGAGGAACACGACGGGGAACTCGAGGCCCTTCGCCATGTGGACGCTCATCAGCGACACGCGGTCGCGCTCGCCCTTCCAGGCGTCGAGGTCCGATACCAGGGCCACCTGGTCCAGGAAGAGCTCGACGAGCGTGCGCTCGTCGAACGACGCCCCCGCGTTCTCGAGCCCGAAATCCTCGGCGCCCGTCAGGAGCTCGCGCAGGTTCTCAAGGCGGCCCTCGGCCTCGGGCGTGCCCTGCTTCTCGAGGCTCTCGAGGTAGCCCGTGCGATCGAGCACGCGCGCCAGCGCCTCGGCCGGCGGGAGCGCCAGCACCTCCTCGCGCAGACGCGAGACCAGCTCGAGGAACGCGCGCACCTTCGCGCCCGAGCGCCCGGCGCCGCCCTCGTCGGCCGCGAGGCGCAGCGCTTCGAGCAGCGTCACACCGCGGGCGGCGGCGAGCTCCTCCGCCCGCTCGAGGGTGGTCTTCCCGATCCCGCGCGCGGGCACGTTCACGATGCGGCGGAGCGCCATGCCGTCGGCCGGGTTCACGAGCAGGCGCAGGTAGGCGAGCGCATCCTTCACCTCGGCGCGCTCGTAGAAGCGCACTCCGCCCACCACGGTGTAGGGGATGTCGTGGGCGAGGAGCTGCTCCTCGAAGGGCCGCGACTGCGCGTTGGTGCGGTAGAAGATCGCGCAGTCGCCGAAGGCACGGCCTTCCTCGCGCACCGCCGCGAGGATCTGCCGCACCACGAACTGCGCCTCGTCGCGGTCGTCGGCCGCCTCGTAGAGGCGGATCTTCTCGCCCTGCGCGCGCTCCGTGAACATGCGCTTGTCCTTGCGCGCGGTGTTGTTCGCGACGACGGAGGAGGCGCCCTCGAGGATCGGCTGCGTCGAGCGGTAGTTCTGCTCGAGCTTTACGACCGTGGCGTCGGGGTAGTCGCGCTCGAAGTCGAGGATGTTGCGGATGTCGGCGCCGCGCCACGCGTAGATCGACTGGTCCGGGTCCCCGACGCAGCAGAGATTGCGGTGCTCCGCCGCGAGCTGGTTCACCAGGCGGTACTGCACGCGGTTCGTGTCCTGGTACTCGTCCACGAGCACGTACTGCCAGCGGCGGCGGTAGTGGGCCGCGACCTCGGGGAAGCGGTCGAAGAGCTGCACCGTCTGCAGGATCAGGTCGCCGAAGTCGAGGGCGTTCGCGTCGGCGAGCAGGCGCTGGTACGTCGCGTAGAGCTCCGTCGCGACCTCGTCGTCTAGGCCCTTCGCGGCGCTCGCGGCCTCGGCCGGGAGCACGCCCGCGTTCTTCCACTGGTCGATGCGCCAGCGCAGGCGCCGCGGGTCGTAGGCCTTCGGGTCGAGGCCATGGCGGCGGAGCGCTTCCTTCACGGTGCCGAGGGCGTCGTCCTCGTCGTAGATCACGAAGCCGCGCGAGAGGCCGAGGTGGCCGATGTCGCGCCGCAGGATGCGTACGCAGGCGGAGTGGAAGGTCGTGACCCAGAGCCCGTCGGCGGCGGGGCCGAGCAGCTTCTCGACGCGGTCGCGCATCTCGCCCGCCGCCTTGTTCGTGAACGTGACGGCGAGCAGGTTCTCGGCCGGAATGCCGCAGACGCCGACGAGATAGGCCAGCCGGTGCACCAGCACGCGGGTCTTGCCGCTGCCCGCGCCGGCGAGCACGAGGACCGGGCCTTCGGTGGTCTCGACGGCCTTCCGCTGCCCCGGGTTCAGGCCCTCGAGCAGATCGGCGAGGCGCGAACTGTCGGGCGCGACGGGCACGGCGCGCGGTCTCCTGCGAGGACGGACGAGGTGGGGGCGCGAGGCAGCCTACGCGATGGCCGCGCGGCGCGAAAGGTCGCGACGCGTCTCAGCAGCCCGGAGCGCCTAGCAGCACGAGCAGATGCGCGAGCGCATGCTGCGCCGAGGCGCGCCACGAGCCCGGCGCCACCTCGACGTCGAGCGCGAGGCCCGGCGAGCCGGCGTCGTCGAACGACGCCAGGTGCTGCTGGACCAGCGACAACGCGAGCCGGTAGCGACCGGGCGCCGGCGGCGGCCGGACGCAGGCGACGAGCGCGACCCGCCCACCCGGCGCGACGTCGTGCGGAAGCTCCGCCGCCACGCCTTCGACGATGAGGGCTCCGCTCGCGGGATCGTGGAAGCGGAAGCGGAGATCGACGCGGCCCGTCGCCTCGGCGTCGCCGCCGAGCGAGGGCCAGGGCACGCCCGACGCATTCTCGGCCGTCACGGCCAGCGCGGTGGAAAGGCCCGCCGGAAGCCGCGTCGGAGGCGGTGCGCTGAACGCGAGCCGCTGCGCGAACGCCGCGAGCCGCTCGGGCGCAGCCGGCGCTGCGGGCGCCGCAGACGAAGCCGGCGCTCCGGGCGCTCCGCCCGTCGCGCCCGCGCCGCCGTCGCGAAACACCGAGAGCCCGCGCCGTTCGAGCGCGCGGCGTCCGTCGCGCACCTGGTGCAGCTCCGGGTGGAGCAGCGCGAGGAGATGCTCCGGCGCGCCGGCGACGAGCGCGCGGCGCGCCGGCCCGAGCTCGGCGGCCCGCTTGGCGTAGGCGCCGAGGGCGCCGAGCGAGCTCGCGCTCGCGAGGACGAGCAGCAGGAGGACACCGATGCGTGACGCGGCGACGCCCCGTCTCGTAGTCTTTCGCGCGGGCCACGCGCGCTCGACGGCGAGCGCGCCCACGAAGAGCCACAGCGGCATCGAGAGCGCCCCGTACCGCGAGGCGAAGGCGACCGACGGATCCGTCGCGCCCCGCGACACGGCGACGGCGAGCGCGGAGCCCAGGGAGAACGCGGCGCCGCCCGCGAGGAAGCGGAACCACGGCGCCGAGGGAGCGCTTCGACGGAGGTGGGGACGCGCGAGCGCTCCCGCGGCCACGAGCCCGGCGGTGCCGACGAGCCAGGCCGTCCCGTCGTCGCGCGGCGGCCAGGCGGCGCCCGTGAACGCCGCGAGGCCGGCGCCGAGGAAGCTCGCGACGAAGCGTCCGGTTCCCAGCGGATCGGCGAGAAAGGAGCGATCGAGGGGCAGCATCGCGTCCCCCGGACGGGCCTGGAGATACGCGACGGTCGCCGCGAGCACGATCGCGAGCCACGGCAAGGTGCGCGTCGCGAGCGGAAGCCCGCTGCCGCGAGCCCGCGGCAGCGCCAGCGGGATCGCCGCGGCGAAGCCGTAGACGAGGCCCGTGGCCTGGCAGAGCGCCGCGCCGACGCCCATCAGCAACGCCACACCGAGCTCCGTCACGCCGATCGCGTCGTGGCGAAGCCACGCGAGGCCCGCGAGCGAGAACGCGACCCCGAGCAACGCCTGGAGCTGGATGCCCCAGAGCCAGTTCTCGAACTGCGCGAGCGAGAACACGAGCAGGCTCGCGAGCAGCACGAACGCTGCCCGACCCGTCGGCGAAACGGTGCGGGCGAGGTCGCGCGTCGCGCACGCGACCAGGGCGAAGATCGCGACGCCGACGGCGATGTTCAGCGCCAGCTCGACACGCACGTTCCAGCCCGTCGCCGTGGCGAGGGGCACGAGCACGAGACGCGGAATCGCGATCCGGTGTCCGTTGTGCGCCCGCAGCACCTCGGAAGACGTCCACGCGCCGTCGAGGAAGCGCTCGATGTCGTAGGCGAGCGACCACTCGTCGAGAAAGGGCACGTCGACGCCGAAGCGCCAGACCAGCCACGCAAGGAGGAGCGGCGGAACGACGGCGAGCGCCCGGAGCAGCGGTGCGCGAGACGGGAGGCCCGCCGGTCGCTCCGGCTGCGGTGTCGCGTCGTCGGCGGGGGCGCGCATGGGTGCGCGCGCAGTCTAGCGGCGCCGCGGCCGGGGATCAGACCGCGAGTCGGAGCGCCGCCAGGAGCATCGCCGAGAGCGCGAGCTCGACGCCGAGGAAGAGCCGTGGATGCGCGCCCGCCGAGCCGTCGATCACGCGCGAGACAACCCGACCGAACGCCATGCCGATGAGCGCGGCGGCGAGGCAGGCGATCACGCCGGCGCGCAGCGCCGGCGTCGCGAGCGCGACACCGAGGCTCGCAGCCATCGCGAGACCGAAGCCGCCGTAGACCGCGCGCACCTCGTTCCGGCCGTCGATCGTGAGCTCGTCGGTGCCGAAGAGCGAAGTCACGCGCTCGGGGTCGCAGAGCGCGACCAGGCCCATGCCCAGGAAGAACGCGGCGACCAGCGCCAGCAGGGCGGTCACGACCGCGCCTCCCCGGACGCGCCGGCGACGTCGTGCGGCGATCGCTGCGCGCGCGGCGCGTCGAGCTTGTAGGTCGCGGTGGCGCGAGCGACGAGCGTCCCGTCCGCACCGCGCACGTCGATCTCGGCGACCGAGATCGTGCGACCCCGCTGCAGCACGCGGGCGTCGGCAACGAGATCCTGCCCGCGCGCGCCGTTCAGGTACGAGAGCAAGAGCGAGATCGTGGTGCCGCGCGAGCCCGGGGCGATCCCTGGATTCGCCCAGCAGGCGGCGGTCGCGGCGACGTCGCAGAGGCCCGCGATCGCGCCGCCGTGCACCAGGTCGCCCAGGGTCACGACGTCGTTCGCGAAGGGCAGCCGCAGCCGGACGCGGTCCACCGCGATCTCTTGGGCCGCGACGCCGAGGAGCCGCCCGAAGGGCGAATGGACGATCACGGTCTCGACCAGCTTGCGGACGGGCTCGAACGGGGCCGATGCGTTGGCGCTGTTCATGGGGGACCTCCTGGGGATCAGCATCGCCTTCCCAGGTGGATCTGTGGTAGATCCACGCTAACTCGATTTCGTGGAGCCAATCCTGATGTGGCTGGTGCTCGACGGAGAGGGATCCCTTTCGCGGCAGGTCTACCGGGGGGTCCGGGAGGCGATCCGCGCCGGTCGCCTCGCAGCCGGCGCCCGGGTGCCTGCGACCCGGGCCCTGGCCCGGGACCTCCGCGTCGCGCGGATCACGGTGATCCAGGGCTACGAGCAGCTCCTGGCGGAGGGCTGGCTCGAGACCCGGCGTGGGGCGGGCACCTTCGTGAGCGCCGGGGCTGCCGTCGAGCGCCCGGCCGCCGCGGCGCCGCCGTCGCTCGGCGTCCGTGTTTCGCCAGCCCGGCCGCGGCTCTCGGCCTTCGGCGAACGGGTTCTCGAAACCCGCGGCCGGCCGCTGCTCAGCGCCGCGATCTCGACCCGACCCACCCTGCCCTACGACTTCCGCTACGGCACGCCGGCGATCCTCGACCTGCCCACCACCGCCTGGCAGCGCTGCATCGGCCGCGCCCTGCGTCGGGCCTCGGTCCGCGCCTACGACTATGGAGCGCCCCTCGGCAACCCCGCGCTCCGCGAGGCCCTGGCCGAGTACCTGGCCCGCTCGCGCGGAGTGCGCTGCGCGCCCGAGCGCCTGCTCGTGGTGTCGGGCTCCCAGCAGGGGCTCGACCTCGCCGCCCGGGTGATGCTCGAGCCGGGAGCGACAGCGCTGATCGAGGAGCCCGGCTACGAGGGCGCGCGCACCGCCTTCCGGGCCGCAGGAGCGCGGGTGGTCGGCGTGCCGGTCGACGCGGAGGGGCTCGACGTCGTCGCCGCGGAGGCAGCCGCCGCCGGAGCCGGCGGGCTCGGCGATGTGCGCGCGCTGTTCACGACGCCGTCGCACCAGTACCCGCTCGGCGCCGTGCTCTCGCTCGCCCGGCGGCGCGCGCTCCTCGACTTCGCCACCCGGCACGGCGCGCTGGTGATCGAGGACGACTACGACGGCGAGTTCCGCTTCGAGGGCAAGCCGCTGGAGACGCTTCACGCATTGGACGGCGGCGAGCGTGTGCTCTACCTGGGGACGCTCTCCAAGGTGCTCTTCCCGGCGCTGCGGCTCGGCTACCTCGTCCTGCCCGACGCCCTCGTCGAGCCGTTCCTGCGCGCGCGCCTCGTGGCGGACGGCGGCCTCGCCATGCTCGAGCAGGTCGCCCTCGCCGAGCTGATCCGCGAGGGCAGCTTCGAGCGACACGTGCGCAGGTCGCGCGCGCGCCATCTCGAGCGGCGCGAGACGCTCCTCGCCGCCGCCGCGCGGCATCTCGGCGACGCCGTCGAGATCGTGGGCTCGAACGCGGGTCTGCACGTCGTGGCCTGGCTGCGCGACGTCGAGCCCGCAGCACTTCGCAGGCTGATCGACGATGCCGCCGCCCGCGGCATCGGCCTCTACTCGATCCACCCCTACTACGAGACGCCGCCGCCGCGGGCGGGGCTCGTGCTCGGCTACGCCGCGCTCACGCCCGAAGCGATCGAGACCGGCATCGAGCGGCTGGGCGCGCTGCTCCGCGGGCGCCCCTAGGGCAGCGCCGCGCGCGGGCGCCGCCGCCAGCGACGGATCGCGAGCACCGCGAGCACGATCCCGACCACGACGACGAGTGGGATCACGAACGCGAGCAGCACGCCCACGCCCGCGACGACGTCCTCGATCACCGACAGCACGGGGTTTCCCGCGCCGAGCGTGAAGAGCGAGCTCTTGAGGCGCGTCGCCGCCGCGAGCAGGTGCACGCCGCCGGCGATCGGGGCGCCGGTGATGATGCCGAGCGCGAGCGCCGTGCTCGGCGGCAGGTCGGTCAGGGAGCTCACCGCCAGCATCGCGCCCGCCGCCGGCGCCAGGAAGGTCTGGGCGCCGTCGAGCACGTGGTCGAGGGCCGGGACCTTGTCCGCGACGATCTCGACCACGCTCGCAACGCCGAAGCTCACGAGCGCCGCGTCGCCCGAGAGCCAATCCATGCTCGGCGCGAGCGGCCAGTCGAAGAAGCGCGCCGCGACGCCGGCTGCGAAGAGCGGCAGGAAGACGCGCAGACCGGCGCAGGCCGCGAGCGCGAGACCCGTCAGGGCGGCGAGCAGCAACGTCATGGCGCGAGCCTACACCCGGGCGGTCGGCGGTCTCGCGAAATCTCGCGGCGCTACTCGACCGTCACGCTCTTCGCGAGGTTCCGCGGCTGGTCGACGTCGGTGCCCTTCAGCATCGCCACGTGGTAGGCGAGGAGCTGGAGCGGGATCGTCACCAGGATGGCGGTCAGGTACTCGCCGAGGTCGGGCACGTAGATCACGTCGTTGGCCTTGGCGGCGATCGCGTCGTCGCCCTCGCTCGCGATCGCGATCACCATGCCGTCGCGCGCGCGCACCTGCTCGAGATTCGAGACCACCTTGTCGTAGATCGGGCTCTTCGTCGCGATCACGACCACGGGCATCTTCTCGTCGATCAGCGCGATCGGGCCGTGCTTCATCTCGCCGGCGGCGTAGGCCTCGGCGTGGATGTACGAGATCTCCTTCAGCTTGAGCGCGCCCTCGAA
>Ga0105106_10000875_pt1 | contig 21395 bp, 18 predicted proteins | sample PPLLaktember2015_5_FD_79109 | JGI IMG/M metagenome (GOLD analysis project Ga0105106, IMG submission 79109) | Freshwater sediment microbial communities from Prairie Pothole Lake near Jamestown, North Dakota, USA - PPLs Lake P8 Core (1) Depth... | ecosystem: Environmental > Aquatic > Freshwater >...
CGCCCTCGCAGCATCCGCAGGAACCACTTGTAGAATCTTGTTTCATCGTCCACCTCGCAATACCAGGTGTAGCTGTCCATTTTCGGGATAACCGGGGTCGTTATCCAACCGGGCAATCTCCAACGGGCTGAACGGCAGAACGCCAGCCTCAAGCTCCTGGTTGGAACCTTCAAACAGGCGCTCGAGCTGGGTCACGTTCACGCTTTCCACGCCGGGCACCGCCTGCGCCTCAGCCACCAGGCGGCTGAGGAAAACGCCCTCGCCAAAGGTCATATTATCCGGGTGAAAGAATCCTAGGCGCCCATCCGGCAGGCGGCGATTGCCGAAAACCTGCAGCAATGCCGCTTTCACATGGCCGCGCAAGAAATCAGGCAGCACACAGACCTCCAGGGTGATATCCAACGGCACCTGGCGGGCAGGCACCACCAACAGATCGTGTCCGATGCGGCGGTAGCGGTGCAGCATGCCTTCCACGCCTTGTAACAGCTCCAGCGAGGCCTCATCGACGCCCAATGGATCTACCGCCACACGCATTTCGTACCAGCTGCCCATCCAGCGCAGCTCTGCCGCGGCGCGCTGCACGCCCGGGTAACCCTCCGCCAGCCTGGCATAATCTTCGGCAGTGATGGCGCGCTGCAGCTCGGAGCGAAAAGCATAAGGGGCAAACAAGCGGATATCCGTCATGGGTTCCGCCGCCTGGCCTCCCATGGCAGGCAAGGGGTTGCGCGGCCGCAAGGTAGCATCGCCCAGCGTGGTGTTGCGCAGCAGAACATACTGGATGGCTTCCGCTCCCAGGTTGCCGGCTGGCCCATTGCCAGTGCGGTAAACGGTGATAAAGGAGGAACCCGCCTGCGGGCGGCGACCCAGGTCGCCATCCCCAAAACGCAGGTGGGCGCGCCCATCTTCATCCATCTCTACCACAAAATGAGCGTCGTTGGCCTGGCTGCCCAGCAGATCGGGGCGCGGCGACCAGCTCAAGAGCAAGCTGCTCAGGTCGGCGCGTAGCGCATTCGTCAGCTCGGAGGGGATAGGCGCCTGCGGGTCTTCTTCCAGATCGGCACGCAGCACCTCCAATAATTCCTGGCTGGATGCCGAAAGCAGGCTGGTCAGGTAGCTGTGCTCTCCTGGGAGGCTGGCGATGGAGCGCGCCAGGTCGTCGGGATTGAGCAAATCTTGTAAGGTAAACATGGGCCCTTGCCCGCCCGGCGCGGATGGGATGCTCATCAGGCTGATGTGGGGGAGCGCCAGGCGCGGGTCCTGGTGCAGCAGGTGGGAGGCCGGCGCACCATCGGCGGGCGGCTGGCCAAAGGTGAGCGGGGTTTCCTGCAGTGCAGGGCGGAAGCGTCCGGGGATTTTTTCCTCATCCGGCGGGCAGCCCGTGTCACCGCAGGGTCCGATGACCGGCTCACCCGGCACCACGCCCAGGTCTTCATAAGGGACGGACTCGCCATGATCGGCTAGCACCACGTTGCCGCGCGCCACGCTGACATCTTCCAGGCGCTCGCATTCGGGCGCAGGGCCGGTCACTGAGATGCACAGCGGAAAAGATAAGGCATCCACTTCCTGCCATTCGATCTCAACGATCGGCGTCGGATATTCACCATCAAATCCTTCCACCTTCAGCGGGTACAACGCGTCTTCGCCTGGATCGGCGCGTGTCAGGCGCACGATATGGCGGCGGGTGGGGTCGGCATCCACAGGATTGCCCGTCTCCGGGCCGATCACCTCTTCGAAGAACAGGAAATCGCCCACCTGCAGGTGCAAGCTGCGCTGGGGGGTATCGCTGCGCGCCGCGGATTTTTGCGCAGCCGCGTAGACCTGCCCCGGCGGCTCGCTGGGGGTCACACCCTGCCATTCATCCAGCAAGGTGGCGCGCCTGGCGCCACGCGGCAAACAGCATTCGCTATCACCCCAGGTGTAGAGGCGGATGCGGTTATGCGCCTGGTAGAGGCGCAGCTGGGCAGCCTCAAAGGGCTCAAAGACCAGATAGCTATCCGATGGCAGCCCCTGAAGGTGCTGCGGCGAGACCACTGTCCCGTATTCAGGGGCATCCTCGAAGCGCGTCAGGAATGCTACCTCGTCAGCCTCCAGGGTCTGATCGGCGCTGGTCTCTATATACACAAACGCCCGCGCGTTGCAGCCCTCATGGATGAAGTAATCCACCAGGCGGGCGTGACGGCGCAGCGAGATGCGCTTGCGGGCTGTCTCCAGATAAGCCTCCGTGGCGACGGCATCCTGATAATAGCTCAGGTGGTCGCCGGCATACGCCAGCACCTCCACCAGGGTCACACCCAGGTCGGGGACATGGCGCTCCTTCCAGTCTGGCATGAGCAGCGCCAGGCGGTCATAGATCAAGCGGCGAAAGCTGGCATAGTCTTTTGCCAGGTAGCTGATCTCGGGGGCGGGGCGCTCCTCCGGCGGGCACACCGGCGGGGTCTGGCAGTCCAGGTCGCTGGGGCAGTTGACCTTGAAGGAAAAATCGATGCAGGCATAGCGCGGGTCAAATCCATGCATCGGAAACCCAGTGACCTGACCGGCTTCATCCACTTCCACCAGGCACAGGGTGTAAGTGGAATAATCGCCAAACTTATCCACGGTCACCTTCATGCAATCATCCCGTTCCGGATCGCTCTGGATGCACAGCTGCACATCCAGCACCTGGATATCGCGTACCCTCCGCCCGCCGGTGATGACAATATTTTCGATGCGGATGTCCTCCGGGGCCTTGCCCAGGAAAAATACCGTGAGAGTCAGCTGGTCTTCACTGACCTCCAGGTAATCGATGCCGTTCATCGATCGTTTGCGCACCTGGTTGCGGCGCTGTTCATCTTGACAGATCTCTTGAGGTTCCATCGCTTACACCGCCTGGTTGAATTCGGCTGTTTGTTCCTGACCGGTGCGGCGCACCACATAGCGCACCAACACACTCAGAGAGGCATCATCACTGGTGACCTGCAGATCTTTCAAATCGATCAGATCGCCCAGGTACCGCTGCAAGGCTGCCTGAGCGGTGAACTGGAGCGCCGCCGCCAGCTCGGGGCTGTTGGGAGCGAAGACCATGTGCAGCAGCCCGCTGCCAAAATCAGGGCGATTGACGCGCTCGCCCGGCTGGGTGAGCAGCAATTGCTCGATCATGTCGCGGATGTGGTCGTCATTATCCGTGGCAGCCGTGCGGCCGCGCAGATCAAAATAGAAGGGGAAATCGATATTCATATCTCACATCCCAGTTACTCGAAATTGAGCTACCACGCCAATCAAGGGCGTGCCGGTGGGGGCGCATATGGCCTGAGAATCGAGCAGCAGCAGCGGGATGCCATTGGAAACCACGCGCACTGCCGAAGTGATCCAGGTCGCCGTCACGCACGGGCCGTTGCCGCTGGGCGGCGGCGGAAAAGGGCATCCGGCTACCAGGTAAGGCGCGGCGCGCGTCACTGTGGGCTGCCCGCTCACCAGCACGCGCGGGTTGGGCGCGGTAGGTTGGGCCTGCCCGCCATGCGAGCACAGCACCGTCGCGCCAACGTGTAAGAGGGGACCCGGCATATTTTCTCAACCTCCGTCATACGATAGTCAAGGCGCCCAGGTTGACATCCACGGTAGGGCCTACCATCGTGATCGTCGCGCCTTTGCCATTGGTGATCGTGATGCCCAAATCATTCACCAGGATCATAGCGCCCGTGACGCACTTGATGGTGATACCGCCGGTAGGCCCGGGCATATCGCTGATGATGATGGCGTTCTGCAGGGCAGATTGCAAAACGATGCTCGGGCTGGCAGGGTTGCCCAGCAGCACCGGGGCAGGCACCTCGCCCACATTGCCCCAAAAACCGCCCACCCAGATGGGGTAATCGGGATCGCCTTGCTCGAACTCGATCCACACCCCGGCGCCGATCTGCGGCACCATGAAGGTGCCCATCTGCTTGCCGGCAATCGGCACGCACGGCATGCACCAGGAGGTGAGGGTCACCGTGGATACATCGGGCACCATGGCTTGAATGCGACCGATCTGCAAAGGATCAATGTTATTGATCACGATGCCGCGGTATTTTCCATAGAATTTTTTAGCTTCAGTCATGCAGGCACCGCCGGAACTGTCGAGATCAGGCCGTTGCGGCCGAGGTTGAAACTCTGCTTGAATTCGCCGCGCTTGAGATTATGCGTGACGCTTTTGACATAGTAAAGCCCATCGAAAGCCGGCCCGGCGCCACGCACGCCCACCAACTGGCGCGCTTTCAGGATGCGCCCGTAGCGCAGCACGTCCAGGCTGCCCGTCGCGGTGACGGCATCCGCAGTTTTGGCAGCCTTCGCCAGGCCGATCAGCGCCGCCCGGATGGGCGAAAGCTTGGCGGTGCCCTCGATCGGTTCGAGGCCCTTTGGAATGGGCGGGATGAGCCCCAGGGGCGGGTTGAGCGGTGTGATGGGCGGCACCGGGATGGGGATGATCGCTTTGCTGTTCGGCTCCTGGATAAATAGAATGGGCAGCTTGGCTGACTCGGCGTCGAAACTGAAATTCAGCGATTCGACGTTGGTAAAGGCATCCATGTTGATATTGAGGGCGGGCTGAGGCGCACCCACCTTGATCTCTGGGCCCCAGTACGCAATGCTGGTGCCAGGCGCTGGCCCGGGGTTCAGGTAAAAGACATACCCCACTTCGTCGGCAAGCTGGGTGATATATTCAAAATCGCTGCCCTGCTGGCGCGGGATTCGATCGACCGGGATAGGAATATCGATCAGCACGCTGGGGATGACCATCGGGATGACACCAAAAGCCGCGTATTTCGCCAGCATGAGCAGTACGCGCGCTTCTGGCGGCATGGCTGGGAAAGGAAAGCCGCTGAAATCGATATACTTCATCACGGCAGTCAAGTCATCGCCCGATATGGTCAGGGTAGAATTGCCATCCGCTCCCGGGGTGAGCTGGTGGTGCGTCATCACCCCGTCGATGAGCACCTCCGGAGTGCCGTTCACCGTGGCAACCAGCACCACGCGCACCAGGGGAATCGAGGCGCCGCCAGCCAGCAGGAACAGGGTCTGCAACGGCGAGCGATTATCGATGTTAAACGTCAATTGAAAGACGCTTGGGCCGTCCGTGCTGGTGGTCACTTGCACGCTGTCCAGCGCGTCTAACACGTCTTTGGAAACCGGCACCGGCACCGCCGGGCCAATCATCAGGGTCAGGTAAAAGCCTTTCAACATAACCAGAAGAACCTCAAGCGCCAGGCGTTGCCGGGATGCCCTCAGGCAAGGTGATGCGTAAACGCCGCCCGATCGTCTCGGTCAGCTCATCCGGGCGCATGGCGCGGTTGGCGTCACACACTCGCCAGAACAGCTCCGGGTCGCCCAGGTACCGGGCGGTGATGTTATCCAGGCGCTCGCCTTCGGTTACCTCGTGCTCCTGCAGCAGGGCAAAGCGTTCCGGTTGAGGCACGAAACGGCGGCGCACATAAGCCACTTTGCGCCCATCGGGCAGCTCCAATTCGGCGGTTTCCAGGCCGTAGTAACGGCTGGTAGAAGCAAAGGCCTGGCTTTTCAAGGTCGCCAGGGGAGAACCGGCTTGTCCGGGATCGGTCATGGGATACCTCCAATTCCTAAAGCGCTGAAAGCGCCGCCCTGGCTGAGCGATGCCAGCAGCTCTTTCTGGATTTGATACACCATAAACAAATTGCCGCCTTTGTGCTCGAAGCCCAGGTCATTGACGCTGAGCACGCGCATCCCCAGGCTGACCTTGGCGCGCAGCGGGTTTAGAGATGGGTCGAAAGCCTCTTCAGTGATGCTGAATTCGGTCAGGCGCACCGGCAGGACGCGATTCTTGCTCCAGATGAACAGGGTCAGTGGGGCCTCCATGGGAGCGATCTCCAGCGTGCCCGACTGCGCCAGGGCATTGTTCGCCAGCAGCTGCGCGCTGCTGGGATAGATAATGGTTTCCAGGGCAGCCAGCTGGGGTTGGATGCCAAACTGGGTGACGGTGGCATTTTGGTCTGGGAACTCCAACTGGTCGGTGGCATCGATCTCTGCATCCAGCTTGATCGTCTCGACCGGGGGAGCTTTGAGGCGCAGTGCCTGCGAGCGGTCGCCGCCTTCCCCGCTCACATCCTGCACTTGCAAGGTACGGGTGAGCGTATCGGGGTTGTACTGCAGAGCGATGATGCGCTTGACCGCAGAGGTAGTCGGGTCGATCAGCACAATGCCGCCCTTGATCAGGCGGGGTGAACCGGGAAAAGAAGTCATTTAAGATCTCCTGTGGAGGCTGAAGGATCGTCTTCGCGCCGACGGCGCGCCGGTGGGTGACGAACAACCTGCACCGCATCGACAGAATGACGCCAGGCGGGCAAGGCCGCGCCTTGCTGTACCACGTGCGCCAGCTCGTGCGCCAGCAAACGCCGGCCCTCCGCGCTGGCAGGGTTCAACTGACCGGCAGCAAAGACCACGTCGCGCCCCACGGTATAGGCCTGGGCGTTCACCTGCCGGGCCGACTCAGCCGCCCGGGGATCCGCGTGCAGGCGCACCGCGCTGAAATCGAAACCGAACGAGCGCTCCATCCAGGCGCGCGTGGCGGGGTCGATGGGCTGGCCCGGGGAGCGCACAACTTCCGCCACCATCGGTGGGGCCAGGCGCGGCCCGCCAGGGGCAGCCTCTTTGCGCATCATCAGCAACGATTTCTCCTCTTCTTTTTTCTTCAGGCCCGGCAGGTTGAGCGGGTTCATCGGGTCCTTGCCCTTCATGCGCCAGAAGGCATCCCAATAAGCCTGGTCTTCTGCGGAACGCGGTCCAGGCGCATCCGGCGCTTTGCCAAATTTTTCCTGCTCGGCTGCCATGCGAGCCGTCTCAGCGCGGTATTTCTCCTTCTCAGACGCGGCAGATTTCTTCTCCTTCTTTCCTCCGCCGCCAAACCGGTAGGTGAAGCCGATCATCGCTTTGGTTGGTTTTTGCACCGGGCCTTCATAAGTAAGATTCAAGGAGAGACCCGGGGTGAGCACATCCAGGGGAATCTCCGGCACCTGCATGGGCAGCTCAGAATTGGTGGCAGCGATATAGGAGATCGCCCCAACCGCTGCTGCGCCAGTGATGATCTTGCCCGGCAGGGTGCCGATAAAAGCCTCGCCCAGCTCGGTCGCCTGGCCTTTCAATTTCATGCCAAGATCGGTCTTGAGGAAAGCCTCGCCCACTTTCTTGGCAGCTTCTTTGTATTTTTCCTCATTGGACGGCGGCTTCTTGGCTTCCTTGGGCTCATCGCGCTGCAGCAGCCCGGTAGGGCCTCCGCCCAGGCCCAGGCTTGCGCCACCGCGACCCCGCATTACCGCTGCCGCCAGCTGCTCAGCTTCCCGCTCAAAGCGGTCGCCGGGCTGGTTGACGCGCAAACTGCTGAAGCTGTGGGCAAACCTCGCCCCGCCAGCAGTGTCGGCATACTGCTCGCAGGCGCGGGCGCGCTGCAAGACGCCGGCTTGCACCGCTATAGCGGTTCTATCTCTGGAGGGTTGGTAAGCTCGATTGCTCATATCAATATTTCTACTCTTCATTCCGTTTCCATCATCTAGCCCATGGCGGTTTCACCACCAGGGGCCGTGGGGAAATCTCCCAGCCCGTAGGGCGAGCCGGTGTCCACGAAAGTGCTGCCAGGCTCGATCTCGTTGGAGCCAGCAGTGCGCACCCAATTGGCGCCCGATTTTTCCAACCAGGTGACCGAGTGCCATGCCACCTCGTTGGAGCTCTTCGTCCAGGCGCCTGTGCCCACCCTTACATTGCAAGTCTCCACGAAGCTGGCTTTGTACACCGCTTCCGTCGCCGCCGCGTCGCCAATTGGGTTAGCCAGGCCCGTAAATCCAGGACCATCCTCCACGTAGATGTGGTCGTTCACCGGGGCAAGGCTCTCATCCGAATCGTGCAAGTCGTCATCCGCGCCCGGGCCCACGTGCGTCACCTGCGACCAGACATCGCCCGCCTTCTTCCAGGTGGCGCGCTCTTTGGTGCGCTTGAAGTTGTATTGCGCCCCCGCCACGTGCCCGCTGATATCGCCGCGCAGCTCCATGCGATTCTTCCCACTGGTAGCCAGCAGCCCCAGAGGCAGCGGGCAGAGCGGGCAGTTATTCTCGGTAGCGTTGGTAGTGCCTGAGTTGCGGAAATTCCCGATAGACACACGCGGCAGGGCTGCACCAGCCGCGCCGGCTCCAGCAGCCGCGCCTGCCCCAACGGCTGCCGCTGGGCCCAATCCCAGGCCCGCAGCTCCAGTTCCACCTGCGGCGCCAACGGCGCCGCCAATCGCCCCAGGTGGGTCGCCCGGCAGCAAGTCTCTCTGCACCAGCGGAGAGAGAGATGCACGCTGAAGCGGCGCTCCGCCAGGGGCCGAGGTGGAGGTCGCTGCGCGCGCGGGCGCAGAGTGAAAGCCCTGCATGGCAGCTTCTGCCGCCTGGGCCGCTTGCCGTTCGGAGCGGTCAGCAGGGCTGCTGATCGCTAGGTCAGCTGGCAGAGCCCCGAGCGAGCGGCCTTGCTGCACCACATGGGCCAATTCGTGCGCGATCAGGCGCTGACCCGCAGGCGTGCGCGGGGCATATTGCCCGGTGCCAAATACCATGTGGTCATTCACGGTGTATGCCCGGGCGTGCAAGGCCTGCGCGCTCTGCGCTGCCTGCGGGCTGGTATGCACCCGCACCCGGCTGAAATCGTGCCCGAAGAACGGTTCCATGCGCGCACGGGTGCCCTCATCCAGGGTTTGCCCTTGTGAAGCCAACACCGCCTGCACGCCAGAATAAGTCTTCTCTCCCTTATCCCATGTGCCCCTATTTCCCTGCATTGAGCTCCAGACTTCGCGCTGCAAAAGGCCGATCGTCTGCGCGGGCGGAGTAAAGCGTCGGGCAGCATTTTCATGAACAGACGAAACGCTTTTAGCGCACATTTCAATACACCTTTAACAGCCCGGCTTTACAGGCATTAGCCGTACACAAGATCAGCCAGGCATGGTAATGGATTTTTTTACCGACCAATAAACCGCCTTCGGATTCATCCAGCTTATCCACATCCAGGTTCTTATCATTTTTCAACAGGTTCGTTTTATACAGGTTGAATACTCCCTCGGGCATCTCCACAATCAAGCCGCCATGTGCGCCGGGGTGCCTGCCGAAGGCGGTGCGCGCATCCACCAGGCTGTATTGGCGCTCCAGGAAATCCCAGGAAGTGAGGGTTTCTCCTGTGACGGTATAGCCCGCGTCCACCTCGCCCAGGGTTTCACCCGGCTTGAGGATGCCCTTAACCGCCTCCTTTTCCACGTCGCCGCGCTTTCCCAGCAGTACCACACCTGTGAAACCCGGGGTAAGCACCATAGCCGGACCTGCCGGGGTGTTGTAGACCGGAGGACCGCCGGTGTGAATCCAATAAAGCCCTGCGCCTGCCGCTGCGAAGACAACGCCCTTGAGGCCCGGGAGGTCATTCGCCTGGTACTCAGCAGGGGGCTTTGGTCCCTGGTCGGAGAGGAACCATTTGCCGTCCTTAAAGCGCCCGATGAGAAAAGCGTGCTTACCCAGGGGCGCGCTACCCGTTTCGTCGGGCTTGCCGGTCTTCACCCACCAATGCACCTGCGCCACCTGCCCGGGTTTCAGACCTGTCAGCGTGGTCGAGCTGAAGATATCGTCATAAGTAGTGGCCTGGTCGGAAGCGCTCGTTGACAAACCGAATATTTTAGTGAGCTTCCAGATTTCTTCCTTAGAAAGGCCCGGTTTGCCATCATAATGCAAGGCATAAAAAGCCAGGGCGATGGCCTGGTATTGCTCTTCTGTCAGCTTGGAGCCGGGCAGGCGGGCGGCATCCCGAATGGTGCTGAGGTTGGTCTTGATCTCATCGTACAGCGCGTTGCCATCTACCTTACGATCCTTCCAGGCCTGGATCAAGGCAGTGCGCTGCCAGGCCAGGTGCGAGAGGGCCAGGTTGCACACGCTCACCACCATCTCATTCGGAGCAGCAGGGTCGCTTTTTTCCTTATCCCAAATGACCATCGCCGAGACCAGGGAAGCCGCCCCGCAGGTGACATAATCTCCCTGAGAGAAGCCAGGGAATTTGGAAGGCGTTGTGCCGCCGTTGCGCTGCACTGCCAGCGATCGAGTGATCAACCCGGGAAGATTGAAGCCTTGCGCCAGGCTGGCAGCGTTGCGCTCAGCCTGTTCTTCGTGGGAGTTGTTAAGGGGGCCGAGCGGCAGGCGGCGGGGCAGGCTGGCAGGATGCGCAGCCTGTTGCACCACATGGGTCAGCTCGTGAGCCAGCAAGCGCTGGCCCGCCAGGGTGCCCGGCGCGAACTGGCCTTCGCCAAAGACGATGTGGCGGCCCACGGTATAAGCCAGGGCATCCACCGCGCGCGCAGACCTGGCAGCCTGGTGATCCAGGTGCAGGCGCACCTGGCTGAAATCGTGCCTAAAGCGCGTCTCCAGGTGGGCGCGCTGGGATTCCGCCATGGAAAGCCCTGGCCCTCGTAGCACTGCGTGGACGATAGGCGGCGCCTGTTCATCCTGGCTGATCTTGCTCAAGCGCGATAAAGGCGCGCGTTGCAACAACGGAGCATAGCTTGAATGATAGCGATGGACTTTTGTAGCCTGGATGGCAGAGTGCATACTTGAACCTTTACCTAGAAGCGAATGGTTACGCCAGGCGTGGTGGTCTCCCCGGCGTCAGATCGCCCGCCAGGAGTGGTAACCGTGCCAAATTCGATTGTTTTCTGCGAGCGTTGGCGGGTAGAGGAACGCAGACCTTTTTCAATAATGACATCCGGCTTGCTGCGGCCTCCACCACCCTCACCGGGGCTTTCCCCGCCTCCTTGCGGGCGAGGCATCCTGGACTCGTTCAGACGGCGGCGGAATTCATCAATATTTACCTTGTCCCCCTGGCGGGATGCATCGAACAGTTCTTTGATCTTGTCTGGAGAGAGACCGGAATCCTGCAATGCCTCCAGCCAGGCTACCAGCTCCTGATCGCTGGGCTGTTGTCCGTTGTCATTCTTAAGCACGCCTTGCAATGATTCCTTTATCCGGTCAGCATATTTATCTTCCCAATTGGCGCGATGCCGCAGCAGATCCTCGCCACGCAGCCCTGGTTTTGGGTCTCGCAAGTAAGATTTGACGATGGCAGGAGAAACCGCTTCGATGCCACAGGCATGGATGCCAGCAGCATACTGATCCAGGCCAACCAGTTTCAGCGAATCGGCCACCAGCTCGCGGTAAGTATCACCGATGAACCCGTCCATGAACTCCTCTGCTACCGGATTAATAAATTCTTCTTTGAACCAATCTGTATCCACCAATAAATCCAAGGCCTCATCCATAGCAAAGCGTGCCAGCAGACCCCACAGGCAACCCAATCCTGGAGGTGCAAGGCAGGAAACGATCTGCACGCCACGTTGAATACGCTTTTTCCAGGTACTGGCTTTGTCAAGCCACCTCTTGGCTTCGGCAATATCCTTAATCAGCTGTTCGTAGCCAGCGAAACGGGTAAAGAATTCGGTGGCAATGTAGTCGTGGAAAGTTTCAAACTTGTTCTGCACACCTTCCAGCAGGGAGGTCACCTGTTCGCTGATCTCTTTCGTAAACATGTCCAGGGTCTTTTCTACAAGGCCGCCAATACAAGTGGCGAAGGTACGGAACAAACCCTTTACCAACTCCACGAAGGCAGTTTTTATGCCTTTGATCAAAATGCTGGTCAGCCGCTTGAGCCAGCCTCCTCCATGGCTGGCGGGAATGCCGGTGACTTTGCCATGAAGCTCTTTGAAGCGGGCCTTCATGCGCTCCACAAAGTTCACCACTTTGTCAACCGTCCCGCCAAACAAGAAGCGGACTTTGCCCAGAAGCTTGCCAGTTGTACCGCTCCACACCTCAATGCTTTGGAAATCGCTAGCTTGCTTTGCGCTCGCCCCTCGCTGCGCGCTCGAGGCAATGCCCAGGGTCTTATCAATAGACACCTTTTGGTTCAACACCTTGGCCTCGCGCGTCTTCAGGAAAGGCTTGGCCTGGTCGCGATCCCAAATAGCGCGATCCTCTTCCCATCTGCGACCCAGTTCTCGCCAATCGGTCGCAGGCGCGCCGTTGCGCTGCACTCGGCGTAATCGGGCTTGCAGGGAGAGCCGGGGGCGCGCCGGACGTGGGGAGGAGCGCCTTGTTTTCGGAGTTATATCCAGCTCTGTGCCAATCTTGCGCCTTGGCGGATTCAGGCGTTGTTTGAGCGGCTGCAAAGCCGCCATTACAGCCTCGATTTTGACCCTCAGTTCTTCCGCAGGGTAAGGGTGTGGCAACTTGAAATACAAACATAGGCCCAAGGCCGGATTGTAATGTAGCCAATACCGGCTGCGTTCCTTTACTCCGCCATAGGTGAAACTCCCCGGTCCGAGGGTAGCGCTCTCACTTTGGAATTTTGTATAATCCATAGCAGCGGGAATACTCAATTGATCGATCAGGCCGCCTTTCGTAACAGCCTTGCTAACCTTGCCATCCTTGTTTGCCTGCCGCACGAACGCCTCAAACCCGCTGACATAGTTTCCAACCTGCCCGATACCTTCGCCGATTTTCTCCAGGGCGAGCGGCTTGAGGTCCGCAACTTTGAACCAATCCGGGAAATCACCATCGAAAGGCTTATTCTTACCTTTATACTTGGGCTTGTACTTAACCGCGCCAGATTTAACCTTGGCTTTGGTGCTGCGTAAACCTTTGTAGAGGTGCTCTCGGTCAGATTCTTCCAAGGCGAGGTCCGTTTTTTTATAGTAACCTTTCACCCCAGACACCATTCCCTCATCGCTTGATACATAAAGGTCCGCTGATCCCACAGAATCAAATTTGTATTTGTTCTCTCGCGTGCCGCCAGGAATGGGCGCTTCGGTTATCAGAGCAGAATTGTTTTGACGAAGTGCATCTTCCACTTTATCGTGAACAGTCGCACCTCGGTATCCTGCTGCTTGCAAATGGCGTTGGACTTCACCCGCCAATGAGCGCGTAGGGCTCAGGGCGCCGCCGCTCTGCTGGATGACATGCACCAATTCGTGCGCCAGTAATTTTCCACCCCAGGGTGTGTGGGGCGCATACTGCCCGGAGCGGAAGTAGATATCGCGCCCCTGTGTAAATGCCAGAGCGTCAATCTCCTCATTCATGCGGCTGGCGCGTGCATCCGTGTGCAGGCGTACAGCGCTCAAGTCAACACCGAGGCGGCTCTCATAATACTGGCGCACACTGTGTGGCAGGGCTCGTCCTTGCCCTTCGCTGGCTTCCAGACGACGCTCTAAGGAAACGTCCGGCGGCCGCGAGTCGCCCGCATGAGCGGCTTGCAGGAAATCCTCCTGTTCGGTGAGCTCTTCCATTTCCGGCGCTTCTTCAGCAATGATCAAATCCTCACCCTCGCGCTCTGAATTGCCGATCATGCGCTGGGCCAGCGGGGTAACGCGCACCGGCGCTGGGTGCTGCCGCCAGGCGACCGCTCCAGGCAGCAATATGGAAGCAGTATCCTTTGTGTCTGCAGTGACTTGCTCTGCCAGGTTATCTGCCTCTTGCTCATAGAGGTCGCCGGGGTGGCTGATCGTCAAACGCGGCTGGAGGATGTTCGGCAGCCCAGATTGAGAGCGCATCTTTCCAAAGTCCCATCCCATGGAGCCGTGCCGGGTGGGGAGGTCCGATGGCGCACCAGTCGCTGAGAGCGGCTTTCTTTGAAGCAACGACCGGTTATCTCTACACTCCTGGCATTCCTGCTCCCCATTCACATGGTTGCCGCAGGCGCAGGTGCGCTGCAGCACTATGGAAACGCGGTCGCCCGTCGGTCTATAGGAGCGCATCAAGGAGAGCGGAGCCTGGCTAGGCATTCGACTTACCTCCTGGGGCAGGCTCGCCGGCGCCCAGCCCGCTGTACACCGAGCGCGCAATCTGGCGGCCTATCTCTGCAGGATGGGCACCCTCTGCCAGGTTGAGCGCGCCAGCCTGTACAGCCGGCGCAGCCCCGCCACCTAACAAAGCAGGTGAAAGGCCGCCCTGCGCCAGCAAGCGCGCCAGCTCAACCTGCAGAGCCTGTTGCAACAAGGCGTGCTGGTGGTAGGGCACAGAAATGCCCTCCAGTACCAGGCGCTCGATGTGGATATTCGTTACCATACTAATTTCTGTTCACAGCTACCTAAAAAGATCAGTTTGTTGCGCAAGATTTCATCTTGCGTGTCTTCTGCACTCAGTGAGCGAGTTGCAAACTCGCTCTACTTTTTCTCCCAGTGGGCCCGTTCTCTTTAGGACAGTGCCCAAAAGATCATCCCCAGCGAAATTCGCTCTCATTGACCGGCTTATCCAGCTTGCGGAACTCGGCGCGCGCCGCTGCTAACACCACGGGCATGCTCACCGGCGTACCCGCCTGCGCGGCTAAAAAGGCCGCGTTCACGGCGATATTATGAATGCTGCCGCCAGTTAAATTAAGGCGCGCCAGGCGCTCATAATCCAGATCTTCCTGGGGGGTCTCAGCCGGGAAAGCCCGCTGCCAGATGGCTTTACGCTGCTCGGCTCCCGGGAAGGGAAAGTTAACGATGAAGCGTAAGCGGCGCATGAAGGCCGTGTCCAGCGAGCCTTTCATATTGGTCGCCAGGATCGCCAGGCCGCGATAGGCCTCCATACGCTGCAACAGGTAGTTGATCTCAATATTGGCGTAGCGATCATGGCTGTCTTTGACCTCGCTGCGCTTGCCAAACAGCGCATCGGCCTCATCAAAGAACAAAATCGCCCCGCCATCCTCGGCAGCATCGAACAGGCGGCGCAGGTTCTTTTCGGTCTCGCCAATGTATTTGCTCACCACTGCTGAGAGATCGATACGATACAGGTTGAGGCGCAAGCTGTTGGCAATCACCTCAGCCGCCATGGTCTTACCGGTGCCGCTCTCCCCGGCAAATAGGGCGCTGATCCCCAGGCCTCGGTTCATCTTATGACGGAAACCCCACAGATCGTACACGGTGCTGCGCTGGTCCACCTGGGCTGCGATCTGGTTCAATAAACGCTCCTCGGCTTCCGGCAGAACCAGGTCTTCCCAGGTAGCCTTGGGATCGATGCGCTGCGCCAGCGTATCCAGGCGCGGGCGGGTGCTGAGCAAGCACACCTCCCACAAACGCCCGTGCAAGGCTTCGCCCGGGGTCTCAGCCCGCGCTCGCTGGGCGATGTCAAAGATGGTGGGCAGGTTCAGGTTGAACTGGCTCGCCAGCCGGGCAGAAACCTGGCTGACATCTTCTCCGACCGAGGAATCCAACGCTGCCTGCCATGTGGCTTGTTGTTCCTGGGGGGTCGGGCGCTGGATATCGAAGACCAGGCTGGGCACGCTGAGGCTGGCCCACATCTCGCGCGTATCCAGGAAAAACAGTCCGCTGCTGCGCGCCAGAAAACGATTGACCAGCACCCCCGGCCCTTCCGGCGCGATCTGTTCTATAGAAGATGCATCCAGGTACAGGGCAACTGGCAGCAGCACGCTCTCGCGCTGCCACAGGCGCGCCAGGGTCTCCATCTCTCCAGCTTGAGAAGGCAATAGCTCGGCAGGCATGCGATACAGGCGCAGACCCATCGATTGCGCCGCCACCTGGGCAACCAGCTGCTTGCTGAGCCCGTCGGCGCCTAGCAATTGCACCACGGGCAGGCGCTGCATATCACCCAGGCTGTTGAGCTGGCGGGTGATGCCCTCCACCACTCCCATCTGCGAGGCTGGCAGGGATTCCTGTTCCACAGAAACTTCCAGTGGGGCCAGAAGCGGAGAAAGGCGGTCGTCTAAATAGTTCAGCCCTTTGAGGTAATTGACCACGCGCTCATCGGCGCGCAGGGCGCTGGAAATCAGCGCCTGACCGGCCGGCTGGTTGATCTCCAGCATCTGCCAGTAGCGCAGCGGTCGCTCGGGAGCCAGGGCGTCCCAGGAGGGGTCATCCAGGAAAGCCAGCGCCAGGGCGAAGGTTGGATAAGGCCGGGCAGGGTCATCCTGGGCGCGCGCACACAGGCGCGCCGTGCGTGTATCGAGCTCCATGGCGGCGCACAACAGCAGCACTTCGCGCTCGAAGCGGGATAAACCGAAGCGTTGGGCCAGCATGAGCAGAGCCGGGGGCGGATCGATGCTCTCGGCGGTCGTCATCTCAGCCGCAGCCTGATTCAGGTCCTGCTCCGTGACCGTATCAGAGGGCGTGGGCAACATGGGCAGGCTTTCATCCGGACGCTGCGCAAAAAGGCGGCGCAGGCTGCGCCCGCCTTCAGGCTTATCGACTGCCAGAAGGGCAGAATTGGCAGGCTCCGGCCCTGCCAGTCGGCGCAGGCGCAGGTGCAGCCAGGCCAGGGTAGACGCCAGGTAATGGTTATTCTGTTCCTGCCAGCGCGCTAAATCGTTCATCAGGTGACCGTAACCGATTGAAGTGGATCAAATTCCAGGTGCGGCGGCGTGTCGGTCAGGACAAACGGCAGGCTATCAGCGCCATCCACGCGCAGGCGCACCACGTATGTCCCGGCAGCTACACCCTGAACCAGGAAAGTGAGGCTGGTGGGCTGGGCGGGATCGCCCGGGTTGGTCACGCTCTGGGGGGATAACTGCCGGTCGCCAAACAACAACAGGGCGCGCTGTCCATCGCGCATACGCGGGGCGCAGGTCAGTGTGAGGTTGATATCCCCGGCTGGCGCGCTGGCGGGCGAGACCGTGATGATGGGCGCCAGGGCAAAGGGGGCTTCGTTGCTCAACCAGGTGGGCAGATTGGGCCGGCTCACCGCCAGCGCCATGGTATAAAAACCAGGAGCCCAGGCAGACATGCCCACTGGGTCCTCCACCGTGCTGGGCAGGTGCACGTTCAGCCGGGAAGCGGAAGCTCCCGGCAGAGGAGCGCGCTCGAGCGGAGCTGGTTGGCGCGGGTGGCTGAAGCGCGCGGTAATCCCTTCTCCATCCAGGTTGCGTCCCAAGACCGCCAGGTCATCGCCCAGGCGTACGCCGGGCAGCAATCTCGGCGGGCGCACTTCATCGATCACCGGCGAGGAAGCCGCCAGCACCGCCGGCCCTGTATCCGCCGCGCCGCGCCGCAAAACAGGCAGGGCAGACCGCCCGGGCAGGGTGCTTTCGATAAGCACCAGCGCCGCCTGGTAAGCTGCGGAGATGCGGTACTGGGTCTGGAAGGTGGTCCACAACTTGGACATTTCCTCCAGGTTGAGCGGCTGGAACGTGATACGCACGCGCTCGATCTGCTCGTGCAGTTCGCTGTCTGCCAGGGCGGCTTCGATCTCGCTGGCATCCAGCAAGGGATGGTCGTGCAGCAGACCCATCGCCAGGCCCAACAGGCGATGAGCGGGGCCGTCCTCATCGCCCTCGCCATACGCAGTGACCAGGTAGTGCAGGTTCAAAGGCAGCGGCGGGCGCCCGATTTCACCCGGACGCACCTGGCGCGGCATATCCATATTGCGCCAAGCCGCGTTCACCTCTGTCTGGTACAGGAACAGGTTCACCTGGTTGGTGGTAATCCCGTTGCGGGCCTTATCCGGCGGCTTGACGGTGATCGTTGTCCCGGGTATAGCGCTGTTGATCCCTGTATCCAGGATCCTGCGCAGGGTCTCGGTGACGGCGGCAATCGCCAATGCGTTGCTCATCCCCCGCCTCCATTCCGTTTCTTCAAGTATTCTTCCAGGTTCATCACCAGTGGAGCTGCCCTGGATTTGCGCGCTGCCGTGGCAGGCTTAGACGCCTGGGAAGCGCGCACCTCGATGCGCCCGATGCTGATATTGACAACCGGCGCCGGCTGAGCCGGCGGAGGCGCGGGCTTGTTGGGCGCAGGCCCGGGCCGGTCGGCAGGCGGCGCCAGGACGGGTCTCAGTTCCAGGCGGGGAGGTCCCAGCGGGGCTGCCGGTTGGGGCAAAATCGGTTGAATCACAACCGGCTGCGGCGGGTCAGGCTGCTGTCCCACCGGCTGAGTGTGCGCAGGGGGCCGGGGGTCTGGCTGAGATGCAGAGCGGTCGCGCTCGCCATCCCGCGTCTGCACGGATTGGACCGGCGGCAGCTCGCTGCGCGGGGCTGGCACAAGCGCCGGAACCCCCGCCTCCCCATCACTCACCCGCATGCGGTCAGGTGCTGGGGGCAGCGGGGATTGCTGGGCTGAGCGCAAGGATGAACCAGCCTGCTCTCCGAACTGTGCGCTGCGAGATGAAGCCCAGGGCGCTTCCATCGGCCGCACTGGCGCCGGACTCACCCTGTCACTGGGCATCCTGGGGCGGTCTTCTGCCAGCTCGTCCAGGCTGGCGCCCTCGTCCATCTCCAGCTTCGAGGCTCCAAAAGGATCCCCGGGCTGCAGCGGCTCGAAGCGCCCTGCCAGGCGCGGCTGCACCACAACCTGAGGCTGCAGGCTGCGGAGCGCCAGGCGGCGAAAGTAATCAACCATATACACTCATCCTGCAATCATCTCCATGTAAGCCTGCCGCCGGCTGGGGCTGAGCGCCAAAATATCCGCTTCACGCCAGCCATATGCCGAAGCCAGTACATGCACCTCGCGCAGCAAACGCTGCGCCCAGGCTTGTAACTCGGACCAAAAGAAAGTCAGCACATCGAAAATCGCATCCCATTGATGGCTGCAAGCCGGGCAGGTCAGCGCCAGGGTCACATCGGCCTGCGGGTCAGCCTGGGCGATGCGCTCCTGGACAGCACTGACCACAGCCACGGGCAGCTCGACCGCTGCCGGGTCTTCCAGCTTCTGCCCGTCCCGCTCGACCGCCAGCAGGCAGCGCGCCAAGAGCTGGTTGCTGGCCCGCTCCGCATCCATGGAAGGGCTCAGGGCTGCCAGATCGAGGCTGTTGGGCGGGCGGAAGCTCAGCCGGTAACCGGAGTGCTCTAAAACCAGCGCGGCCCCGTCTCCATACAACTCGCCCGGTATGGGAGCAGTTTTACTGCCGGCAGGCGCACTCCCCGGCACGCGGATATCGGCCTGATCGAAAGCCATCTCCAGGCGCTCGCCGCAGTGCGGGCAATTCACCACGCTGACCACCCGCGAGCCAAAGGTCCACTCGCGCAAGTTAAGCAGGCGCGCGTCGCGCTCTCCGATACTCAGGCGCTCCAGCGCTTCCAGCCGCACATCCGGGTCGGCGGCGGCTAACAAAGCCAGGGCGCGCTGCACCGGGGTCTGGGAGTGACCCTGCTCCCAGATATCCAGCAACTGGGCAGCCGAAAGAGGGCGCACGGCAGCTTACCCGTTAGGCTCGGTGAAGGTGGGCTCGCTGGGCTCCCCGACTTCATAATCGCGCTCCCAACCCTCGTTCTCCAGCTTGAGGGTCTGGATGGCAACCGCGTTGGCGTTGGCATCCAGGTCGGGCTGCGCCTGGTACTCCGAGACCCAACAGCGATAAACCTTGTAGGCAATCGCCAGCTGACCGGCCTCGTTGTACATCTCGATGATGATATCTTTGCGGAAATCCTTTAAAGAGACCTCCGCCCCCAGCCCGGAACCGAAATTCCACACTTTGTTCGCCCACTTTTCGAACTCGGGATCATGGGTCACGCCGCGTTCCAGGGTAATCGCCTCGTATTCGGTGCGCCCCGGCGATTTGCGGCTGGTGCTGGGGTCGCCCCCCTCGCGGTGCTTGACAACCTCGGTGGTGCGCTTAAGCGCGCCGACTTTACTAATCCCGGCTACATAACGTCCATCCCACTTGACTCGGAATTTAAAGTTCTTGTAGGGGTCAAATCGTTCGGCATTAACTGAAAACTGAGCCATTCCTGCCTCCTTACGCCTGCACCTGGCCGGCCATCTGCTGCAGCTTGATGATCACAAACTCGGCAGGCTTGAGAGGTGCGAAGCCAACCACAATATTGACGATGCCGAGGTTGATGTCGTTCTGGGTGGTGGTCTCCCGGTCGCACTTGACGAAATAGGCTTCCTGGGGGGTCTTGCCCTGGAAAGCGCCCTGGCGGAAGAGATTCTGCATGAACGCCCCGACGTTAAGACGGATCTGCGCCCACAGCGGCTCGTCATTGGGCTCAAAGACCACCCATTGAGTGCCCCGGTACAGACTCTCTTCGATATACAATGCCAGCCGGCGCACCGGGATGTACTTCCACTCTGAAGCGAGCTGGTCGGCGCCGCGCAGCGTGCGAGCGCCCCAAACCACACGCCCAATCACCGGGAAAGAGCGCAGGCAGTTGAGGCCCAGCGGGTTCAATTGGCCATTCTCGGCGTCGGTCATGCTCAAGCTGAGCTCAGGCACGCCCGCCAGCGATGCATCCAGGCCGGCTGGGGCCTTCCACACGCCGCGCTGCCGGTCGGTGCGGGCAAATACGCCTGCCACCACACCGCAGGGAACGAATTCATCCACGCGGTTATCCTGTTTGGGGTCCGGTTGGCGCAAGCGCGGGAAGAAGATCGCCGCGTTGCGGGCATCATCGCCGCTCAAGCCAAACCCGGGCATAGCTCCGGCGGCGGTCGCCACGCTGGTCCAGGTGGAGGGCGGATCGACGATGAGCATGGCGCGCTTTTCGACGCACAGGCTGAGCGCCTGGGTGAGCGTGGGGGTAATGGCGACATCCTGAATGCGGCTGATGGGTGGGACGCACAGCAGGTTGAAGATCTGGTTCTCAAGCTGCAACAAGGCATAGATGCCGGTCTTGGCGGAGCGGTCGCCGACATATTCCGTATCGGTGAGCTCATCCCCGTCTTCGCCGTCACTGGCAGCCTGGGTAAATGAATTTGCCGGGGCAGCATCCGATAAGGGATCCACGCCCAGGGGGACAGCGGCATGCGCAGTTGGCCGCGCCCCCGGGACCGCGCCATTCAGTTCCACCAGCTCTGAGCTGTCGACCACTTTATCCAGGGTGCGCGGCGAGGTGGTGACGATCGAGATGTTCAAGTGGCGTTCTTCGGCGCCAGTCTTGGTATCGCGCACCCGCAGGTTGTACAGGTTGGCATCTGCAAGGTGCTCGACCCGCACGCGCAGGTTCTCGCCCCAATCGCCGGGATTACTGGCGCGCAATTCCAGGCCTCCCGGGACCGAGATGGTTGCAGGCTCGCCATTTCGATGGATGCGGATGATGATCGCCTGGCTGCCGCCATTCTGGTAGAAATCGCGCACGGCGTAGCTCATGGTGCTGTCTTGCCACAGCCCGCCAAAGATGCGCTCGAAATCGGCAAAGCCATTGATGACCACAGGCTCATCCACCGGGCCGCGCAAAGCGCGCCCGATGAAGGCCGTGACCGAAGTAGCCACCCCCGTGATGGTGCGCACACCACTAGGGATCTCTTCAATATATACGCCGGGGTAAGTAGGTGAAACTGGCATTGCGAATCCTCCTGGTTGGTAACCTTACTCGTTCATATCCTTCGTCTGGTCGGTGAGCGTCTCCTGGAGAAACGCCACCATCGTCTGCCAATCACGAAAATATCGGGCCTTGCCGCTGGTGACATGCTGCACTTGTCCCCGCCACTCAATCCG